>ENA-OXUB01000270-OXUB01000270.1-human-gut-metagenome-genome-assembly--contig:-NODE-270-length-34684-cov-50.352941_pt1 | contig 34684 bp, 28 predicted proteins | sample MGYA00249345_ERZ652652 | MGnify/ENA primary metagenome ERZ652652 (study PRJEB26925, sample SAMN05826496) | human gut metagenome | biome: ENVO:2100002; feature: ENVO:00000062; material: ENVO:00002003... | reverse complement strand
ACGGAAAGAAGTTCTGCACCTTATAAAATTTGTCAAAAAAACTGTTGCCATTCCATACATATTACAAGATATATTGTCACTATAATGCTTAAAAAACTTTCAAATGGCCTTCCTATCCAATAACCATGGAGCAATACAAAGGAAAGAAAAAAGAAAGCAACACCCATGATAACGCCTAAAAATGAAAATTCAAGTTTTTTTTACCCATAATTAACACTACCTTACAAAATTAGGTTTCATATTCTCTAATGCAGCCTATTCATTTTCTCTTGCTTATATAGTATAAATATACAAATAGAACAAGTAAAGAAGAGGTATCCTTTTTCTTATGAAAAAGAAGACACCTCTTCTATCACCACTTTATCTCCAGCTATCACATGAAACAAAATTAATTATTGCTATTACTAAATTTAATTTACGTTAATTTATGCAGTTTTCCTTCTTTGCCTCTTATAAAGTTCAAAGCTCATACTGTTTCTTCCTTAATTAAGACATAGATCTGGAGGAAAAAGGAGGAGAATGAGAAATTATTGAATCTTTAAATTTGAATTTGAAAATGGATACTTTTCGCTTGTTGATGTTGTTAATCGAAAAAACAATTTAGTTTTATTAGAAAAACGTGACCATTAGATAATATATTTTTTATTCAAAAAGTAAATCTAAGTTTTTAAAAACAATATATTAATAGTGTCTCTTTTTTTAGTGTTAGCAAAATCTTAACGATTTTCAAGCTAACACTTTTTTTGTTGTCTAAAAATCCTAAAATTCATTCTTGCATCTTTTTACGAAAACCATATTTTTTTATTTCTTTGGCAAAACATTCTTTTCAGTTCGTTCTAATAGTGAAGGAGGAACAAGAGCATGTAATGATCGTTTCGAAAAAAATGGAGGGAATTATTATGTCACCCACAGCCTATGAAAAAAGGCGTATAAGTGAATTTGATAGTTATTGTAAACATGTTCTAAGAAACGAAGCAAAAGACATTCAAAGACAACTGGCACGAAAAAGAAAAGTAGAAATTTCTTTTTCTGATTTATCGGAAATGGATTTAAATCAGCTTTATGTATTTGATGAATATAAAACAGATAAACATTTTTTTCATGTTATTAACGAACAAGTCGCTTTGCAAAGTAATCATTTGAGTAGAGCACTTAAAAAACTTTCTGATACTAAACAAAAAGTCATTTTATTATCTTACTTTCTAGAAATGACGGATCAGGAGATTGGAGAAGCGTTGAATGTGGCTCGAAGTACCATTCAATATAGACGGAGCGCAGCATTAAAAGAATTGAAAGCTGAAATGGAGGAACATGAGCATGAATAAGCCCTTTTATCCCCCTGCTTCTTTTACCCATCCGTTCTTATCTCTCTCAGTTATCCAATCTGCTCAATATGGAAATTCAGAGGCTATGCATCTTATTTTGAAGCAGTACGAGCCTTATATGAAAAAATTAGCTTTACGGTTTGTTTATGATGCAAATGGTATACAACAGCAAGTTGTTGATTACTATACTTATCGTCGTTTGGAAACAAAATTAATGACAGCCATTTTGAAATTTTTATAATTGATATCACTACTATTTTTAAGTGTTCCTTCCTCCTTCATTTTTCTATAGTTATTAAAGCTTATAAACGAATTTATGATTTATAAGCTTTAATAGGTATAGACTACCTACTTGTTCTTTGAAAAAGAAAGCACGGAAAAATACCGTTGCAGCATATAGTTAAAAATCAGATACACTTTGTTAATGTGGAGCGTCTTGATAATTACGCCATGACTTCTTGATTGAACGAGCGAGTCTCTAATTATCATAAAAGTTATTGTGGTGATAACTCCGCTAGGAATCCATTGACAAGATAATGATACACCTCTATCGTCATTGCTCGAGCGTTTAAAGCGTCGCAAGCAATGAATGGAGCTGGATGAGACCCATGCAGGGATGAAATTTCCGTGGTGCTATGACCAATAGCCGTCTGATTTTATTGTTTTAAAATTTATTTAAATAAGGAGATGCTAGTTTAATGCAAACACAAATTTATTTAAATAAAAAACAAACATGTGCTTTTTTAGGGGTTGATAACAACACACTAGATAAGTGGATCAAACAATATCATTTCCCTATGATCAAAATTGATGGGGTCATCCGTTTTGAAGTGGAAGACATCAAAGAGTTCATGGATACTTTCAAAATCCTTTAATTTTTAAGTTCAGCCGTCTATAATTGAGGTAACGAAATATACTACCTCATTTTTGATCTTAAGGAGATGAGGCAGCATGCCTACAAAACAAGCAAATGGAAAGTACAAAACAAACTTACGTTATCCTCAAGAGTTTAGAGAGCTAACAGGTATTAAATCAGACAAATTTCAAAAGACTTTTGCAACGCAACAATTAGCCATTAAAGCTGAAAAGGATATGAAGAAAACAATTGCAAAAGCTTTAAGAGAGGAGAATGCGAACGCTCTAGAAGTTAAGGGGAAGATGAAGTTCAAAGAGTTTTATAACACTAAGTGGCTTCCCAGATATGAATTAGGACAAACAGGACGTGGAAATAAAATTCCTAGTGATATTACGATTGAGAATACCAAAGACTTATTCAGATTGCATATCTTACCAATGTTCGGTCATTATGCTATGAATCATCTCAATGGAAACACTGAAATCATTTCTGATGAATTAACCACAAAATCTAGAAACTATGCCAATATTAAAATTTTAAAAAGCTATATTCGTTCAATGTTTGATATAGCTGAAATATTAGGTTATATCGAGTTTAATCGAACCACAAAAGTCATTCAAAGTATCACTGCGCCTAAAAAGATTGCATTAGAAGAAAAAAGAATACGTGAAGGAAACCAATCTTTAGCAGTAAACGAATTATCAGATTGGCTAGATGTAGTAAAAACTGAGTTAGAAAAGAAATCACTAAGTCTTCAAGACTATACCCTTTTTATGCTTACTCTATATTTAGGAGATCGCAAAAGTGAAACGTATGCTCTGCAATGGAAACACATTGATTTTGAGAAACATACAATCCACTTAAAATATGCTTTAGATAAAAAGCAAAAACAAAAAAATACTAAAGGTGGAAAAGATACACTTGTTCAAGTGTCAGAGACAGTTATGGATCTACTTAAGGAATGGAATGAATTGCAGAAGATGGAATTACAAAAACTAAAGATTACTCAAACTTCTGAGCAATTCTTATTTACCTACAGTAAACCATCTGGAGAAGTTAATTGTCCCTTACACATTGATTATCTGAACTACCGAATTGACACTTTAAGAAGACGTCATAAACATCTAGTACATTTGACTCCACATAAATTACGTCATACTTTTGCAACTCTTGCTAAACAAGGTGGTGCAGATATTAGTAAAATTTCTGAAGCTTTAACACATTCAGAAATAGCTACGACAAGAATTTATGTGAACACACCAAACGTAATAAATTTAGATGTCTACAATGCTTTTGATCGGGTTCTAAAACAAGAGAAGCTTAATAATGTGTTCTAAAATGTGTTCTAAAGGTCAAAAAAAGACACCTTCCAAAATTTGGAAAGTGCCTTGAAACATTGATATATAAACAATATTAACGTTTTGAGAATTGAGAAGCTTTACGAGCTTTCTTAAGACCTGGTTTTTTACGTTCAACCATACGTGAATCACGAGTAAGTAATCCAGCGCGTTTTAATGGTGCACGGAAATCAGGATCTACTTCTAATAAAGCGCGTGAGATACCGTGACGGATAGCGCCGGCTTGACCTGCGTAGCCCCCACCGTTTACGTTTACGAATACATCATATGAACCAGCTGTTTCAGTAACACCAAATGGTTGGTTGATTACTAAACGTAGGTCAGCGTGTGGGATATATTCTTCAACGTCTTTTTTATTTACAGTAATTTTACCAGTTCCTGGTACTAAACGTACGCGAGCAACTGCATTTTTACGACGGCCTGTGCCGCTATATTGAACTTGTGCCAATGAATTTCCCTCCTATTAAATTAAGTTTGTGATGTCTAAGACTTCTGGTTGTTGTGCTGCATGTGGATGTTCTGCTCCACCGTAAACGTGAAGTTTCATGCCTTGAGCGCGACCTAAAGTGTTTTTAGGAAGCATACCTTTAACAGAAGTTTCGACCAAACGGCGAGAATTTTTAGCACGCATTTCGCCTGCTGAGATTGATTTCAATCCACCAGGGAAGTTTGAGTGACGGTAGTAAATCTTGTCAGTTGCTTTCTTACCTGTCAATTTAACTTTATCTGCATTAATTACAATTACAAAATCACCAGTGTCAATGTGTGGTGTGAATGTTGGTTTATTTTTTCCGCGTAGCATTGATGCAACAACTGTTGAAAGACGTCCTAAAGGAACATCAGTTGCGTCTACTACGTACCATTTGCGATCTACTTCGCCTGGCTTAGCCATATATGTTGTACGCACGTTTTTTTCCTCCAATTTCGATTTCGAATGTTTGACAAACACTTGAGTTTCCGGGGCTCTCGTGGGGCAAACAATACCATTTACCATAATACTTGCAAAGCCTTGCCATGTCAATGTTTTTCTCTTTGAAAACGCAAAATATTTTCATTTTCTCTAACTTCTTCTACTATACATAATCCTTTCTTTTATACAGACTTAAATGAATAAAGAAACGTATTTTCGAAAATGTTTTGCATAAATATTTAAAAAGTGCTTGCTTTTTGTATTTTACGATGCTAATATGACTTCAACACATTAATTAGAATTTAATGAAAAAGCGATAAGGGAGCAATCAGGATGAAAGAAAAAGTGATTTTAGCATACTCAGGTGGTTTAGATACTTCGGTTTCAATCAAATGGCTCGTCGACGAAGGCTACGACGTGATTGCCTGCTGTTTGGACATTGGCGAAGGTCGCGACACCGAATTTATTAAAAATAAAGCATTGCAGGTTGGGGCAACAGAATCTTATGCAATTGATGCGCGCGAGGAGTTCTCGCAAGATTTTGTTTTAGTCGCATTGCAAGGCAATACATACTACGAAAATTCTTACCCGCTAGTTTCTGCTTTGTCTCGTCCGTTGATTTCAAAGAAATTAGTTGAATTGGCTCACCAAACAGGCGCAACGACAATTGCTCACGGATGTACTGGTAAAGGAAATGACCAAGTCCGTTTTGAAGTTTCCATCGCCGCTCTTGATCCGAACTTGAAAATCATTGCACCGGTCCGTGAATGGAAATGGTCCCGGGAAGAAGAAATCAACTATGCAGCTGAAAAAGGAGTACCGATTCCAGCGGATTTGGATAATCCTTATTCAATTGACCAAAATTTATGGGGACGTGCCTGCGAATGCGGCATTCTAGAAGATCCTTGGGCAACTCCGCCAGCGGGTGCCTATGCGATTACTGCTGAACTAGAAGATACACCAGATAAGCCAACGATCCTTGAGATCACGTTTGAAAAAGGGGTACCAACTGCATTAGATGGAGAAGAATTATCATTAGCTAAATTGATCATGAAGCTAAATACCATCGCAGGTGTACATGGCATTGGTAGAATCGACCATATTGAAAATCGTCTGGTTGGGATCAAATCAAGGGAAGTATACGAATGCCCAGGTGCAGAAGTATTGATGAAGGCCCATAAAGAATTAGAAGATTTAGTATTTGTTCGTGAGATGGCGCACTTCAAACCAGTTATCGAGCAGCAATTATGCCAAATGATCTACGATGGTCTGTGGTTCAATCCAACGATGGATGCCTTGATCGCATTCTTGAAGCAATCACAAGAAGTCGTGAACGGCGTACTCCGTGTGAAATTATTCAAAGGCAATGTGATCGTTGAAGGTCGTAAATCTGACAACAGCTTATACAACGAAAATTTGGCGACTTATACATCTGCCGATACGTTCGACCAAGAAGCAGCAATCGGCTTCATAAAACTATGGGGCCTGCCGACCAAAGTAAATGCTGAAGTGCAAGCTGAAAACAAACAGACCACTGTACAATAAGAAAAATTTGGCATCATGAAAGTGCAAGAGAAACTAGATGTGAGGCGGCTTTTACTTGCCGGTAAATAAGGCCGTCCGGTTTCACATCTTGCCATTGCTCATAGGAGAGTTTCTTTTCCGGTCAGGAAATAAGGAAACCAGCAATGTTTTCATCCTGAGGTATCTGAAAAGATGCCTCCTCCCTAGACTAAAAGCTACGCAGGCTCGTTCAGTTCTCAAGCAATAAGAGAGCTAGCCTGCATGCTAGAAAAAGAAAAGCTGTACGACATCCGTTCAGCTAGACATTAAAAGACCGTTGCGACGGTCTTTTTTGTTAAAAATCCATAGACAAAAGTGAGGATAAAACAATGGCAAAATTATGGGGCGGACGTTTTGATGGAAAAAACGAAGCGTGGATCGACGCTTTTGGTGCTTCGATTCCCTTTGACCAGCAATTAGCAACACAAGATATTACCGGCAGCTTAGTACATGTCAAAATGCTCGGCGAAACGGGCATCATCACAAAAGAAGAAGCGCAGCAAATCACTACGGGTCTCAATATATTAGCAGAAAAAGCCACAAAGGATGAACTGACCTTTACGATTGAAAATGAAGACATTCATTTGAACTTGGAAAAAATGCTTCATGACGAGATTGGACCTGTCGCTGGAAAACTCCACACTGCTCGCAGCCGAAACGATCAGGTTGCGACAGATATGCATTTATATTTGAAGGAACATCTAACTGAGATTATTGAGAAAGTCCAACATTTCAGAACGGTCTTAGTTAATAAAGCTGAAGAGCATGTCGAAACAATCATGCCCGGCTACACTCACCTGCAACATGCTCAGCCGATTTCTTTTGGGCATCACTTAATGGCCTATTATGGCATGCTGACACGTGATCAGGCACGTTTGGAGGAAAGTATGAAGCGCGTGGATATCTCACCGTTGGGCTGTGCAGCTTTAGCTGGTACGACATTCCCAATTGATCGTCAGATGACCGCAGATGAGCTAGGCTTCAGCGACCTATACATGAATAGCCTTGATGGCGTCAGTGATCGTGACTTCATTTTAGAATTTTTAAGCAATAGTTCGATTTTAATGATGCACCTTTCACGTTTTTGTGAGGAAATCATATTATGGTGCAGCCATGAATTTAAATTTGTCGAACTGACCGATACCTTTTCAACGGGCAGCTCCATCATGCCTCAGAAGAAAAATCCTGACATGGCGGAATTGATTCGCGGCAAATCAGGACGAGTATTTGGTGATTTAATTGGCTTGCTCACCGTAATTAAGGGCTTACCGCTGGCTTATAACAAAGATCTGCAAGAAGATAAAGAAGGCATGTTTGATACAGTCCATACTGTAGCGACAAGCTTAGATATCATGGCCGGGATGATTGATACAATGACCGTTAACACCCAGATCATGCACGATGCGACGGAAAAAGATTTTTCAAATGCGACAGAACTAGCGGATTATTTAGCGACAAAAGGCATTCCTTTCCGCCAAGCACACGAAATTGTTGGAAAACTTGTATTAGAGTGTACGCAAAAGGGAATCTACCTGCAAGACGTCTCATTAGAAGAATATCAAGCCATCAATCCGGTGATCGAAGAAGACATCTATGATACGCTAGCTTCAAAAACAGCAGTTACTCGCCGCCATTCATTAGGCGGAACTGGTTTCGACCAAGTCAAAAAGCAAATCGAACTAGCTAAAACAGCCTTATAAAGTGTCAAAAGGACTATCCGCAATGGACAGTCCTTTTGCTTATGCCTTTGTATAAACCGAGGTTGCGGTTTCTTTTAAAACCTCATTTAATTCTATGATATTTTGTTTCCCTTGTTCAGATAACCAAGCAATTGCCTTTTCTTCGCTCTCTTTCACAAATGGTTCGACGCCATTCGCCCAGGTTGCTCTGCCGCATAATACGCCATTAAAGGTTGAACCTGACTGCTTCGCAAAACGTAACGTTTCCTGAAACAACTCGGCACTAACACCAGCGCTCAAGAAAATGAATGGCAACTCGGTTGCATCAGATTGTTCTTTAAAATACGCCGCTGCTTCTGCTTGTGTATAGCAGACTGTTTCGCCAAACCCTTCAACAAAATTCATATTTACCGGCACTTCCACTTTCAACACATCAACCTGATAACGTTCCTGTGAAAATTCCTGCATCGCGCCAATCACCTTACGTGGTTTTACTTGAGCATACTCCTGGGAAGTCGCGTCTGCGATCTCTGCATCATAAGAAACAATCTCCAAGAAAAATGGAATACCTTCTGCTGTACATTCTGAGCCGATTCGTTCCATGTACGCACGTTTTTGTTCATTGATCTCTTCTGGTTCATCCACGTCATAATAGAGTAAGAACTTACAAGCATCTGCCCCAGCCTCTTTCAAACGTCTCACTGACCAAACATTCAATACATCAGGCAAGCGCCCCGGTGTTGTCGCATCGTAGCCAGTTTTTTCATAAGCCAGAAGCAAACCGCATTCGGCGTCGCGCACCTCTGCTGCTGGCAACCCGTATTCCGGATCCAATAAGATCGCTGAAGCATAAGGCGTGAGCTGTTGAGAAACCAACTCTTTGAATTTGATTACATCATCCGTTGTCGCTTCCTTATAGTTACCGATCATTTTCTTCAAAGCGCCCCGTTGATCAATCGCCAAAGCCCCGATAACACCATTCTCATTCGTTAGCTGATCGAGATATTTTTTCTTTCCTGCACTGATTGTCTTCATTCATTTTCACCTATTTTTTCATTTAGTAGTGTCGCAATTTCCGCTTTTGATTGCGCAGCTTTTAGTTTTTCAGTCACTTCATTGTGCATCAATAATCGTGCGACCGCGGATAATAATTTCAAGTGTGTGGTCCCTGCTTCTGTGTCTGGAATAAATAGCGCAATAATAAAGTCGATCAATTGTCCATCTAAACTATTCCATTCAATTCCTTGATTTAAGGTAACAATGAGAATACTTGGCTCGCTGATCGATTGATCTTTCGCATGTGGAATGGCAAAGCCGTCCATCATTCCGGTAGTTCCTTCGTTCTCTCTTTCCACCAGTCTTTGATAAACGTGCTTCTCATCTGCTGAGATCCCCGTCTCTACCGCTTGCTTGGCTAAAAATTCAAAGACTTCTTTTTGTGTCGTCAAAGTCTGATCTAAAAATATTTTCTCTTCTTGAATGATTCCCATTACGTACTCCTTTACTTGGCCACTGCTGATTTTTCTACCTGTTCTGCCGCTTGCTTTTCTTTTTTTGCTACACTGCTCTTTTGAATCAGGCCTAAGATCACACCGCCGACAAGCGCACCAATCAAAATCGAAGCGACCCACTGAATTTTCCCTGTAACAACTGGCAACACTAAGAATCCACCATGAGGTGCAGGCACTTGAACACCAAACATATAGGTAAGAACAGCGGCAATCGAAGAACCTAGCATCATCGTAGGTAATACACGAATCGGATCTTTTGCGGCAAAAGGAATTGCCCCTTCGGTAATATGTGTAGAACCTAAGATAAAGTTAACTAATCCGGCATTACGATCATTTGTATCAAAATATTTTCCAAAGAATAATGTCGCGAAGCCTGTAATCAACGGTGGCGCGATACAAGCTGCTGACACACCAGCCATGAAAGTCGTATTGCCTTGCGCTAATAACGCCGTTCCCGTAACATACGCTGCTTTATTGACCGGTCCTCCCATATCAAAGGCACACATACAGCCGACGATCACACCAAGAATTAACGGATTAGAATTTTCAAAGCCGGCTAAGAAGCTCATCATACCTTCATTGACAGCCTTCATCGGATCAGCTAATAGCGACATGATAATACCAATTACTGCAACTCCGATCACTGGATATAAGAAGATTGCTTTTAAGCCATCCAGTTGTTTTGGTAAGCCTGCCATCACTTTTTGCAGAAGTAAGATCAAGTAACCCGCAAGAAAACCTGCCAGAATTCCGCCTAGGAAACCGGTCCCTCCATTAGTTGCGACAATTCCACCGACAAAACCGACTACTAACCCCGGTCGTTTAGCGATTCCTTCCGCGATATAAGCAGCTAAAACAGGAACCATCATCCCCATTGCTGCATCACCGACACTTTTTAGCATCGCGGCCGTCGCATTATATTGTGCATTCTCTGGATCGAAAGAATAAATTCCCCAAACAGCAAATGAGATTGCGATCAAAACACCGCCTGCCACTACGAAAGGAAGCATGTGGGAAACACCATTCATCAAATTTTTATAAATGCTGCGACCGAAACTTGTGTTAGATCCCGTCTCTTCTTCTAAAGCGTCCACTGCTTGATTCTCTGCTGCTACTGAGCCTTTTCCAGCCAAAGCATCATCAATTAAACGTTCCGCATCTTTGATTCCGGTACTAACCGACACATCAATAATTCGTTTCCCGGCAAATCGTTCTGGATGAACATCTTTGTCTGCCGCGATAATAACGGCTTCTGCATGCTTGATTTCTTCAGCAGTCAGTTCATTTTCAATCCCAATCTGACCATGGGTTTCGACTTTGATGGTCACGCCTTTTTTCTTAGCCGCTTGTTCCAATGCTTCTTGCGCCATATACGTGTGAGCAATACCTGTCGGACAACCTGTTGCTGCGATTAATTGATAATTTCCCATGTTTTTAACCCCTCTTCTTTGATTTCAATTTGTTTACTTAGTTCTTTTACATCCGAAAAATCAGTCAGCCCCTTGCGAAATGCAGTAGAACTTCCTGCGGCTAAACTTTTGCGTAACGTCTCTTCCAGCGGCTGCTCCGTTAAATAACCAGCCAAAAAGGTTCCTAATAATGTATCTCCGGCACAGGCTGTGTTGACTACTTTTCCTATTGGCGAATTCCCACGAATAATCTTAGTCTGACTGAAAAAAATTGCTCCTCCACTGCCAAGTGATAGCAGCACATTTTGCGCTCCTGCTTTTATCAATTGCTGTCCATAAAATAAATAGGCTTCTTCTGAATCAATAATTTCGCCAAACCATGAAGCTAGCTCCTCTTCGTTTGGCTTCAGTAGAAAGGGGTGGTAGGACAAACAGTCCATGATCTCCTTGTAGCTGCTATCAATGATCAGATGAACATCACGTTCTTGACAAATCCGACTAATATCGACTAATATCGTCGATTCAATCCCCCTCGGCAAACTTCCCGAGATACAGAGATAATCTTCAGCCTGCAAGTTTCTAATTTGATCCAAAAAAACTTCAACCTTTTCCTGCGGTATTTCTGGACCTTGATTGACTAATTTGTATTCCTCCTTTGTTTGATTGACTTGAGTAAACACATTGATCCGTGTCATCCCAGGAACTTCAATAAAATCAGTGCTGATCTCCTTTTCCTGTAAATAATCTTCTATATAATTCCCAGTAAACCCGGCACGAAAACCTAGTGCAGTTGTATCAACTCCCAGCATTTTTAGGATCAGTGAAACGTTGACTCCTTTTCCATTTGCTTGGATATCATCATCCTTTGTTCGGTTTACAGTAAAAGGCTCCATAGTATCTGTTTCAATAAATAGATCGATTGCTAAATTCAAGGTACAAGTGTAAATGGACATAAGTGACGACCTCCTTGATCTTATTATGAGGCAGTCATAGACGAAAAGGTTTTCATATTCTAAGCTAATGACTGAAAAGCTTTACATCTTTTAATTACTCGTGATACCTTTAACTCGTGATAATTGAAAGAAGGTTAATGAAGCAATGGATCATAAATTGAGCGAAACAGAACAATACTTTTGGGATTACATTGAAAGTCACATTCTCGATATTCCCAACTACTCGATCGTCAAACTTAGTGAACAGGCCAATGTTTCTACGGCTACGATTGTTCGCACAATGAAAAAGAAAGGCTATGAAGGATTCACTGCCTTTAAACATCATCTAAAGGAACAAGAAAATAAAAATATCAATTTCTCTTCATTAGATAAAGTCGATAAAGGGATTCGACGAGCTATTCTAAAGAATGAACAGGAAGTCGTCCGAACCATCAATATGATAGAAATTGGCAATATTGAAGATGCCATCCAAAAAATCAAATTCGCGGAACGAGTAATCATCTTTGCTCGAGGATTCTCAGAGATGATCGGACAGGAAATGATGGTGAAATTTCAATTGACGGGGAAGAACTGTCAAATGCATAACGACCCAGAGATTATCAAAAATATCAGTCGAAAACTAACCAAGCGAGATATTGTCATTTTCATTTCATTAAATGGAGAGACTAAAGAACTCGTTGTCGCCGCCAAAAATTGTTATGAGTCCGAAATCGGTTCAATTTTATTAACCGCCAACAATGCCTCCAGTCTAATGAACTATTGCGAGATTGCTTTGGTCGGCTTCAAGTCTGAAGGATCTTATTTTCCTGATTATGAAGTTCGATCGAGGCTCCCCTTACAAATCATCGCGAGAATTTTATTGGATTCCTATGCTTTACGAGTTGCGGATAGTTAATATGCAACAACATATGTTCAAATAAAATGAATTAATTTAGTAAAAAGAATTTAAGCAACAGAAAAGGCACACATCATTAATGATGTGTGCCTTTTCTGAACGAATTAAGCATCGATTTCTGGTGCTTTTCCTAAATGAGCTTGGATCATCCAAATGCGTTTTTCAGTGGCTGTTTTGAATTCGATGAAGATATCTTGTGTTGGATCATCGCCTTCTTCGCCAGTAACGTCAATCCCTTTTTGATAAAGATCAGCCAAGTAACGATAGTTCTTAACAAGAATTGCTAACCGTTCTTCCATCGTACGATCCCAGCGTCCTACTTCATCAGAAATTTTTGTATTATCTGCCATTTCGCGTAATGTTGAATAAGGTGAGCCATCTAATGTAATCAAGCGTTCTGAGATCTCATCCAATTGATCATTTACATCATCCATAAAATCATCCATCATTGGGTGCAATGTCAAGAAGCCAGGGCCGCGCATATACCAATGAGTTTGGTGAATGACCATAGACATTTGACTTAAATCGGCAACTAATTGGTTCAATACTTCTTTGGTTTTCTCAAATTTCATTCCTTTGTACCTCCTAATTTTTACTCTAATAAAAGCATAATACAATTATGATAAAAGTACAAAGAAAATGCTGGTAAAGTGCTTTTTTTTCGTATCTTATTGAAAAAGGAGGTGAGAACAATCGTAAATTTCATTTTTGGTACAATTATTGGCTCATTTTTAGCTGTCGTTTGTGTTCGCATTCCTTGAAATGAGTCTTTGATTTATCCGCCTTCACATTGTGATCATTGCGGTCACCCGCTTCGAGCGATTGAACTGATTCCGCTACTCTCAGCTTTGAAGCAAAGATTCCATTGTACTCACTGTCAGCAAAGATTCTCTGCGCGAAGTTTTTGGTTAGAATTATTTTGCGGGATTCTCTTTGTAATTTTTTTACAGGATTTAGATTGGAAAAGCCTATGGCAAGTATTCTGGTTATTGAGCTCCCTTGTTTTAGCCGTAATCGACTGGGATCATATGATTGTCGAGATGAGAATTTTTGGGGGAACGGGAGTGATTTTATTAATTAGCGGAGCGGTTCTATTTCATCCGCATTGGTTCCAACCATTAATTGTTTGCGGAGTATTTTTCTTCAGTCAAAAAATACTCCCAGACAGTTTAGGTCTGGGAGATCTTTGGGTAATTGGATTATGGAGTTTCTTTTTATCTTGGTATGAATTGTTGCAGGTCCTATTTATCGCTTCACTCAGTGGTTTGATTTTTTTCGGTTATCAGACCTTGCGTAAAAAGATTCCTGAACAGCTGCCGTTTTTACCCTTCTTATTTATCGGCCTTCTATTATTCCTGCTAAAAAACCGTTAAGCGTTCCAATGATTACGGATAAAGCCCTTACGTCCCGAACCTTCACTGTAAGCATCGTAGTGTTCGGGATTTTTTCGATAAAAATCCTGATGATACGCTTCAGCAGGATAAAAGGCTTGAGCCGGTTCAATCGATGTTACGATTGGTTCTTTGAAACGACCGCTGGCTTGTAGTCGTTCCTTCGAAGCTTCCGCCACTTCTTTTTGTTCTGGAGTAGCATAATAAATTACCGGCCGATAGGAATCTCCCCGATCCGCAAATTGACCAAAGGCATCTGTAGGATCGGTTTGCTGCCAATAGATTTCTACCAGCTGCTGATAAGAAATCACCGCTGGATCAAATGTAATTTCTACGGCTTCCGTATGGCCTGTCGTACCACTGCAAACTTCTTCATAGGTTGGATTTGGTACATGTCCGCCTGTGTAACCGGAAATAACTTGCTTGATACCAGGCATCTGGTCAAATGGTTTCACCATACACCAAAAACAGCCTCCAGCAAAAATTGCTTTTTCTTCTGCCATAAAATATGCCTCCTTTTGCTCTCATCATAACCCTTTTTAGAAAAATTGAAATGAATCTGCTCAGACACTCGTAAAAAAAAGAGAATGTCCCAGATTATTGAGTCATTCCCATAAATAGTATTTCGCTTTTTTAATAATTATCCGTATCAATCGGATAAATTATTTTTCCGTAACCAGTATAATCATAATGCGTTCCAGCACTAATTTTATCCACACTGCTGTCATCAAAGAATAATTGATTGTCGTCATCTTTATCAAGGTTCGGTAATTTTTTCTTTGTAGGCAATCCGAGCTGCTTCTTCACGATATTTTGTTCCTCTAACAGATTATTCAATCCCAAAATTTGGAAATAAATATCACTGATCATCTCGCCCTGGCCTTCTAGCTGTGTCTGTTGGATGTTCTTTGCAGCAGGTGTGTAATCTGTTGCGATCGTCAGCATCTCACTCCAGCTCAAATCGGTCTTTACATAATCTTCCACTGCACGCAAATATTTTTTATACTTTGTGACAGAGTCAACAGAAAGAATCTTATGAATGATCTTAGATAAAATTTCTCGTTGCCTTGCCTGTCTGCCCACGTCACCTTTTGGGTCCTCGTGGCGCATCCGCACATATTCTAATGCGTGTCTGCCATCTAGAACCTGCTTTCCCTTTTTGACATGCACACCGTCCAAAGTAAAATCAATCTTGTTGTCGACCTCAATTCCGCCAACCGCATCAACTAATGTTTTTAGCCCCTTCATATTGATCTCAACATAATAATCAACAGGAACATCTAGCATTTCTTGAACACTTTCGATCGCCATCTTAGTACCACCTAGTGAATAGGCCGCATTCAATTTATCATAATAGGTATCGCCCTTCGCGACATAATTATTCTTGTCCCCTTTATACCCAACAATCTGAGTATAAATATCGCGATCCAAACTTGTCATTAGCGTTTGTTTTTTCTTAGGATTAATAGTAACTAACATCATGGAATCCGAGCGTCCTTGATAGTTCCGCCCTTTATCACCTGTATCTGTTCCCATTAGTAAAATAGAGAATGGTTCCCCGCTTTTTAAATCGACCTTATCCGAACGTGTACTTTTATAATTGACTTTTTTAGTCATTTTATTGATTGCTTGATCAACATCATTATTCACTTTTAATAAATAGACAGTCGCCGTTCCAACAAGTAGCACGATGATTCCCACGACAATCAAGATGATTTTCTTTGCTCTGCTCATATGGCACCTCAGAAATTTTATATCCCTATATTTTTTGTCATTCTCTCATAAAATGACTTTTGGCAATAGTCTTTATACAGCGCTCTAAACGAAATTTAACATCTGTTCAACGTGAGCCTGCTTATTTGCCAGATACCTTTTTATAATAGCCTGAAAATAAAAAGACCACAAGATTCTTTTTCAGAATCTTGTGGTCTTTTAAAGCCAGAATTTTCTAGCCTAATGGATTATTCAAAGCGTCTTCAACTGCCATTTGCGCTTCAATATCAGAGATACTGTAGACATTTTCGCTAGCTACAACAACTTCCTTTGGTTCCATGTTACGGTAAGTTGACATACCTGTACCAGCAGGAATGATTTTACCGATGATAACATTTTCCTTCAATCCAAGTAATGGATCTTTCTTACCGCGGATCGCAGCATCCGTCAAGACACGAGTTGTTTCTTGGAATGATGCGGCAGATAAGAAGCTGTTTGTTTCTAATGAAGCTTTTGTAATACCAAGCAAGACTGGACGAGATGTCGCAGGTGTGCCACCAGCAACCAATGTATTGTAGTTTTGATCTTTAAAGTCAGCAATATCAAGCAATGTACCTGGCAAGATATCTGTGTCACCTGGGTCCATAACACGGACTTTACGCAACATTTGACGAACCATTACTTCAATATGTTTATCGCCGATCTCTACCCCTTGCATCCGGTAAACACGTTGAACTTCACGCAACAGGTATGTTTCAACGGAGATTACATCGCGTACTTGCAATAAGTGTTTAGGATCAATTGATCCTTCTGTTAATTGCGCACCACGATGAACCATATCACCTTCGACAACTTTCATGCGAGCAGTGTAAGGTACCGTATACGTACGAGTATCCGTTTCACCTTTGACGGTAACTTCTTTCGTACGAGTCGCAGCATCTTCAGCAATCTCAACGACTTCACCAGTAACTTCAGTAATAACCGCCAAACCTTTAGGATTACGTGCTTCGAAGATTTCTTGGACACGAGGAAGACCTTGTGTAATATCATCTCCAGCAACCCCACCGGTATGGAATGTACGCATAGTTAACTGAGTACCAGGTTCACCGATTGATTGAGCAGCAATAGTACCAACCGCTTCACCGACTTCAACGTCATCACCAGTTGCCAAGTTGCGTCCATAACAATGTTTACATACACCATGTTTTGTATTACATGTGAAGACTGAACGAATCGTTAATTTCTCAACGCCAGCATCAATAATACGTTTCGCATCTGCTTCGCTGATCAGTGCATCAGCAGGCAATAGAACTTCACCAGTTTCAGGATGCATCACGGATTTTTGCGTATAACGTCCGACTAGACGTTCTTCTAATGATTCGATGATTTCATTACCTTCACGAATCACAGAGATTTCTAGACCGCGATCAGTACCACAATCTTCTTCACGTACGATAACATCTTGGGCAACATCTACCAAACGACGAGTCAAGTAACCTGAATCGGCTGTCTTCAAGGCCGTATCAGTCATCCCTTTACGAGCACCGTGAGTCGAGATAAACATTTCCAAGACAGATAGACCCTCACGGAAGTTCGAGATGATCGGCAATTCCATGATTTGTCCATTCGGAGCGGCCATCAAACCACGCATACCAGCAAGCTGAGTAAAGTTGGAGATGTTACCACGGGCTCCAGAATCAGACATCATGAAGATTGGGTTCTTCGCATCTAAAGATTCCATTAGTCGTTGTTGAATTTCATCTTTGGCTGCATTCCATACAGCAATAACTCGTTCATAACGTTCATCATCAGTAATCAAACCACGTCGGAATTGTTTTGTGATCGTGCCGACTTGTTTGTGAGCATTGTCGATGATTTCTTGTTTTTCTGCTAACGCCATGATATCGGCAATACCAACGGTCATACCAGCATGGGTTGAGTGTTTATATCCTAAGTCTTTCATGCGGTCAAGCATCATTGACGTATCAGTAACTTTGAAACGCTTGAAGACTTCCGCGATAATGTTTCCAAGATTTTTCTTCTTAAATGGCAAGATGATTTCTTGTTCTTTGATCGCTGCAGGAATATCGGCACCTTTTTCGACAAAATATTTGTCAGGTGTATGTTGTGTTAAGTTGAAATCAGTTGGTTCGTTCAAATAAGGGAATTCTTGCGGCATAATCTCGTTGAAAATAATTTTCCCAACAGTTGTGATCAGCATGCGTTCTTTTTGTTCTTCAGTAAATGGCTTGTCGCCCAATGTATTAGGGTCAACAGCCACACGTGAATGTAAGTGAACATAGCCATTACGCCATGCTAAAACAGCTTCATTCATGTCACGGAAGATCATTCCTTCACCTTCGCGGCCTTCTTCTTCCATTGTTAGGTAGTAGTTACCTAAGACCATATCTTGAGATGGTGTAACAACGGGTTTTCCATCTTTAGGGTTCAAGATATGCGTTGCAGCAAGCATCAGCATACGAGCTTCGGCTTGTGCTTCTTCACCTAAAGGTAAATGGACAGCCATTTGGTCCCCATCGAAATCGGCATTGTAAGCTTCACACACTAATGGGTGAAGACGGATTGCACGACCTTCAACTAGGATTGGTTCGAATGCTTGGATACCTAATCTGTGAAGCGTAGGTGCCCGGTTAAGTAAAACTGGATGTTCTTTGATAACTTCTTCTAAGACATCCCATACAACGTCTTCTTGACGTTCGATTTTACGTTTCGCATTTTTGATATTTGATGCAATTTCACGTTGAACGAGTTCTTTCATTACAAATGGTTTGAACAATTCGATCGCCATTTCTTTTGGCAGACCACATTGATACATCTTCAAGAAAGGTCCAACAACGATAACTGAACGGGCAGAGTAGTCCACACGTTTACCCAGCAAGTTTTGACGGAAACGACCTTGTTTCCCCTTCAACATGTGAGACAAAGATTTCAATGGACGATTACCTGGTCCAGTAACTGGACGGCCACGACGACCATTATCAATCAGTGCATCTACCGCTTCTTGCAGCATACGTTTTTCATTTTGAACGATGATGTTTGGTGCATTCAAATCTAATAAACGTTTCAAACGATTATTACGGTTGATTACACGACGATACAAATCATTTAAGTCAGAAGTCGCAAAACGACCACCTTCTAATTGAACCATCGGACGTAGATCTGGCGGAATGACAGGAATAACATCCATAACCATCCAACCTGGTTGGTTACCAGAAGAACGGAACGCTTCTAAGACATCCAGACGACGAATAGCACGTGTCCGTTTTTGTCCTTGCGCTGTTTTCAACTCTTCTTTTAATTCCGCTGATTCACCATCTAGATCTACATGATCTAATAATTGTTTGATGGCTTCCGCACCCATTGCTGCGTGAAATTCTTGACCATATTGATCCCGTTTTTCACGGTATTCACGTTCAGTCAGTAATTGTTTCTTCTCTAGGCTTGTATTACCTGGATCGATTACGACATACGATGCAAAGTAGATGATTTCTTCTAACGCACGCGGACTCATGTCTAACACAAGACCCATTCGAGAAGGAATTCCTTTGAAATACCAGATATGTGTTACGGGAGCTGCTAGTTCAATGTGACCCATGCGTTCACGACGGACTTTTGAACGTGTGACTTCAACACCACAACGGTCACAGACAATCCCTTTATAACGGATTCGTTTGTATTTCCCGCAGGCACATTCCCAGTCTTTGGTTGGCCCAAAAATTCTTTCATCGAATAACCCTTCGCGTTCAGGTTTCAATGTACGATAGTTAATGGTTTCCGGTTTTTTTACTTCACCGTATGACCAGCTTCTGATTTTTTCAGGAGAAGCCAAACCTATTTGCATACTTTCGAATTTATTTACATCGATCAAAAGGGTTTCCCTCCATTTCATTTTATCGTAAGTCAGCTAGGGAGTAGCTGACTTACGTATGCATAAACGGCGTTCCAGAAGTAGCTGCTTCGGAAATAAGTCTAAATTCCATAAAGCTAAACACTTCTGATACAACCTCTTCAGACAAGTGCGACTCTCTTATAAGTCTTCTGCAGTTTCGATTTCTTGGATCAAATCAGATTTTTGTTCCGCTTTTTCAGCAGCTGCTTGCTCTTCGACTTCTTTTGCAGACTGTTGTTGTTCTGCATATTTCGTCAACGCGTCAACTGTGATCAAGTCATCATCATCATCGTCCATATCTCGCAACTCAATTTCTTTATCATTAATATCTAAGACTTGCATATCTAAACCAAGAGCTTGTAATTCTTTCACCAATACGCGGAAAGATTCAGGCACACCTGGTTTTGGAATAGGTTCACCTTTGACGATGGCTTCGTAAGTTTTCACACGACCAACGACATCATCTGATTTGTAAGTCAAGATTTCTTGTAAGGTATAAGCAGCACCATAAGCTTCCAGTGCCCAAACTTCCATTTCCCCGAAACGTTGTCCACCAAATTGTGCTTTACCACCCAATGGTTGTTGCGTAACAAGAGAGTAAGGTCCAATTGAACGAGCATGCAATTTATCATCGACCATGTGGGCCAATTTAATCATGTACATAACGCCGACAGAGATACGGTTATCGAATGGTTCGCCCGTACGTCCATCATAAAGAACGGTCTTAGCATCTGCTGCCATGCGAGCTTCACGAACTGTTTCCCAAACATCGCTATCTTGCGCACCATCGAAGACTGGTGTCGCAACATGGATGCCTAGTTGGCGAGCTGCCATACCTAAGTGTAATTCCAATACTTGTCCGATGTTCATCCGAGATGGCACACCTAATGGGTTCAACATGATATCAACTGGCGTACCGTCTGGTAAGAAAGGCATGTCTTCTTCTGGCATAATGCGAGAAACGACCCCTTTATTTCCGTGACGACCGGCCATTTTATCCCCTTCATGAATCTTACGTTTTTGCACGATGTACACGCGCACTAACATATTCACACCTGGAGATAATTCATCGCCTGCTTCACGAGTAAAGATCTTCACATCGTGAACGATCCCGCCTCCACCATGCGGTACACGAAGAGATGTATCACGAACTTCACGAGCTTTTTCACCAAAGATCGCATGCAACAAACGTTCTTCAGCTGATAATTCCGTTACCCCTTTAGGAGTGACTTTACCGACTAATAAATCACCGTCATGAACTTCAGCACCAATACGGATGATACCCATTTCGTCTAAGTTCTTTAATGCGTCTTCCCCAACGTTCGGGATTTCGCGAGTGATTTCTTCAGGCCCTAATTTTGTATCACGTGCTTCTGATTCGTATTCTTCAATATGGATTGAAGTATAAACATCATCTTTCACCAAACGACGGCTCATGATGATCGCATCTTCATAGTTGTACCCTTCCCAAGTCATGAAGGCTACGACGACGTTTTGGCCTAATGCCAATTCGCCATTTTCCATTGAAGGTCCGTCAGCTAAGATGTCGCCGACTTCAACTTGTTCACCTAAACCAACTAAAGGACGTTGATTGTAGCTAGTTCCTGAGTTTGAACGACGGAATTTCGTGATGTCGTATTTATCTAATGCGCCATTGTCGCGACGTACACGTACTTCGTGCGCATCTACGAATTCAACGACACCATCATTTTTACATAATAAAGCGGCACCTGAGTCATGAGCTGCTTTGTATTCCATACCAGTACCAACCCATGGAGAACGTGGTTGGATCAATGGTACTGCTTGACGCTGCATGTTGGCACCCATCAAGGCACGGTTGGAGTCATCGTTTTCCAAGAATGGAATACAAGCTGTTGCGACTGCGACAACCTGTTTCGGTGACACGTCCATGTAGTCAACTTTATCAATCGTAACTTCCAAGTTTTCTGATGTAGCACGAGCCATAACGACTTCTTCAGCAAATGTACCGTCATCGTTCAACTTGCTATTTGCTTGGGCTACTACGTAATGGTCCTCGATATCGGCTGTTAAGTAATCGATTTTATCCGTTACTTTACCAGTTGAACGATCCACACGACGGTAAGGTGTTTCGATGAAACCAAACTTATTGACCTTCGCATAAGATGCCAAGCTGTTGATCAACCCGATGTTTGGACCTTCGGGAGTTTCAATCGGACACATACGACCATAGTGAGAATAGTGAACGTCTCGGACTTCATAACCAGCACGGTCACGAGTCAAACCACCAGGTCCTAAGGCTGATAGACGGCGTTTGTGGGTCAATTCGCCTAGAGGATTCGTTTGATCCATGAACTGTGACAACTGAGAAGAACCAAAGAATTCTTTGATACTTGCAACAACTGGACGAATATTGATCAATTGCTGCGGTGTCAATGTTTCTTGGTCTTGAATTGACATACGCTCACGAACAACACGTTCCATACGAGCTAAACCAATACGGAATTGATTTTGCAATAATTCACCGACTGAACGGATACGACGATTTCCTAAATGGTCGATATCGTCGACATTGCCAATACCTTCCATTAAGTTCAAGAAATAGCTCATTGAAGCGATGATGTCAGCAGGGCGAACTGTACGTACAGAAGAGTCAGGATACGCATTACCAATCACTGTTACTTCACGTTCTGGATCTTTTGGTGAAAAGACTTTGATCACTTGAACGGTCATAGGATCAGTTACAACTGCATCCTCAGATGGATAGTAAGTAACTGAATTTAAGCCGCCTTCAAGTTTTGGTCCCAATTCTTCCATCACTTGGTGAGTAAGAACAGTTCCTTTTTCAACAATGATTTCACCTGTTTCAGCATCAACCAATGTCTCAGCTAAAGTTAAGTTCAATAGACGTGTTTTAAGGTCTAATTTTTTATTTACTTTGTAACGACCAACATTTGCTAGATCGTAACGTTTTGGATCGAAGAAACGCGCAGTTAGCAAGCTACGAGAGCTATCAGCTGTTTTTGGTTCACCAGGACGTAAACGTTCGTAAACATCTTTCAAACCTTCTTCGGTACGAGAATCGCTTGGGTTTTTGTGCAAATCCTTTTCGATCGTATTGCGCAAAGATTCGCTTTCGCCAAAGATTTCAAAAATCGTATCATCAGAACCAAATCCTAAAGCACGAACTAATGTCGTTAAAGGAATTTTACGTGTACGGTCAATACGAACATATGAGATATCCTTTGCGTCTGTTTCCATTTCTAACCATGCGCCACGGTTAGGAATTACAGTTGAACCAAATCCTTCTTTTCCGTTTTTATCCACTTTTCCGTGGAAATAAACGCCAGGAGAACGAACTAATTGAGATACGATAACCCGTTCCGCTCCATTGATGATAAAGGTTCCTTGTTCCGTCATTAATGGGAAATCGCCAAAGAATACTTCTTGAGATTTGATTTCACCAGTTTCGCGGTTTACTAAACGTAAGACAACGTGTAATGGTGCAGAATAGTTTGCATCGTGTGAACGAGCCTCTGCAACCGTGTATTTAGGTTCTTTCAATTCATAGTCAACAAATTCAAGTGACAAGTTTCCATTAAAGTCTTCAATTGGCAAAATGTCTTCAAACATCTCTCGCAAGCCCTCATCTAGGAACCATTGATAAGAATCTGTTTGAATTTCGATCAAATTCGGTAATTCCAACACTTCACTGATTCGTGCGAAGCTTCTACGTTCTCGGTGTTTCCCGTATTTTACTACGTGTCCAGCCAAGTTCTTCACCCCTCTTAAAAGTTTGAAAACCGATCCGAAGATAAATTACAATAATGTTACAAAAATTAAATTAGTGTAACAAGCGACATTTTTTGCGGCTTTTAGGCAAAAAAAAACCAAAAATAGAACGTTCTCTTGAAAAATTATTCGCGAGCTTCTACTTTTGTTTCCCTATTAAAAACCGGAACGGACAATATTTCGTTCCTGCCTTTTATCATTTCAGATAGTTTTAGCAAACTCATATAATACATGAGGTAAACATAAAAGTCAATAGTCTCAAGGCTTTGATCAGAGCTTCGCAAGTTTTTCTTAAAACTTTCAGCAACTAATAATTGATTCAATTCGGCTTACATTTTTGAATATTCAGAATATTCGACTATTTATTATTGACATCTCATTTTTCTTAACGTATACTAATCTACATCTTAAACATGTTGGAGGTTGTTCCCATGCTGAATATGAAAAACTCACAACCGAATAACCGCTATTACTTTAGCTATTTTAGATAGGTTTGTATTCATCACGATGGATACAAACAACTTGAGTGTTTTTTGTATCTATGATGGCTAGAGCATTTCGATGTACCAACGGCCGCATAGAGAAATCTAAGTGGCTGAAGAAGTATACTATTTTTGTACTCGTATCACCCACTTGGAGTTTCGATACTTCTAAGCGGGTGATTTTTTTATGAATGAAAAAGGATGGAAATCTAGCTTCACCAGTTAAAAAAAGGAGAGAATATAATGAAAAAAACAGTATTGGCAGGAATTGGATTAGCAAGTTTACTAATATTAGGTGCTTGTGGCGGTGGAAATAAAACAGACGATAATAATAGTACGAAAACAGTAGGCGTCTTACAATTAGTGCAGCATCCATCGTTAGACAATGCCTATGAAGGCTTCAAAGAAGGGTTAGAAGAAGGCGGCTACAAGGAAGACGATAATTTAAAAATCGAATACCAAAATGCGCAAAACAATCAGGACAACCTGAAAAGTATGAGTGAAAAATTAGTCAAAGAGGAACCAGATTTACTTTTAGGCATTGCTACTCCAGCAGCTCAATCTTTGCTAAACGCCACAACTGAAATTCCGATCACTGTAACTGCCGTGACCGATTTAGAAGAGGCAAAATTAGTTAAAAGTGATAAAAAACCTGGCGGAAACGTAACCGGCACAACAGATATGGTTCCCATCGACAAACAAATTGAACTACTATTATCGATAGTTCCAGATGCAAAATCGATCGGAATCATGTACAACGCTGGCGAAGCCAATTCAAAAATCCAAGCAGATCTTGCTGAAAAAGCTTTGAAAAAGGCGGGCGTTGATGTAAAAGTCAAAACTGCAAATACAACAAATGATGTACAACAAGTTACTGAATCTTTAGCTGGTGAAACAGATGGAATCTATGTACCTACAGACAATACCTTCGCAAGCGCCGCAGCGGTCATTGGAGATGTTGTTAAAGAAAAGAAAATTCCATTAGTTGCAGGGTCAACAGAACAAATTGACGGAGGCGGCCTAGCAACCGTAGGGATTGACTACAAATCACTAGGCAAACAAACTGGGAAAATGGCTGCAAAAATCTTAGACGGGGACGCAAAACCTGAAGATACTCCGGTAGAATCTGCCGATACCCTAAAATTAGTAGTCAATAAAGAGATGGCAGAAGCTTTGGGAATTGACCCAGACAGCATTAAGGAACCTAAATAAAGGAATGAGTTAAATCTAGCTTCGCAAAGAAAGAAGGAAGAATCATGAATGTTATCACTTTATTATTATCAGCGACGTCACAAGGTATGCTCTGGTCTTTATTAGCTATCGGAGTTTACATGACCTTTCGAATTTTAGATATTGCCGATTTGACGGCCGAAGGAAGTTTTCCTTTAGGCGGGGGGATCGCAGCGATCGGGATCGTTAACGGCATGCATCCAGCATTAGCTACTTTATTGGCATTTGGCGGTGGAATGCTAGCTGGTTTAGTTACAGGTATCTTAAATACAAAATTCAGAATTCCGGCTTTATTGGCAGGGATTATCACCATGACTGGTTTATATTCTGTTACTTCCCGTGTAATGGGGGCTCCAAATATTGCATTATTAGGCGAAAGTACTGTTTTTACAGGAGCTCAAGATCTCGGATTGACAAAAAATAATGCGGTTATTCTAGTCGGACTCTTAATCGTGTTATTGGTCATTTTATTATTAGTTTTATTTTTCCGAACGGAAATTGGTTTAGCCGTTCGAGCAACTGGGGATAATCCAGATATGAGTGAGGCCAATGGAATCAAAACCGAAAACATGAAGCTGTTAGGCTACATGATCTCAAACGGAAGTATCGCTCTTTCAGGTGCTTTATTGGCGCAAAACAACGGCTTTGCCGACTTAAATTCAGGAGTTGGTACAATCGTTATCGGTCTCGCTTCAATCATCATCGCAGAAGTTCTGCTCCATAATAAACCGATTTTAGTCCGGCTGATCACGATCGTCGCTGGAGCAATTATTTACCGTTTCATTTTAGCATTAGTATTCGAAATGAACGTCGAGCCAACAGACTCTAAATTGGCTTCAGCGATCGTCTTGGTGATTTGCTTATCATTACCGCAAATTCGATCAAAATTCACCTTAAAATCAAAAAAGAAAGGGGCTGATACCAATGCAACCAGTATTAAGAATCAATAATCTACATCAATATTTCGAACGTGGAACTGTTAATGAAAACCATGTGCTGCGTGGGATTAATTTGAGTTTAGCCCCTGGTGAATTTGTTACGATTATCGGTGGAAATGGCGCGGGTAAGTCTACCTTGCTAAATAGTGTGGCCGGCACATTACCGATCGAAGAAGGACAAATGTTTTTAAATGGGGAAGATATCACTAAACATTCTGTTACACGCCGTTCAAAAAAAATCAGCCGTGTCTTCCAAGATCCTAAAATGGGTACCGCAGTTCGTCTATCAGTAGAAGAAAATTTAGCATTAGCCATGAAACGCGGTCACAAACGCGGCTTCTCACTAGGTGTAAAAAGTAAAGATCGTAGTTATTTCCAAGAACAATTAGCTATGCTAAATCTAAACTTGGAAAATCGATTAGATGCTGAGATTGGTTTACTATCTGGAGGACAGCGCCAAGCTATCACATTATTAATGGCAACGCTGCAACGACCTGATCTGATTTTATTAGATGAGCATACAGCGGCACTCGATCCCAAAACTTCATTAACTGTAATGGGACTAACCGAGCGCTTGATTCGTGAACAAGAATTAACAGCTTTTATGGTAACCCATAATATGGAGGATGCCATCAAATATGGTAATCGTTTAATTATGCTTCATCAGGGACAGATTGCTTTGGACTTGAAACAAGAGGAAAAACAAAATCTGACTGTACCAAAATTGATGGAGCTATTCCATCAAAACTCCGGTGTCGAACTAAAAGACGATGCCTTGTTACTAAGTTAATACACCCCCTTCTTTCTTGGCAGGCTACTTTTATGTAGCCTGTTTTTTTGTTACACTGAGCCCAGAATGAAAATAAAGGAGCGAAAAAATTGTCGACGAAGGAAAAAATTTTAGCCCGTTTAAAAGCAGCAAAAAATGTTTTATCCGGCGAAACCTTAGCTCAAGAATTAGGGGTATCTCGTACCGCAATATGGAAAGCAATCAAAGAATTAGAAAAAAAGGGGTATCAGATTCAACATTCCGCGAACGGTTATCGTTACCAGGCTTCTGATATTTTAGATGCAAAAGAAATTCATGAAGGCATTCATCAAGACGTCGATATAACCGTTTTAGAAACCTCTACTTCAACAATGAAAGATGCTCAGCAGGCTGTGATGGATGGTAAAAGATCACCTTTACTAATCGTAGCAGATATGCAGGAAGCGCCTCGAGGGCGTTTCAATCGCCCTTTCTTTGCTGCAAAACAGCAGGGCATCTATATGAGTTTGCTCTTGGAGCCTAAGGAGCAATTAACAGAATTACCACAATATACAATCTTGATGGCAGTTGCTGTATCCGAAGCAATAGATGAATTATTAGGTGTGGATACACAAATTAAATGGGTCAACGATATTTATTTGAATCATAAAAAAATCGTCGGCATTTTATCAGAAGCGATGACCGATATTGAAACCAACTCACTAAAATACATTATTATTGGTATGGGAATCAACTTCTCCATTCCTCAGGAAAACTACCCTGATGAGTTGCAGGAAAAAGCGACTTCTTTGTTTCCGAATGGTCAAGCAACCATAACAAGAAATCAATTGATCATTAACATCTGGAATCGATTCTTTAATTTATTGGCAGATCAAACGACTTACCTGGATGTTTATCGAAAGAAATCATTCGTATTAGGTAAAAAAATCACTTTTAAACGGAAAGATCAATCCTACATGGGGACTGCCATCGCGATCACTGATACTGGTGAGCTAGTAGTCGATTTAGGGGAGGAAAAAGTTCATCTCTCCTCTGGCGAAATCAGCTTAAGCTCCATTCAATAAAAGACTGTAGACATTGTCCATAAAACGGATCTTGTCTACAGTCTTTTTATTTATCTCATTGTTACAAATTCTTCGCTGCCAGTTGGGTGGATCGCAACGGTGTCATCAAAGTCTTTCTTCGTTGCCCCCATTTTAATCGCTACAGCAAATCCCTGTAGCATTTCATCAACACCCACACCAATCGCGTGCAAGCCAATAATTTTTTCTTCTTTCCCAAGACATACCAATTTCATATTACATTTTTGACGATAGTCGCTTAATGCAAAATACATTGGTGTAAAACGCGAATGATAGATTTTTATTTGATCTTTCCCATGACGTTCAAGCGCATCTTCTTCCGTTAAACCGATTGTTGCAATCGTTGGATGTGTAAAAATTACCGTTGGAACATTTTCATAATCTAAAAATTCTTCTGACTTACCATTAAAGACCCGTTCTGATAAACGGCGCCCCGCGGCAATAGCTACTGGTGTTAAATCAATCTTACCAATCACATCCCCGACTGCATAAACACCTTCACTCGTTGTATTTTGGTATTTATCGACAATGACAAAGCCTTTCTCGTTTAACGTCACAGAAGTATTCTCTAAACCTAACTTGTCAGTATTTGGTATACGACCACCAGCAAACAACACCTTATCTCCGGTCAGTGTATTTCCATTCTCAAAATAGACAGTAAAGGTTTCATCCTCATTTTTTTTGATTTCTTTTGCCACATGATGATCATACAACTTCATCTTATTATCACGATAAATATCCACTAAATTATCGGCCAGCATTTTATCAAATGTCCGTAACGGGCGACTATGGCGGAAAGCCCAATAAACTTGCGTGCCCATCCCCTGTAGCACGCCGCTCAATTCTGCTGCGATATAACCAGCCCCTAGAACAACAACTTCTTTCGGCTGTTCGGTCATTTCAAAGAATCCGTTAGAATCAATAGCGTATTCACCGCCAGGAATCTCCATCTGACTTGGTCTTCCACCAGTCGCAATCAAGATATTGGGCGCAGTGTATTCTTCACCGTTTACACTGACAACATGATCTGATTTGAATGTCGCATAGCCTTCAATTCGTTCTACATTATTACTATCAAGTCCACGGTAGTAGGCTCCGTGTAAAAAGTCGATATATTTTTCACGACGTTCAACCAACTCATTAAAATCAAATTTTCCAACATCAGCCTGTACACCATAACTAGGTGCGTCTCGCTCAATCATCTCTAACATACTACTAGCCTGCCACATTACCTTTTTCGGAACACAACCAACATTGACACAGGTTCCGCCGATTTTATTCCCCTCGATTAACAAGACTTTTGCTCCATGCATACCAGCACGATTAGCCGAGGCGATCCCGCCACTCCCGCCACCGATAACTATGTAATCATAATCCTTCATTCATCTACCTCCTAATTCATGTTTACGTTCATTTTAATACATTCTGTAAAAAAAGAATTGATTTTTGCCCGATGCTATTTTCTAAAAAAACACCCGCTAAAAATCAGCTTTCTTCCCAATTTAGCGAGTGATTTATTTATCAGTCTTTTTTCTTACGAATCATATCACCAGGTTTGACTGGTTGAGCAACAGGCATCGTTAAAACCATCATAGGGTTAGGTGCCCTGTCGATTGATTCGCCCTCATCATTTTTCATTTCTGTAACTGTCTGTTCAAAATGCTGAAAATGTGGTCCGTAAAATTCAATTTCATCACCTATTTTAAAATGATTTCGTTGGCGGACAGTCGCTATTCCGCTAGCTTCATCATAACTCAGAACTTCACCAATAAATTTGTAAACAGGAATCTTTCGGCGCGGACCAAATAGTTGTTCATTTTCAGTCGGTACATGGTAATAAAATCCAGTCGATAATTCTCGTTGAGCTACTTTCCACAGTTCATCGATCCATTCTTGTTTACAGACATAATTATCTGGATCAGCCATATAGCTGTCAACGGCTGCTTTGTAAACATTAGATACAGTTGAAACGTAATGAATTGATTTCATCCGACCCTCGATTTTTAAGCTGTCAACGCCATTTTCAATCAAATCAGGAATATGTTCGATCATAGACATATCTACAGCACTCATAGAAAATTCTTCCGTAACATCACCATTTTCTGTTAATGAACGATGTTCTTGAGCGAAAGGCATATCGAATAATTCATACTTCCAGCGACAAGATTGCGAGCAACCACCACGATTAGCATCTCGCATTGACATATGATTGGATAGTGTACAACGGCCCGAATAAGAAATACACATTGCTCCGTGGATAAATGCTTCAATTTGAATATCCGTATTGCGGCGTATCTCAGCTAATTCTTCCATTGAGACTTCCCGGGCCAAAACAACTCGTTCCAAACCCTCATTTTGCCAAAATTTCAATGTCTCCGCATTAGTTGCAGACGCCTGTGTTGATAAATGGATCTCTAACCCAGGGGCTTCTGATGCACAAATTTCGATCAAAGCAGGATCAGAAATAATCACAGCTGAGATTCCAATGTCACGCAACTTCTTGAAGAACGCTCCGGCTCCTTCTTCATTACCTTCATGGGTCACCATGTTCGCAGCTACATAAACCTTAGCTCCATACTGATTCGCAAAAGCCACCCCCTCTTCCATCTCTTCAAATGAAAAATTTCCAGCCCGAGAACGCAATCCATATGCATCTCCACCGATATATACTGCATCTGCACCGTAGTGAATGGCGGTTTTTAATTTTTCCAATGTCCCGGCTGGTGCTAAAACTTCCGGCCGCTTCAATTTTCTTTCTGTCATATTGCTATTACTCCTATTTAATCGCTGTTGGGTCTAAATGATAAAAACCTGTATCCATTCCTCGACCAACAGGATGATATTTTTGAATTTCTTGTTGTGCGTTGTCAACCATCGCATCATCCCAAGAATTCGTTTCTATTGCTGCCTTAGCCTCTGCAAAAACTTTAGCAATCGCCACAAAATTCGCTCCAGGTGTAAACAAACCATCTAATTTCCATGTTTGATAACCTGCTTGATTAAGCTCTGACAATTCCTTAATCAAATTCAAATCATTATCAGCAAAAATATGTGTGCCATGTTGATCCTCGTAAATCGAATAATGTGTTTCTGCCTTTTTGGGTTCCGAAATAAACAATCCACGTTCCTTAGAAGTACTTTCCGATTGCTTCGTATAATTGAAATAATTATCTAATAGCGGGCGTTTTGATTGATGAATACAAGTAGCACCATAAACCAAAACTTCCACTGGAACTTCGACGTGTTGACTCAAACGCTGCATTTCTTCAAAAGGGACTTCGCGAGCCAACACCGCTCCAACTGCTCCTTTTTTCTGCCAAAAATTGATTTGTCGTGCATTGGTAACTAGAGTCTCCGCATCATAAATGTATGGCAAATCGTATTCCTGTAATAAATAAATCACACCCGTATCACCAACAACTACGTGATCTGGCTTTACATCTGCCAAAAAGGCTAAATATTCTGGTATCTTCTTCATCTTATCAGGATGCATGATACCATTTATAGCAACGTTCACTTTTTTCCCATTGGCGTGCGCCAAATCAATCAAAGCCTTTTGTTCTTCACGAGAAAAAGAGTAGGGCAGTCGTAATCCAAAATCCTCTTCTCCTATGTATAGTGTATCCACTCCGACAGCTAATAATTCTTCAGCTTGCGCCATTGATTCTGCTGTCGCAATTAGTTCGATCATGGTATGTCCTCCTTTTAGACTTTCTCATACTATCATAGCTACAAAAAGTTTCCAACTGATGACAAAAAAAGAGAATGACGTTAAAACATCATTCCCAAGTTTTTTAAACTTTTTCTGGTATTTTTTCTTCTTTTGGATTTTTAACAGTTAATGTAATCTTGCCTTTGCTAGCCCCAATAGTCACCGTATCTCCCAGCTGAATTTGACCAGATAAGAGTGCTTCAGCTAAGCGGTCTTCAATTTCTTTTTGCAATGCCCGACGAATTGGCCGTGCCCCATATTCAGGATCAAATCCAACTTTTCCAATAACATCATAAGCTGCCGATGTAATCTTCACTTTGATTTCATGCTCCTTCATACGATCTAAAACAGCACGACTCATGATTTTTACAATCTCATGAATTTGTTCTTGATCTAATGATTTGAACACTACAGTTTCATCAATCCGATTGAGAAATTCTGGACGGAAAGCCTTTTTCAATTCTTCTAGAATTCGTTTTTCCATCATTGCATGATCTTTACTGATATCCTTCACATTGAAACCAACATTTTTTTCTTCACGAATTTCCGTCGCTCCAATGTTAGAAGTCATAATTAAGATCGTATTACGGAAATCAACTTTCCGACCCTTCGAATCTGTTAAATGACCATCATCTAAGACTTGTAAAAGAATATTGAAAACATCTGGATGAGCTTTTTCCACTTCATCTAACAAAATAACTGAATAAGGTTTCTGACGAATTTTTTCGGTTAATTGTCCACCTTCTTCATATCCTACGTAACCAGGAGGCGATCCGATTAAACGACTCGTACTATATTTCTCCATATATTCAGACATATCGACTCGAATCAATGCTTCCTCACTGCCAAACATTGCTTCAGCCAGTGCCTTCGCCAATTCTGTCTTACCGACACCAGTTGGTCCTAAAAACATAAAAGAGCCAATCGGACGATTTGGATCTTTCAATCCACTGCGCGCTCGACGAATCGCCCGCGAGATAGCTTTAACAGCTTCCTCTTGACCAACGACTCGTTTATGCAAAACTTTTTCCAAATCTAACAGTCGTTGACTTTCTTTTTTCTCTAATTGCTGTAGCGGCACACCTGTCCATTGAGAAACAACTGCTGCGACATCCTCATCAGTAACCTGATCAATATAGCCGTTTTCTTGCTTAGCAGCTTTAATTTTGGCTTGCTCCAATGTTTCAGATAGTTGTTTTTCCCGTAACCGTAAACGAGCCGCCGATTCAAAGTCTTGATTTTGAATCGTCTTTTCTTTTTCTATTACTAAATCTTGAATTTCATCTTCTAGCTCAGTAAGCTCAGAAACTTCATCCGTCGAATCTAAACGAACTTTCGCAGAAGATTCATCCATCAAATCAATCGCTTTATCGGGTAATTGACGCGAGTTGATATATCGAACGGATAAAGATACTGCCGCATGCAGAGCCTCATCAGTAATTTCAACTCCATGATGATCCTCATAACGAGGACGTAAGCCTTTCAATATCTCTTCCGCTTCCTCCGGTGTTGGTTCTTCCACTTGCACTCTAGCAAAACGACGCTCCAAAGCAGAATCTTTTTCAATATACTTTTGATATTCATCTAACGTTGTTGCACCAATTGTTTGCAATTCACCGCGAGCTAACGCAGGTTTTAAAATATTTGAAGCATCAATTGCACCTTCAGCTCCACCAGCACCAATCAAAGTATGCAGTTCATCAATAAATAGAATGATTTGACCATCATGATAAATTTCATCAATCACTTTTTTTAAGCGATCTTCGAATTCTCCACGATATTTCGTTCCAGCGACTAAGACACCCATATCAAGCATCATCAGACGTTTTCCGCGCATATCTTCTGGTACATCTCCAGAAATAATTCGCTGAGCTAAGCCTTCGACAATCGCTGTTTTACCAACACCTGGCTCTCCAACTAATACCGGATTATTTTTAGTTCGACGACTTAAAATTTGAACTACACGGCGAACCTCACTATCTCGACCTACCACTGGATCCAGTCGTTTTTCCCGTGCTAATTTTGTTAAATCCCGAGCCAATCCATCTAAAGTTGGTGTTCCTTGTGAATTGCTTTGTACAGGTTTCGCTGGTGCTTTTCGTCTACTGCCAGTTCCTTGATTTCCATTCGTTGTTTCATTTACACCCATCTTCTTTAATAGAAGTTGACGCATCTTAGGCAAACTAAGGCCTAAATTAACTAAAATATGAGAAGCTAAGATTTCATCATCTCGTAATAGCCCTAATAATACATGTTCGGTTCCAACCAATTTTGCATTGAAGCGTTTAGCTTCATCATCAGCAAAAATTAAAATTTGCTTTGCTCTAGGAGAATAGGGTAGATAACCGCCTTCAGGATAAGACTTAACTGATCCGTATCCAGTCATATGCTCGATTTCTTCACGGATATCATTTTCGTTTGAATTCATTTGGCGCAGTGTTTTGCCTGCTATCCCTTGTTGTTCAATCACTAAAGCCAGTAATAAATGCTCCGAACCAACCGAGCGGTGTTTAAAGTATTTAGCTTCTTGTTGTGCAATAGCCAGCACGGCTTTTGCGCGTTCTGTATACAGCTGATCCATATTCCTCACTCCTTTTTCTCATAACTTAAACGTTCTAAAAATCCGTGAAGAATTCTTGAACGTAGTCTATTTTCAATTTGACTGATACCAAGAACATTCTTCGATACCGCACTCAACATCAAATTACCTTCTTTTTCAGTAATAATTTCTTCTTCAAATAATTTTTGAATAATTCCAAAAGCATTTGTTTCAGATATTTCACTTCCAAAAGACTCCATTAATTGCTTCAAAAAATAATGCTGATCAGAAATCTTAACTTTACTTATTCGGATATAACCACCGCCACCCCGCTTACTTTCAACTAAATAACCCCGTTGAAAAGTAAAACGCGTGTTGATTACATAATTTATCTGAGAAGGCACGCAATTAAACAACTGCGCCATCTCTGCTCTGCGGATCTCGATGATTTCACTATTCTCCAAAATATCTTTCAAGTAAGACTCGATCAAATCAGAGGTATTTCTGCTCATAATATCGCCTCCTATTGACTATTCCTGACCATAATTATAGCGAATTTAGAGCATGAAATAAAGAAGAACGCCTTTCTTTAAATTAGGATAAAAAAAAAGAAGGCATTCACCTTCTTTTTTGATCGGGAAGACAGGATTCGAACCTGCGACCCCTTGGTCCCAAACCAAGTGCTCTA
>ENA-OXUB01000264-OXUB01000264.1-human-gut-metagenome-genome-assembly--contig:-NODE-264-length-35055-cov-40.573314_pt1 | contig 35055 bp, 20 predicted proteins | sample MGYA00249345_ERZ652652 | MGnify/ENA primary metagenome ERZ652652 (study PRJEB26925, sample SAMN05826496) | human gut metagenome | biome: ENVO:2100002; feature: ENVO:00000062; material: ENVO:00002003... | reverse complement strand
ATCTATTTTCAAAACTCCTCATCATTGTCATTTATTTCATTCATTAGTTTAGCACTGTTTAAAAATATAAGAAATATAGTTTTGACTAAAAAACAAAAGATTCTTATATACATAGAAGCAGACATAATGCTATTGGCACAAATTTGGCACAACACAACAAAAAAACCGCTAGGAATAAACGTTCCTAACGGTTCAAAAACATCACAGGAGGGATTCGAACCCCCGACCGTCCGCTTAGAAGGCGGATGCTCTATCCAGCTGAGCTACTGTGACAGTAGTTTTGCAACAAGAACTATTATAGAAAAACTACCTTTGCTTGTCAACCTAATTCGTTATTTTACTGATTCGAAAAGATATTCCTTGATCAGTTTCAATGTTTTAGGATTTTCGATGAGTGATCCGTGATCTGCTTGTTCCTCTACAATTATTTCCTTATATTTTTCACTATTTCCATAAATCAGACGGCCAGCCAAGACGCTCGTTAGCGGCACAGTGGTGTCCGTGTTCTGATGATCAACGTTACCGGCAATATTATAAACGGTGATGTTTTTAGGAATATTCTTTTTGTTTTTCAAATAATAATTCAGTAATTCACTTTTGGCTTTTGGTTTGGTGAATGTGTTGCTGTTGTCATTGTATTCCCAAGAGGTATCATTATAAGGCGTGCCTAATGTAATCAAATGATAGAGGGCAGGATCATCGCTTTTTTGTTCATTCTCCAAATAACCGGTAATGATCAATCCGCCGTTTGAATAGCCTAAGTAATCATAAGTGTTAAACGTATATTTTTTTTCGGCATACGCTAAAGCCTGTTGAAACCAACGAGATTGTTTCGGTAATGAGGGATCTGAACCATCTTCAAAGGCGACGGCGATAATGGGCCGTTTTGTCTCTTTCGTAAAATGGCCTGAAGAGGTGATAGAATCATCTTTATTTACCGTAATTTTTACTTCCTCCACACCTTTTTCCGTTTGTTTTAATGAATCAACCAAACTATCGAAGCGATCAACATCCCCATTGGTTCCCGGAACCATAATCACTGGTGCTGGAATCGCTAAAGAGGTGTCCCCATTCTTTATTGCGTGTACATGATCTTTTGCTTCGAAAAGGAGTATTCCGAGGATGCATACGACTAAAATTGCTAGGATGCTCCCGATTTTTTTGTTTTTCATAGGCAATTCCTCCATTTCAGTTTCCTAGTGTACGCCGATTTTTCTCAGGTACAAGTAAAAAAGACGGAAATTCAAAAAAGATTCAAATTTCCGCCATACATCTATTTATTTTTAGAAATCAGTGCTACGCCATCACCTAAAGGTAGTAGGGTGGAAGTAAGCTCTGATGATTTAGTAATTTCCTCTAAGAATTCATTTAAATGCCGATGGATCGAACGATTTTTACGTGGAATCTCTTCGATCGGCTGCAGCACCGTGCCTGCTTGGAAAACATCATCTACCATCAACACCCCATCGTCTGATAATAAACGCAGACATTCCGGCAAGAAGGTGATGTATTTTGATTTCGCGCTATCCATGAAAATAAAATCGTAAGGACCTTCTAGACTGCTGAGTAAATCTGCCGCATCTCCTTCTAATAGAGTGATTTGATCAGTTAAACCAAGTTTTTCAAAATTTTTCTTTGCTTTTTCGATCATGACAGGGAAACGATCGATGGTCGTTATTTTTGCGTCTTCGCCAAGGGTTTCCGCCATAAAACTAGCTGAAAAACCAATAGCGGTACCAATCTCTAAGACATTTTTTGGATGTTTTTGTTTTAATAAAAATTGCAGGAAGACTACCGTTTCATGTGGGATTACAGGTACGCCATTTTCATGAGCCAGTTCTTCTAATTCGCCTAGTGATCCAGTCAGTTGTTTTTGTTCTGTTCGCAGATAGTGCAGGATATCTTCATTAATAATTGGGCGGTACATCATTTCATTGCGCATTATATTTCCTCTTTCTCTAATAGTTTTCCGATGTTTAACCAGTCGGTCGCTATTTTTTCTTTCAGTGAACGATTATAGAAAATCGCTGCCGGATGAAAAAGCGGGATGACTGTATATTCTTTTTTGGTTGGTTGATAGTTATTCTGTTCTCGGTTCAGCTCTAACACAGGACCATGGTAAATTTCCCCGTGTCGTTCGCTGATCTGCCACTTTGGTCCTAGTAAGCGCTGTAGTCCAATATTGCCTAAAGTCGCGATGATTTTTGGCTGAATTATTTCCAATTCATAATCCAGAATTGGTGCATGTGCTAGGATTTCTTTTTTATTTGGTGTTCGATTGGGATAAACGATTTCGTTTTCCTGTGTCCGTTTGTTTAAACGTTGCACGACTTTATAGGGACGACTTCTAACTGCGCTGGTGATATATGTGTTTTCTCGAGTAAGCCCGATTGACGCCATCACTTGGATTAATTCTTTTCCCGCCGCACCAGAAAAGGGAATGTGATTTACTACTTCTTTACGACCGGGGGCTTCACCAACCAACATCAACTTCGGGTGGAGCGGTCCTTGTCCGGCGATAAAGCCTTCAAGCTGAAATCCTTTTGAACGTTCTTCAACGAACGTGATCAAACTATTTGGATAGTCCATTTACTTCGCCTCACTTTGTCATCCTCCTAATAGTAGAAAAAACCAAGGCACGCGTCAATAATTAATCATTGACTTGACCTATCTTTTTTAGTAAACTATGAATGTTGTAATTGTGGAACCCACAGCTACAACCGCACAGAACAAGTTATTAAGAACTTCGGTCACTTGGGATGGCGAGTCTAAGTATTTATTATAAGGAGGTGCCACAAGCATGTACGCAATCATCAAAACTGGCGGTAAACAAATCAAAGTTGAAGAAGGTCAAGCAGTCTACATTGAAAAATTAGACGTTGAAGCTGGCGAAAAAGTTGTCTTCGACCAAGTTGTTTTAGTAGGCGGCGAATCTACGAAAGTAGGAGCTCCTATCGTTGAAGGTGCAACTGTTGAAGGAACTGTTGAAAAACACGGCAAACAAAAGAAAGTCGTTACTTTCAAATACAAACCTAAAAAACATTCACACCGTAAACAAGGTCATCGTCAACCTTACACTAAAGTTGTCATTGACTCAATCAAAGCATAAAAAAGAAGGTGCCTAAGTTGATCAAAGGTACATTCACTCGAAATCAAGCAGGTCTAATCAGCGAATTTACTTTGACTGGTCATGCTGAAGCCGGTCCTTACGGTAGCGATATCGTTTGTTCCGCTGTTTCCGCATTAGCGATCAGCGCAGTAAATAGCTTGGATGCATTAGCAGGTGTCACTCCGAATATCGAAACCAACGATGCTGAAGGTGGTTATCTTCATGTAGCGTTGAAGGAAGATGATTCCATGACACAAGAGCAGATGAATATCTCGCAAATTTTGCTGGAGCATTTATTATTAGGCTTGCAATCAATCGAAACTGAATATTTGGATTTCATTGAGATCCAAACAGAATCTAAATCATAGGAGGTGCAGCTCATGTTATTGAATATGAACTTACAATTATTCGCCCACAAAAAAGGTGGCGGTTCAACTTCTAACGGACGTGACTCAGAATCAAAACGTTTAGGTGCTAAACGTGCTGACGGTCAAACTGTTACTGGTGGATCAATTCTTTATCGCCAACGTGGTACTAAAATTTTCCCTGGTGTAAACGTAGGTATCGGTGGCGATGACACATTGTTTGCTAAAGTTGACGGCGTGGTACGTTTTGAACGTAAAGGTCGCGACAAAAAACAAGTGTCTGTATACCCAGTCGCTCAAGAAGCTTAATCGAGTATTGAAGTCCTAATCCTGATTACAGGGTTAGGGCTTTTTTTTCGCTTCTTTTTTTTATTTGGGTTAGTATTTTACTAATGAAAAAAGTTTTGAGGTGTGTTTATTGAATAAGAAGGATCGAACAGTACTGATTTTTGGAAGGATCGCTTCGTTTCTATCGGTGATGATGTATGTTTCATATATCCCACAGATTATGAATAATTTAGATGGAAATAAAGGTAATCCAATACAACCATTAGTAGCGATGATTAACTGTATCTTTTGGGTCATCTATGCTACGATGCAGAAGAAAAAAGATTATCCAATTATTGTTGCGAATATACCAGGTATCTTTTTAGGTGCCATTACATTTTTCACAGCGATAATATAGCGTAGATTAATGTGCAAAGAGTATTTTAAGTAGTAATTTCTGCTTAGAGTGCTTTTTTATTTTATATTCAGATGAAGAGGCTCGTCGAAAAAACAAGTATCCTTTTGCAAATTTTTGTTTACTTTTTCCCTTAAATGGTGTGGATTTTATAATAGTTTTGTTTTTTTCTTGAACAAACCAAAAAATCGCTTTATTTTGAATAATTATGGAAAAATCCTTTTTGCAAAGTCCGTTGTTTTCCTATGTAGAAAAGGCTAGAATGGAGGATAAGAATATCAATTTTTAGCTGGAGGATAGAATGAAAATTATTGTTTTGGGTGCTGGAAAAGTCGGCAAAGCGCTGACTCAGCATTTATCTGATGAAGACTATGATTATGATGTAGTTGTCATTGATTTACATGCTGAAAAGGTCGAGGCAATCGTCAATCAGTACGATGTATTAGGCGTTGTAGGCAATGGAGCTTCTTATGATATTTTATTGGAGGCTGGCGTTAATGATACGGACATCATTATTGCAGTGACAGAATCGGATGAGCTAAACATTTTAGCTTGCTTAATGGCGAAAAAAATGGGGGCTAAAAATTCGATTGCTCGTGTTCGAAACCCAGATTATTTAAAACAGCGGTCCTTTATGCGGGATCAGCTTGGGATTTCTATGATCATTAATCCAGAACTGGAAGCTGCTAATGAAATTCGTCGGATATTGTTGTTTCCTTCGGCGTTTAAAGTGGATACCTTTGTTGGCGGTAAGATCGAGATGGCAGAGTTCCGCTTACGGGAAAATGCGAAATTGATCAATGTGCCGTTAAATCGTTTGTATAAGATTTCTAAAACCAATGTATTGATTTGCGCAGTTCGCAGAAAAGACGTGCTGATCATTCCTGATGGCAATACAGTCCTTGAACAAGGAGATCGCATCCATGTGATGGGACAACATCGCGATTTAGTTCGGTTTTGTCATGATATTAATTTATTTGAGCAAAAAACAAAACGAGTGATTATCGTCGGCGGTGGAAGAATCGCCTTTTATTTGTCGCGCCAACTTGTAGAGCAGGGAATCGAAGTAAAAATTATTGAAAATAATCCGAAGCGTTGTTTAGAGCTTTCGAGAAAACTCCCAGATGTGACGATCATCGAATCTGATGGCAGCGATGAGGAAGTGTTGATCGAAGAAGGAATCGAAAATGTGGATGCTTTTGTCGCTCTAACTGGTTTAGATGAAGAAAACATCGTGATTTCTTTATATGGCAAACAAATGAAAGCCAAAAAAACGGTCGCAAAAGTTACTCGGACGAATTTTATGGACGTCTTAGATCAATTAGACATTGATAGTATCATTTCGCCGAAGAATATTATCGCGGGACATATTCTGCGTTTTGTACGCGCAAAGAACAATAAAGACGAGGACGGCGGTGTAAGAACGCTTCATCGCTTAGTCAATGACGAGGTGGAAGCGATGGAATTCGTAGTGACACCGCAAACCTGCTTCTTAAATAAAAAAGTTTCTGAGGTCAATTTGAAAAATAATACGTTGATTGCGGCGATCTCAAGAGAACGAGGTTTTGTGATTCCAAAGGGGGATACCCAGATTCGCTTGAAGGATCATCTAGTCGTCATAACAACTAATCGGAAAATTTGTAATTTAAATGATCTGGTAAGGAAATAATGGTGAATCATAATGAATAAAAAAATGGTTCTATTCACATTGGGAAAATTATTAAAGGTCGAAGCGGTTCTGTTGCTTCTTCCGTTAGTAGTCTCCTTCATCTACCAAGAGCATATCGGCCTTTCCTATGCGATCGTCGCGGTATTTGTTTTCTTGGTTGGGTTATTAATGAGTCGAAAGCTTCCGAAAAATCGTAATATTTATGCTAGAGAAGGGTTCTTCATTGTTGGAGTCAGCTGGGTTCTTTTATCGGTTTTTGGCGCCCTTCCTTTTATGCTTACTGGAGAGATCCCTTCTTTTACGGATGCTTTTTTTGAAACTGTTTCTGGTTTTACCACGACAGGCTCATCCATTTTATCTAATTTAGATGGCTTAAGCCATGCAAGTCTATTCTGGCGAAGCTTTACTCATTGGGTTGGTGGTATGGGAATATTAGTGTTCACTGTCGCCTTCATTCCGCTGGCCTCTGGACGCACAATGCACATCTTAAAAGCTGAGATGCCTGGTCCTGTTATTGGTAAATTGGTTTCTAAGGTTCGAGTGACTGCACGAATTCTTTATGTGATCTATGCTGCGTTGACCTTAGTGCAGATTATTTTGCTGATTCTGGGAGGTATGCCAGTTTTTGACAGTATTTTAAATTCGTTTGCGACTGCTGGAACAGGTGGCTTCTCCATGTCTAACGAAGGGATCGCAGTTTACAACAGTGCGTATATTGATGGCATCATTACTACCTTCATGATTCTGTTTGGAATCAATTTTAATCTGATTTATTTCTTTTTGATCGGAAAAATTGCTCCGGTTCTGAAGAGTGAAGAATTGCGAGGCTATTTAGCGATTATTGCAGGTTCGACTCTTTTGATTACGCTCAACATTGCTTCACAGTATCCGTCTTATTTGAAAGCATTTCGTTATGCGGTGTTTCAAGTGGCTTCAATCATCACCACAACAGGCTTTACCACAACCAATTATGACAAGTGGCCAATGTTTTCTCAAACGATCTTGCTGTTATTAATGTTTATTGGTGCTTGTGCGGGCTCAACCGGTGGTGGAATCAAGGTTTCTCGGATCATTATGCTATCGAAACAGGCTATCCAAGAGTTGAAAAAAATGATCCATTCTCGTAGTGTAACGACTTTGAATTTTGAAGGAGAGGCGATTGCGCCTAAAACGATTAGTAATGTTTATTCTTATTTAGTTCTCTATCTATTAGTGTTTGCAGCGTCATTGCTTATTTTGTCTTTGGAAAATCTTGATTTTCAAACAACCTTTTCTGCTGTTGCAACCTGTATCAATAATGTTGGGCCTGGTTTTAAGGCAGTAGGTCCAACGGGAAACTTTGGCTTTTTATCAGATTTTTCTAAGTGGACGCTTTCCTTTGCGATGCTGGCAGGCAGACTGGAAATTTTCCCGATTCTTTTACTTTTTTCAAAATCACTTTGGAAGAGTTAATGGTCAAAGAGCGTATGTTAAAATCTTATCTCGTTTTGAGGTAAGATTTTTTATTATTCATGAGACATTGAAGTAGTAAACTAACCGAGTCGGTTTTTTAGTGACTGGCAAAATCCAATAAAAATTTGGCTCTTTCTTGGCAAATGGAAAAATAGTTCCCCGAATAGACGCTTTGGTAAAAAATAAATTTTCTTTTTTTTGAAAAAGAACCGAAGTTATCTTCTATTATAATAGAAGAAACACGACACGGAAAAACATAATACCAAAGAAAAAGGTAAAAAAGCTTAAGTATATTTAAGGTTAATTGGGAGAAAATCCCAAAACCTTTCATTTTCAAAAAATATAGTGTATTATTTTGTAGCGAAATATTTGACATTTTAATAAAAACTATAGATGATTGATAATATAGAATACACTAATAAAGAAGGTGACTGAATGGAACGACGGATTGACCGCATTTATCGCTTTGTTTCAGAGAATGCAAATGTAACGACGAAAGATGTAGCGGATTCATTGGATATTCAACGGACAAATGCCAGTAAAGATTTAAATCTTCTTGTTAAGGATGGTCATTTAAGCAAAAGTGAAGGAAGACCTGTTCGCTATTTTGTTTCGAACCAATCAGCAGCAACGTCGTTTGACGCAGAAGTCCCTCAGACGCACGCACGTGTTGTGGAGCCGCCAGAGAAGAAAATTCTAAATAAAAATACCGGCAATGTATTTACACAAATTATCGGCTCTACTGGAAGTATGCGTAATGCAGTAGAGCAAGCCAAAGCAGCAATATTGTATCCACCTCGTGGATTGAATTGCTTGATTACCGGTCCAACTGGTTCGGGGAAAACCTTTTTTGCCCATGCTATGTTTCAGTTTGCTCAGACAGAAGGAGTAGTAGAAGCGGATCGCGAATTAGTCGTTTTCAACTGTGCCGACTATGCAAATAATCCTGAATTGTTGATGAGTCACTTATTTGGTTACGAAAAAGGCGCCTTCACTGGTGCAGACACAGAAAAAGATGGTTTAATCCAGCAAGCCGATGGCGGCATGCTGTTCTTAGATGAGATTCACCGTTTACCGCCAGAAGGACAAGAAATGATTTTCTATTTTATGGATCATGGAACCTATAGCCGGCTTGGTGAAACAGGCAAAAATCGTTTTGCGAATGTTCGAATCGTTGGAGCAACAACAGAAGATCCCCATTCAGCATTATTAGACACCTTTGTTCGACGTATTCCGATCAATATTCAAATGCCGGCATTTGGCAGTCGGCCAGCGGCTGAACAATTGGACTTAGTTCGTGTAATGGTGGCAATGGAGGCTAATCGAATTCAAAGGAAAATCACCTTGACAGAAGATGTTGTGAAAGCTTTATTAGGCAGCGTTTCTTACGGGAATGTCGGACAGCTGAAGTCCAATGTACAATTAATTTGCGCCCGCGGGTTCATGAATCATATGATGCAAGAAGAGATTCATATTACTCTAAATGACCTGACTGAAGGAATCAAAGCAGGATTGGTACAACTTTCCGCTGATCGAATCAAATCAACAGATGTATCGCCATATCTTGAGCCAGAGATGGTGGTCACCCCCAATGAGATCGATGAGTTAATCAAAACAGACACTTATGAATTGCCATATAACTTATATGATATCATCGGTGATAAAGCGGCTTTACTAAAGACAGAGGGTTTGGATCAAGAAACGATCAATCATTTTATTTCTACGGATATTAATGTTCATTTGAAATCATTTTATAAGGATCATGGCTTTACTTTTGATACGGAGACTCGACTGACAGAGTTTGTTGACAAGCATGTGATCGATGTCAGCAACAAAATTGCCGCTTTAGTTAGTGAACGTTTAGATACACATTTCCAACAAAACTTTATTTATGCTATGAGTCTTCACATTTCTTCCTTCTTGAAAAAAATTCATGTTGGAGAAACGCGGGAGACGAATGCCAATATTCGGGAAATGGCGAAGGATTATCCAACAGAATTTGCAGTAGCACGTGAAATTCGTCGCTTAGTTGAAAAAGAATTTCAAGTGGATATTCCCGACAGTGAAGAATACTATTTGACTGTTCTGCTTGTTTCCTTACGAGAAGATCAGTCTTCAGGAAAAATCGGTGTAGTCGTGGCAGCTCACGGGAATAGTACAGCTACTTCAATGGCTCAAGTCGTTCGTGAGTTATTAGATGTAACGAATATTATTGCTGTTGATATGCCCTTAGATATGCATCCAAGAGTTGCTTACGAAAAGATGCGTGAAGCTGTGACTCAGATTGATGAGGGCAGCGGAGTATTAATTATGGTAGATATGGGATCATTAGCTACATTTAATGAAGAAATTCAAAAAGACACTGGAATCGAAGTTTGTACGCTAGATATGGTCACAACTCCTTTACTGATCGAAGCTGCTCGGAAATCAAGCGTATTAGGTTCAGGAGTAGATGAATTGTATGAGTCCTTACAAGGCTTTCGAGGATATGGTCACGTAATGAATGAAAAAGCAGAACCGCAGGAAAAACAAGCGATTTTAGCTATTTGTGCTTCTGGCGAAGGAACAGCTCAACGCTTAAAGGAAATTATTGAACGACCGTTGCAGCAACGAAATTTGAAGCATATTGACGTATTGACTTTAGCGGTTGCAGACATTAAAACAAAGGTGCCTATCTTTAAAGAAGAATACAAGATTTTAGCCACGACAGGGATCATGGATCCGAAAGTTGGTGCTCCATATATTCCAATGGAGAAATTTATCAATCAAAAAGCTGATCAGATTTTAGATGAGCTATTGCTGGAAAATGATTTGTCTGAACAAGAAGAAGTTGTGTTAGATGCAAACAAAGCACGGGAATTGTGTATCAAGTTTATGGAGGAAAGCTTTACTTTTATTAATCCGAATAAACTGATCGATCCGCTTTGGCGTTTAGCAAAAACCATCATTACTAATGATGGGGTTTCTTCTGAATATGCATTAATGGTAAATTTCGTAATGCACATGGCCGGAACGATCGAACGAGGAATCTTACAGCAGCCATTGAAAATTGATGAGGAATCAAAACGGATTTATCAGAACGTTACAGATAATGTAGTAATGAATCGTGGATTGAATGAGTTAGAAAGTCAATTACGTATTACAATTCCAACATCAGAACGATACTATATTTATCAATTACTTAAGAACAATGAAGAAATTAGCGTATAAATAATACACAAAAAGGGATACAGTATACTGTATCCCTTTTTGTGTATCGTTGAAAAGGCGTTAAATAAAGAAATTTTAATTAGTGTATTTTGGCACGGTACTTGCTTTATTATAGGTGAGTGCTTATGTAATACTGTACTCAAAGAATGTAGCGCAAGTCTTTTAGCATCTGAGCCTTGTAATTTGCAGGAGGTGGTGGGATGGTAATGGATATTCGACTCACTCGGATCGATGATCGTTTGATTCATGGTCAGGTAGCGACAGTTTGGTCCAAAGCAACAGGGATTGAGCGAATCTTAGTAGTTAGTGATGAGGTTGCGAACGATGAGTTGCGTAAGTTTCTCCTAAAACAAGCCGCGCCACCAGGAATCAAGTCCAATGTCGTCACAAAAAGAAAACTGGTTGAAGTGTATCAAGATCAATTGTTTGATGGAATGAAGGTCATGCTGTTGTTTGCTTCTCCGCAAGATGTAGTAGAGGTCGTTGAGGCAGGTGTTGATTTGAAATCAGTCAATATTGGCGGTATGCGATTTGGCGAAGGAAAGAAAATGATTACTAATTTTATTTCTGTTAACGAAGATGATGTTCAATGCTTTGCAAAATTGGCAAACGCAGAGGTGGAATTAGAAATCAGACAAGTACCAACGGACCGAAAGACTGATCTGATGCAATTAATCAAAAAAGAGAAGATGCTGCAATAATTAATTTTGGTTACAGGTTTTTTAAGAACTTATTTATATTTTTGAGCTGTAACAATACTAATAGGAGGTAAAAAGATGGTAGGAATTATCATTGCTAGTCATGGTGAATTCGCTAACGGTATCTTGCAATCTGGAGCGATGATCTTTGGAGAACAAGAAAATGTCAAAGCAGTAACTTTGATGCCAAGTGAAGGACCTGATGACGTAAAAGCAAAAATGAAAGAAGCAATCGCCTCTTTCGAAAACCAAGACGAAGTATTGTTCTTAGTCGATCTTTGGGGTGGAACTCCTTTCAACCAAGCAAACAGCTTGTTTGAAGAACACAAAGATACATGGGCAATCGTTGCTGGTATGAACTTACCGATGTTGATCGAAGCTTATGCTTCACGTTTCTCAATGGAAACTGCACATGAAATCGCTGCACACATTTTGGGTACGGCTAAAGAAGGGGTTAGAGTTCGTCCTGAAGAACTTGAACCTGCTGAAGCAGCTCCTACTGTGGCTGCTACTCAAACATCAAATGCTGGAGCACCAGGTAAATTCTCATATGTATTAGCTCGTATTGATTCTCGTTTGTTACATGGACAAGTGGCTACTGCTTGGACAAAAACAACTGGTCCAACTCGTATTATCGTTGTTTCTGATGCGGTTGCAAAAGATGACTTACGTAAGAAATTAATCCAACAAGCAGCTCCTCCAGGTGTAAAAGCCCATGTGGTACCAGTTGATAAGATGATTGAGCTTGCAAAAGATGACAAACATTTTGGTGGACAAAAAGCATTACTTCTTTTTGAAAACCCACAAGATGCCCTTAGAGCAGTTGAAGGCGGCGTTGAATTGAAAGAAATCAATGTTGGGTCAATGGCTCACTCACCTGGTAAAGTACAACCAAACAAAGTGTTAGCATTCAGTCAAGACGATATTGATACATTCAATAAGTTAAAAGCTAAAGGCATCACGTTTGATGTACGTAAAGTGCCAAATGATTCGAAAGGCAACATGGATGATATCCTTAAGAAAGCTCAAGAAGAGCTTAATAAGTAAGAATAGTCCAAATTATCAGAAGAAAACGGAGGATTAATAATCATGGAATTAAATATTATTCAAATGATTTTAGTCGTTATCGTAGCATTTTTAGCTGGTATGGAAGGTATCTTGGATGAATTCCATTTCCATCAACCAGTTATTGCATGTACGTTAATCGGCTTGGTAACAGGTAACTTAGTACCATGTGTAATCTTAGGTGGTACATTACAAATGATCGCTTTAGGTTGGGCAAATATTGGTGCAGCTGTAGCGCCGGATGCTGCTTTAGCATCTATCGCATCTGCAATTATTTTAGTATTAGGTGGACAAGGCCGTGCTGGAGTATCTTCAGCTATCGCAATTGCTGTCCCTCTAGCTGTAGCTGGTTTGCTATTAACAATCATCTGTCGTACTATCGCAACTGCATTCGTACATTTAATGGATGCTGCTGCTAAAGATGGAAACATTCGTATGGTTGAATTATGGCACGTTATCGCAATCGCTATGCAAGGTGTTCGTATCGCAATCCCTGCGGCTTTAATCTTAGCTGTTGGTGAAGGTCCTGTACGTGGATTGTTAGAATCTATGCCAACATGGTTAACAGATGGCTTAGCAATCGGTGGTGGTATGGTTGTTGCCGTTGGTTATGCAATGGTTATCAACATGATGGCTACTCGTGAAGTATGGCCATTCTTCGCAATTGGTTTCGTATTAGCAACTGTTTCTGAAATTACTCTTATCGGACTTGGTGCGATCGGTGTAGCTCTTGCCCTTATTTACTTAGCCCTTTCTAAACAAGGTGGTTCAAGTAATGGTGGCGGATCTAATACTGGAGACCCACTAGGCGATATCATTGATAACTACTAAGAAGGAGGATGACACGAAATGGCAGAACAAGTAAAATTAACTAAAAAAGATCGAATTTCTGTTTGGTTACGTTCAACTTTCCTTCAAGGTTCTTGGAACTATGAACGTATGCAAAATGGTGGTTGGGCATTCTCAATGATCCCAGCAATCAAAAGATTATATAAAACAAAAGAAGATCGTGCCGCAGCTTTAACGCGTCACTTAGAATTCTTTAATACACACCCATATGTTGCTTCACCAATCATCGGGGTTACTTTAGCGCTTGAAGAAGAACGTGCAAATGGTGCGCCAGTTGACGACGTAACGATTCAAGGGGTTAAAGTTGGTATGATGGGGCCTTTGGCAGGTATCGGAGATCCAGTATTCTGGTTCACTGTTAAACCTATCTTAGGTGCGTTGGCTGCTTCTCTAGCAATTAGCGGAAACATTCTTGGACCAATCATTTATTTTGTCGGCTGGAATATCATTCGTATGGCATTCATGTGGTATACACAAGAATTTGGTTACAAAGCAGGTTCTCGTATTACTGATGACTTATCAGGTGGACTTTTACAAGATATTACAAAAGGTGCTTCTATTCTAGGGATGTTTATTCTAGGTTCCCTAGTTAATAGATGGGTGTCAATCAGCTGGGCACCAGTCGTATCTACTGTTAAATTAGACAAAGGTGCCTACATTGAATGGGATAAATTACCTGCTGGTGCACAAGGTATCAAAGAGGCTTTAACACAACAGGCAAATGGTCTTTCATTAGACAGCTCAAAAGTAACGACTTTACAAGATAACTTGAATTCATTGATTCCTGGTCTTTCAGGATTGTTGCTTACATTATTATGTATGTTTTTACTTAAGAAAAAAGTTTCACCAATTGTTATCATTCTTGGACTATTTGTGGTTGGTATTGTCTTCCACTTAGTAGGCTTGATGTAGTAATATTTATGAATCTGGGCTATTTGTAGTCCAGATTCTTTTTTTTGAAAAGGAGAGTTTTTAATGATTAAGAATATAGTTAGTGCTTTTGAATCCCAAGTTAATAGAACTCCCAAAAAAATGGCCGTTGAGTTCAAAAATATACTAGTAAGTTATGAGGAATTAAATATAAAAGCTAACACCTTAGCCAACTATTTAATTAATGAAAAAGGAATAAAAAATGGTGATATCGTACCACTATTATTAGATAGAGATGAAAATATTATCGTTGCAATGCTAGCAGTATTAAAAACTGGTGCAGCATATACGGCATTATCAAAACAATATCCTCAAACTAGAATTAATTTCGTATTGGAACAAACGAATGCACAACTGATTATTGATGATATGTTTATGAGTCAAAAGTTTAAGCAATATAAATTTAATCCAACTAACGGTATATCTTCAAAAGACAAAGCGTATATTGTTTACACTTCTGGAACAACAGGTAATCCTAAAGGTGTTGTACACACTCACGAAAGCGTATTCAATCATATTGAAGCATACTCTGATTTTCTATCGCTTAATAAATATTCTAATTTGAATATGCTTTTTCTAGTTAACTATGTTTTTTCTGTAGCTACTACACAAATCTACACTGCACTTTTTCACGGTTACAAATTAACAATCTCTGAACCTGATTGTTTAGAGGATATTGAAAGTTTCACAAAATATATTTCTGAAAACAAAATTAACTATTTTCAATCCACGCCATCTTTAGCGGATAGTTTAGATTTTTCAAAAATTAATGATTTATCAATAGTAGCAGTTGCGGGAGAAAAGCTTCCTATTAGCTTAGTTGAAAACGCAAACAAAAACAATGTAAAACTTGTTAATGTTTATGGTCAATCAGAATTCCACTCGACAACAGCAAAGATAATTCAATCAACTAAGGATATTAATAATATCGGTAAAAAATTGAAAAATATGAGTATTTACATACTTAATGAAAAACTTCAAGAAGTAAATATTGGTGAAATAGGAGAAATTTGTGTTACAGGTGATCAATTAGCAGAAGGATATTTAAATTTAGTTGAAGAAACCAGAACTCATTTTATTGATAATCCATTTGGAGAAGGCAGATTATGTAAGACAGGTGACCTAGTCAAAAAACTTCCTAATAATGAGTATGAGTTTATTGGGCGTAATGATTTCCAATTAAATATTAATGGTATTAGAACAGAGCCAGCGGAAATTGAAGCGCAAATTAATCGTGTGCCAGGAATAAAAAATTCCGTAGTAGTGGGTTACAAAGATCAATTTATTATTGCTTATTATGTAAGTGAAACAGAGATAGACGTAGAATTAATTGAAATGGTTGTTAATAAGAGATTGCCAGAATACATGCGTCCACATACTTATAAGTGGTTAGATAAATTACCATTAAATGACAATGGAAAACTAGATAGGAAAAAATTACCTCAAGTTAATATAGCCAGAAAAGAGTTGGTCGCGCCAACAAATAGTACTGAATCTTTATTAATCGAAATGATTGAGAAAGTATTGGGTATCTCTTCCGTTAGTATTTTGGAAAACTTCTTTGAGTTAGGTGGGACATCATTACAAGCCATAAGTCTATCGAATTTGGTGAGGGAAAAATTTAATAAAAGACTTTCTACAAAAGATATCTTAGGAGAAAATACAGTAAAAGAATTGGCAAGTATTTTAAACGTTCAAAATATTAAAGATGATAAAAATTTTCCGAAACTATCTAACCAAAAGTTATGCAAGATGAGTCCTGCTCAAAAAAGAATGTTTGTTATTTACGAACTAGATAAAAATAGTACAAATTATAACGAACAGACAGTTCTCGATTTTTCTGAAAGAGTTGACGTAAACTTGCTATATGATTGTATTAAACAGCTAGTAAGTAATCACGAAATATTACGTACAAAATTTTATAATAAACAAGGAGAATACGTTCAAGAAATTCTTAGTAAAGGGATAATAGATTTTAGAATAATATCGAAATCACATGATTTTATAACATTAATTGAACCTTTTGATTTAGAAAAAGGATGTACGATGCATATTCGTTTAATTCAAGGGGGGGATAAAGATGTTTTATTTATAGATAAACATCATATTATAACAGATGGAACGAGTGAAGAAATCTTTTATAGCGAATTAGGCCAGCTATACAGTGGAAAGACATTAGAAGTTAATAAATATCAATATAAAGATTATAGTACTTGGATTAGTCAATTAGATTTGCATGAAGAAAAAGAATGGTGGTTTGATTATTTAAAGGGTTACCAAAGATTAGAATTAGTATCTGACTTCAAGCATGAAAAGGACACACCTGCTAAAGGTAAAACGAAGAAGATAACCTTTGATAGAAATTTATTGATACAAATTAGACAATACTCTAAGAATAATAGAGTAAGCGATTACATTTTTATACTTTCTTCTATAAGTATTTTATTATCTAAAATGTACAATTCTAAAGATTTCATAATTGGAACGGTATCCAATGGTAGGTTGCATAAAAAAACAGAGAATATGATAGGTATGTTTGTAAACACTATACCTATTAGAATAAATATTGATACACAGCAGAGTACAACACAATTTTTAAACATAATGAATGAAAACGTAATGTCTGTTCTTGCGAATCAGAACTATCAATTTGATAATATTGCTAAAGACCTGAATGCGACAAATGAAGGAATAAATCCTTTTTTTGATTGCATGGTTGTTTATCAAAATACTAAATTCGATGATTATTTTAATGGAAAAGCTACAAGAAATTCACACAAAACGACTGCTCCAAAATTTAAATTAACTTTTGAGATCGAGGATTCAGGAAATTCGATGGAACTATTTGTGAACTACGATGAAACACTATTTAAGGATACGACAATTGACAGATTGTATAGAAATTTGCTAATCATAATAGAAAATTTTATCAACAATCCGAGCGAGTTATTATCAAAAATGTCTGTTTTAACTGATAAGGAAAAGGAAAAAATTTTAAATTTTGAAAATACTCAGAAGCATGTGAGTGTTATTGAATTAATTGAAAAAGAGGTTGAGAAGCATCCTGAAGACGCAGCTTTAAAATTTAATAATATTACACTTACCTATTTGGAATTAGATGACGAAGTAAATAAATTAGCGAATCATTTAATCAAAGAATATAGGATTCAAAAAGAAGATAAAATTCCATTAATTCTAAATAGATCTGAAAAAATGATTATTGCGATTTTAGCTGTTTTAAAAACAGGAGCAGCATATGTTCCTATAAGTCCAAAATACCCCAATGAACGAATTGATTATATTTTAAGTACTTGTAATTCAAAACTAATTATAGATGATCAATTTATGAAAGAAAAAATTCCGAATGATACTAGTCGCCCGAATATTTTAATAAACGAAAATAGTCTAGCTTATATTATTTTTACGTCGGGAACTACAGGAAATCCTAAAGGTGTAATGGTTGAACATAGGAATTTAAGTAATTTTGTATCGGAAATAGGAAAAATGTCCCATTCTGGAATGAAACCAGGAAACGTAAATGGAGCTTTCTTCGAATATGTTTTTGATGCATCAATTCATGACTTGATTCGACCATTTACTATGGGTGAAAGTGTAGTTATGTTAGATACATCATTGATTTATAAGACAGATAAGTTCATAGAGATATTAAAGCGATATAAAGTTAATTCTATTGGTATGACGCCATCTTTGGCAGGCAAAATTGATCTTAGTCTCGTTCCCACAATGAAGTATATTCATTGTGGGGGTGAAGCGATCACTCAAGAGGTAATTGAGAAGTATAAGAATACAAACATTCAAATTAATAATTGTTATGGACCAACAGAAACTACCATTTTAAGTTTTGTAAACAATGATGTGAGCGATGCTACAATTGGAGTTCCAATTGGAGGGGTTTATCCATTAGTTCTAGATGATGATGGTCAGATTCTACCGATGGGTGCAGTAGGAAATTTATTTATTGGAGGGAATCAGGTAACACGTGGATATATAAATCAAATAGAAGAAACAAATAAACGATATATTAATAATCCTTTTGGAGAAGGAATAATTTACGATACTGGTGATTTAGTACGTCGATTGGAAGATGGAGCTTATGAGTATTTTGGAAGAAAAGATCAGCAAGTTAAAATTCGTGGATTCAGAGTTGAATTATCAGAAGTTGAAAAACGGCTACAAGAAATAGATAAGATTGATGGAGTAGCCATAACCATAGATCGAGAGAACTTAATTGCTTACTTTACGTCAGTAGAAGATGTAACTACACAAGAAATTACGAAGTATTTAAAAAAATATCTTCCAGAATATATGATTCCAATTGCATATATGCGCATTGAAGACATTCCATTAACTATAAATGGTAAAACAGATATACGAAAATTACCCAAAATGAATTATGGGGAACAATACGTTGCGCCGAGAACTGAACGTGAAATTGAAATAACTAAATCGTTTTGCAAAGTTTTGGGTTTATCTGAAATCTCTGTTGACGCAGATTTCTTCCGTATTGGAGGTAATTCAATTGCAGCAATTGAATTATCAAGTCTAATAGATGTGCAAGTAAAGGACATTTTTGAACAAAAAACTATAAGAAAACTCGCAAAGGTCCACAGCAAACAACTTGAAGTTAGAAAACAATCATTTGATAAAGATAATGATCAAATACTGTCATATGCTCAAGAAAGACTCTTTTATCTTGATCAATTGGAAGAGGGATCCCAAGCTTACAATGTTCCGATTGTTGTCTCATTAAATCCAGATGCTGATATAAAAAAATTAGAGCAGTCGATAAAAAAGGTTATAAGACGTCATGAAATTTTAAGGACTATAATCAATAATGACCATCAAAAAGTTTTAGATAGTGATATTGAAATTACACATGATCAAATTGAAGATTCTAAATACTTTGCTTATCGATTTGATTTAACAAAAGAAATTCCTATTAAGATAAATATATATTTAAATAAACTATCAGTGAATGTTCATCATATAGCATTTGATGGTTGGTCTACAAATATATTTTTGAATGAAGTTGCTGCTTATTATTATGAACAAGACTTACCCAAATTAGACATACAATATAAAGATTATGCAAAATGGCAAAGAGCTTTACAAAACGAAGAATATTTAAAAGAACAAAAGAGCTATTGGGTTAATAAGTTGTTAGGATATGAAACATTAGACTTTCCAACAGATTATAGTAGACCAATGGAATTCGACTATAAAGGACAAGAATTAGTCTATAAATTACGTCCGGGTTTAATGAGTGATTTGGAGGATCTTGCAAAAAATTATAAAACTAGTTTATTTACTGTCACTTTGACGGCATTTATGATTTTGCTTTCAACTTATAGTAATCAGGAAGATATTGTTCTAGGAACACCAATTGCCAATAGACATATAAAAGGAACGAAAGATTTAATTGGTTTTTTTGTAAATACATTGGCATTAAGAAGCAAAATTAATTCGGATATGTCTATAGGAAACTTAATTCGACAAAACGCTAAACAAATTACAGAAGCCCAGGAATTTCAAGATATTCCTTTTGAGAGCGTAGTACAAGCACTAGGAATAGAGTCTGACTTATCAAGAAATCCAATTTTTCAAATTATGTTTGGATTTCAAGATAATACAGATTTAATAGATACTGGAAACATTTATCAATCAGTTAATGATAATTTAAATTTGAGTAGTACTAAATTTGATCTTTCAGTAATGCATAGAAAAGACTATATTGAATTCACTTATGCAACTAGCCTATTCAAAAAGGATACAATTAATGGAATCGCAAAAACATATGAAAACATTTTGAATCAAATGATTACTAAATCAGATGAATCAATTTCTGATTTAGTATTTAAGACAGATACTATTCATGAATCAAAGAAAAATTATCCGAACGATACGGTTCATCAACTGTTTGAAAAGGTGGCTGCTTGCTACCCTGACAATTTAGCGATTGTCTACGATAGTAAAAAGCTAACTTACGATCAATTGAACAAGGAAGCTAACAAACTCGCACATACACTATTAGACACCCAATCAATTTCTCATGGAACAAGAATTCCTATTCTTATGGAGAGATCAGAGAAGTATGTAGTTGCTATTTTAGGAATATTAAAAGCCGGTGCTTGCTACATACCGCTTAGTGTTGAATATCCTCAATCACGGATTGATTATATTTTAGAAAAAACGAATGCACCATTCATTGTGGATGAAGATTTTCTAGTTAGTTCCCAAGATACATCTAATCCTAATATAGAAATTAGTAACTCAAGCCTAGCCTATATTATTTTTACTTCAGGTACTACTGGCCTTCCAAAAGGGGTTATGATTGAACATAAGGGTGTAGTGAATACAATTTACAACCAAATTGATTTGTATAATATTAATAGTAGAACTACGGCTGTTCATTTTGCTGACTTTGTTTTTGATGCTTCTGTATTTGAATTATTTTACACTCTTTTGGCTGGAGCAACAACGTATCTTCTTAACCAAGATACACGTAAAGACTTTCAATTATTAAAACAAGTGGTTGACAGAAACAATATAGATATTGCTACGTTACCTCCATCAATATTAAATTCTGAGGATCTACTGCCATTAAAAACACTTATTGTAGCTGGAGAAACCACCCCTAAAGAAATATTTGAATCCTACCGTATGAATGGCACAACGATGATTAATGCATATGGGCCAACTGAAACAACTGTTTGTGCTACCGTAAAGTTTTATAAAAAAGAAATGGATCCACGAAATATTGGAAAGGCCCTAGCAAATGTAATGACATTTGTCCTAGATTCCCATTTAAGGGAACTGCCTAGCAATGCTATTGGAGAACTGTATGTTGGTGGCGCTGGACTGGCAAGAGGGTATATTGGAGATATCGAGAAAACAAATAATTCATTTTTAGATCATCCCCAATTTGGAAGAATTTATAAGACCGGAGATATTGTAAAGAGGATGAATTCTGGCGACTTATTATATATTGGGCGGAATGATTTCCAAGTTAAAGTACGAGGATTTAGAATTGAATTAGGTGAGATCGAAGCACGCATGATCGAACAAAAATCTATTAAGCAGTGTGTAGCTATAGTTAAAAATAATAGTATCATTGCATATTATACCGGGGAACTTAATGAAACTTTGGATGAAATTTTGCCGTCCTATATGGTTCCTAATCAATATATAAAATTGTCTGAAATTCCAATAACAATTAATGGAAAAATTGATTCCCAAAAATTACCTGAACCTAAATTTGAAGAAAGAGAGTTTATTACCCCAAAAACTAAAAGAGAAGTGGAGATCGCAGAAGTATTTTGTGAACTTCTGAAGCTAGAAAAAGTTTCTATAACTGATGATTTTTACAAATTGGGTGGTAATTCTATTCTCGCACTTAAACTATCTAATAAAATTGATCTTCAAGTAAAACAAATTCTTCAAGCAAGAAATATTAAAAATATGGCTAAGTTAGAAAAGAGAACACCACAACTTGTAAGTCATACAACTGACGGAGAGAGTTACAGCCTATCATTTGCGCAAGAAAGACTTTGGTTTATTGATCAATTTGAGCACAAGTTAAAGGCATACAATATTCCAATAATTCTTGAATTATCTCCAGCAATTTCTTTGGATAAAATAGAAGCTGCAATCAAAGAAATTGTATATAGACACGAAATTCTTCGTACTTTAATTATTGATGGAGTCCAGGTTATTCAATCATATGGAGTTAAAGTTACCCATGAAGCTATAGATGCAAAAGATTTTATTGAGAAATCTTTTGATCTGTCTAAAGAACTACCAATAAGAGTTAATATTTATAATAATAAACTCATGATTAGTATTCACCATATAGCATTTGATGGTTGGTCTACGGAGATACTACTGAATGAATTGAATGTTCTTTACAAGGGGACTAAACTAAGTCCTTTACAAAATCAATATAAGGACTACTCAAGTTGGCAAAGAGAGAATTTAAATGATCAAGAACTTAGTGTGCAAGAAAATTATTGGGAGCAAAATTTAAAAGATTATGAGCCGTTGAACCTTCCATCTGATTTAGAAAGACCAAAAGAATTCTCCTACAATGGCAAAGATATTAATGTGGAGTTCAAATCAGAATGGCAAGAGGCGCTAAAACAATTAGCCCAGAAATATGAGATAAGTTTGTACACTGTAATGTTAAGTCTTTTAGATGCTACATTAGCTCAGTTCAGCTATCAACAAGATATTATTGTTGGAACACCTTTTGCTAATAGACATACGAAAGGTACAGAAGGGTTGATAGGATTTTTCATCAATACACTTCCGATCAGAACCAAAATAGGAAGTAACGTAACGTTTAAAGATGTATTTCTACAAAATAATGAAACTATAGTAAATGCTCAAAATAACCAAGACATTCCTTTTGAACAAATTGTAAAATTATTGGAGGTTCCTCAAGACACATCTAGAAATCCAATTTTTCAGGTGCTATTCAGTGTTCAAGATTTTGCTCCGGATCATTTGGTGAATAACGAAATATTTACTGGATGTAACAAATATCTAGAATTAAGTTATGCTAAGTATGATTTATCAGTAATTATTGAAAATGGAGTTATCAACTTTAATTACTGTACGGATATTTATAATACCTACACAATCCAGTCGATGATTAACTATTATGTTGAATTAATTAAACTAGTTATTGTTAATGAGTTTCAAGAAGTAGAAAAAATTCAATTAAATGGTGCTGCGTTAGTAGGAGATTTAACCGAATATCCTACTAAAACAGTCGTTGATTTATTCGAAGAGCAGGTTGCTAAAACTCCAAACCATATTGCTATTGAATATCAGAATACAAAATTGACTTATTACGAATTTGATAAGCTGACTAATCAGTTTGGTAACTACCTATTGATGAATGGTGTAGAACCTGGAGATAAAATTCCCATTTTTTTAGAGCGTAGTGAAAAAATGGCAATTGCAATCTGGGGAACACTGAAAGCGGGATGTTCATATGTGCCTATATCTCCAGATTTTCCGGAGGAAAGAAAAAATTACATTATTAATCAGATTGAAAGTCCAATTATGGTGGACCAATCATTTGGAGGGTTCTTTAAAGGTAACCAAGATCCTATAAAAACTAAACCTCAGTTAGATGATTTGGCGTATATCATATTTACGTCTGGAACAACAGGAAATCCAAAGGGAGTTATGATTGAACATTCAGGTCTAATTAATCGTGTTCAATGGATGAACGAATATTATCCTATTGAGGATACCGATAAGATATATCAGAAAACAAACTATGTATTTGATGTATCTGTTTGGGAGCAAGTATGGGCATTGTTAGTGGGCGCAAGGATTGTTTTTGCTATGGAAAATGGACACAAAGACCCCTTATATTTATCGAAAGAAATCCAAAAAAAACAAATTACTGTAATGCATTTTGTTCCAAGTATGTTGGATGTTTTCCTCGATACTTTAGAAACCTACAATGAAGATATGACAAATCAATTAGATGTTACATCGTTAAAATACGTTTTTTGTTCAGGAGAAGCCTTAAGTGTAGCTAGTGTTAAGCGATTTAACAGATTATTTCCAGAAACAAAACTATATAATTTGTATGGACCGACTGAAGCAAGTATTGATGTTACGGCATTTGATTGTAATAAGCCACATTTAGAAAAGGTTCTGATTGGGAAACCGGTCCCAAATACGAATTGTTATGTATTAAATCATAAGAATCAACCTGTTCCCGAAGGTGCTATTGGGGAGTTAGCTTTGGGGGGATTACAGTTAGCAAAAGGTTATGTTAATCAACCAGACTTAACAAACGAAAGATTTATAATTCATCCTGAAATAGGTCGCATTTATAAAACAGGAGATCTTGTTCGTATACTTCACTCAGGAGAAATTGAATATTTAGGAAGAAATGATTTTCAAGTTAAGATTCATGGATTGCGAATCGAACTTTCCGAAATTGAAGAGAGAATATTAGAGATTAGAGATATCCAGCAAGCAGCCGTTTTAAAAATTAAAGATCAATTAGTAACTTACTATACAGGATCAAAAAAGTTGTCTATTGAAAAATTAAAAGTATCCTTAAAAGAAAAACTTCCTGATTATATGGTTCCGACAAGCTTTATATATATAAAAGAATTTCCACTAACTATCAATGGGAAACTTGATAGAAGAGCATTACCAGATCCACAGTTAAATATTGAAGAGTATATTAAACCTGAAAATACTACTGAAAGTTGTGTTCAAGAAATATTTTCAGAATTGTTAGAACGTGAAGCTAAAGAAATCAGTGTTCTATCTGATTTCTTTAGTATGGGTGGAGACTCTATTAAAGCAATTCAATTGAGTAATCGTATTAAACAAAAACTGGATAAGACAGTTTCTATTAAGCAGATATTTGCATCAAAAACAATTAGAGAAATATCCAGTGTTATTACTGAAATAAAAGAAGTAGACATTCTCAGCGAACAGGGGATTCTAACTGGCGAAGTGAATATGCTACCAGTTCAAAAGTGGTTTTTTGAGGAGTACAATTCATCATACTTCAACCAGGCGTTCGCAATTAAACTTCCTCATGATGTAGATGTGAATAGATTGAAAATATCTTTGATACAGTTAATTAATTATCATGATGCGTTAAGATTAATTTTCAAAAATGGCATTCAAGAGTATGCAGATGCTGTTGACGAAGTTGAACTAGTGTACGTTCAAAATGTAGATGAAATAAATGAACTGCAAAGCAATATTGAATTGGAAAGAAAATCGTACCGTTTCGCAATTAGAGCAGATGAAAATATCTTAATTATGATATTCCATCATTTAGTAATTGACAGTGTTTCATGGCAAATACTTACAAACGATCTAAGGGAACTGTATGAGGGTAAAAAACTTCCTGATAAGCAAACTAGTTATCGTCAATGGAGTGATATAGTTCATTCACTTGGTCAAAATGTTATATCTAATTTAGATGAAACAAAATCAGTTCAGAAATACAAACAAGGAAATGATCATAAAAAAGTTTCTATAAAAATTGATACTGTGTTAACAGCTAAATTACTCAATAAAGTTAACCAAGTTTATAACACAAGTGTTAATGATGTTCTTTTAACGGCTTTAGCGAGAACACTAAAAAGTGTGCATGGCAGTGAGTGGACACCTATCAAATTAGAATCTCATGGTCGTGGCGAAATAGAAAGTAATATCAATATTCAACGAACTGTAGGGTGGTTTACAACAATATATCCGCAACTAATATCAACGAACTTATTGGAAACAAAATCATTTAGTAGAAAATTAGAGTACGGAATAGAGTATGGTGCTAAAAATGGTATTCATTCGTATGAGCTACCTACTGTTATGTTTAATTATCTTGGACAGGTTGGTTCGAATGAAACGATAGAATGGTCGATTGTTCAAACTGATTTAGGTAAATCGACAGATGTTTCTTTTAACGAGGCTTTGACTATCAACGGAGTGATCTTTAATAAAGTTCTAAACATGGAATTTAGTGGTTATATTGAGAACATTGATCAAATTTCTCATCTTTACAAGAATGAACTTGAGTCATTAGTCACGGAGCTTTATGAAACACCTCGAACTTACTTAACGATTGAAGATGTAAACCAAATTATTTCTCAAGATGAGCTTAATTCCCTACAAAACAAAGAAGAACTGGAACTGATTTTACCTGCTAATGCTTTACAAAAAGGTTTTGTCTATCAAAGTTTAGCTAATACAACTAAGGATGATGCCTATATATGTTCTTTTGTTTTTGAATACGAACAAAAGATTAATGTGGAAGCCTATAAAAAAGCGTGGATTCTAGCGCAAGAAAAATATCCAAGTTTACGCTTATCGTTAAATTCCGATTACGATGAAATCTTACAGGTTATATTTAAAAAGGGGACTGTAGATTTTGAGTATATTGAAAATAAACCTGTAAACGAGGTAGTAGAGTTTGAAAGAAATGTTCCATTTAATTTGTCAGAGGGGAATCTCTTTAGAATTCGCTTAGTCAAAGTACAAGACAACCATTATGCGTGTATATTAACAAATCATCATGCTATTTTGGACGGTTGGTCTAATCCTGTATTAATAAATTTTGTCCATGATGCTTATTATTCCATTACAGAAAATGACTCTATTACAATAGTCGAGGATAAAGCTTATATTAATTCTCAAAGATATTTGGAAAACACCCAAAATCAAAATAATGAATATTGGAGAACCACACTCAAAGAAGTTTCTCATCCTGACTTAGGTGGATTATTTAATGAAAAAATGAGAAGTACAAAAATTGAGAATTACAATCGGATTATTCAGCCAAAAGATCAAATTTTTAAACTGACAAGAAAAGATTTTAGTGATTTAGTTGAGTTCTCAAAAAAACAAAGCATAACAGTGAACATAATTATTCAGTATGTATGGCATAAAGTTTTGAATGTGTACGGAGGAATAAACGATACAACTGTTGGCGTGGTGAATGCAGGAAGAAACATTCCAATTGAAGGTATAGAGGAAAGTGTTGGTTTATTTATCAGGACTCTTCCAATTCAATTCAGACATAGTGGTAAATCAATTATTTCAGAGTTAGAAGACTTGCAGGATTTGAATCATGAAAATATGATTCATAATAATGTAAATCTTGCGGAATTACAAAGTAAAGGAGATCGTTTATTCGATACAGTATTTATCTATGAAAATTACCCAATACCTAAATCTGACTTAGATTCTGCCCGATTAAAGATTACTAAATCTGATGGAATAGAGAAGTTAGACTATCCTATAACCATTATAGTAAATGAGTTTGCTAATGAACTAAATATACGTATTAAATATGCAGCAGAGCTATTCGATAGTTGTACTATTCATCGTTTGTTTGAATTTATGAAGTACTTAATTAAACAGATAACACAAAATGAGGAAACATTTAAGTATGTTCAGACGATCCCAGAATTTGGTCAAGAAATTTATCCCAACAATACGATTATCGAACTGTTTGAAAAACAAGTTAAATCAGTACCAGAGAGTGTTGCTCTTAAATTTGAAGATATCGAATTTACTTTTGATAAATTAAATAGGGAATCAAATCGTGTAGCACGTACATTAGTTGAAAATTATCATATTAATATAGGAGATAGAATTCCATTACTTTTGCCTAAATCTGAGAAAATGATAATCGCGATCCTAGGAGTATTAAAAGCTGGTGGAGTTTATGTGCCAATGTCGCCTACTTTCCCTAATGAAAGAATATCTTATATTCAAGAGCAAGTAGGAGCAAGTTTAACTATTGATGATGATTTCATGGATAACAAATTTTCAAAAGACGATTCTAACTTAAATTTAGTAATCAATCCAGAAAATTTAGCATACATTATATTTACCTCGGGAACTACGGGGCGACCAAAAGGTGTAATGGTAGAACATCGTAATTTCATTTGCTATCTAAGAAATATACTGACTGCGATTAAAAATACTGGCACACATGACATTGAATTTGGTGGAATAGCAGAATATGTCTTTGATATCTTTGGAACTGAAGTGTTCGGGCAACTGTTAAGAGGAAAAACTGTTAATCTCTTTGCAGGTAATCCTGAAGATTTCCCTGAGTTTATGGAAAAACATAGGATAACTACATTACAATCTACTCCTGGGAAGATAAGCTATCTATTCCAAGACAACGATCAGAGGATTCTTGCAACTAACTTAAACACTATTTTAGTCGGTGGAGAAAAAATGAATGATTCATTTGCAAATCGATTCAGAAATATCAACTTAATTAATATTTATGGTCCAACAGAAGGGACTGTATGGACGTCTATGAAAAAAATTGAGAGTAATTATTCGAATATTGGACATCCGTTTCTAAATTATGCTCACTTTATTTTAGACGACAATATGCGTTTAGTTCCTGATGGGGCAATTGGGGAATTATATGTTGGTGGGCCACAATTGTCTAAAGGATATTATGGCCAACCAGAACTAACTAAAAAGGCTTTTCTTGATAATCCTTATAATTATGCAGGGACTGTTGAATATTCTCGACTATATAAAACTGGGGACATCGTTAGAAGATTATTGAACAAAGATTTTGAGTTAATAGGTAGAAATGATTTTCAAGTGAAAATTCGTGGTTTCCGTATAGAGTTAGGAGAAATTGAAGCTGCAATGCTACGAGTACCAGGGGTAAAACAAGTGTTAGCATTGGCTTTAGGGGAGACTGACAATAAATATTTAGGTGTATATTATAAATCAGATATGGAGATTGAACGTACTACTATTGAAGCTATAGTCTCTCAATACTTAACGGATTATATGATGCCTTCCGGTTATCAACACGTTAAGGAGTTTCCATTGACAATTAATGGGAAAATTGATAGAAGGGCGCTTCCTCAGATAACCTATGATAATCACACTGAATTTATAAAACCACGAAATGTTATTGAAAAAGATGTTTTGGCAATAGTATGTGAGGTACTGGATTTAAATATTGAAACGACCTCTGTATTAGAAAGTTTCTTCAATATAGGTGGAGATTCAATCAAACTTATTAAACTTATTAGTATTATTGAATCAACATTCGGATATAGAGTGAGTATTAAACAAATATTTGAGGCTAAAACAATAGAAAAGATTGCTAATTTAATTAAACTAAAACCTAGCGGAAAAGCTGATGAGGATAATAAGCTTGTTGTAACTAAACAGATGTTTTTGGAAGAAAAAGATCAAAAACTTTCTTATGTTCAATATATGTATCAATATATAAGAAACAATTCATATAGTAACATCAAGATGCGTTTCAAAATTAAAGAAAATGTAGATGAAGAACGTCTTTCAAGAGCTGTGATTGCGGTCGTAAATCGACATGAAATTCTTCGAACAAAAATACTTGAAGGTTTTCAGATTGTTGATAATGCAAAATTGAATGTTACTTCAGAAAAACTTGATACTCAGAAATATTTTGATCATGTATTTGATTTGAAGAAAGAAATACCTATTAAGGTAAATATTTATGATCAAGAATTTATGTGCGTTATTGATCATGTAGCGTTCGATGGGTGGTCTACTTCATTATTCTTAAAAGAAATTGAAGCATTTTATAATGAAGAAAATCTACAAGAACTTCCATATCAATATAAGGATTTCTCAAGATGTCAGTATGATTTTTTGAATAGTGACAAGAAACTTACACAACTAAGTTATTGGAAAAATGAACTAGCAGATTTTGAAGGTATTCATCTGTCACAAGGTAATAGGCAAGAAGGAAATACTGATGCAGGGGCTGATATTTACTATTATATAGAGGATGCTAAATACAATAAGCTCCAAAATTACCTAAAAGAAAACGGATATACAATGCATAATGTACTCTTAAGCATTTTCTATTTGATGGTGTACAAGGAAAGCAATCAAGATCATGTTGCCATTGTGATTCCAACATTAAATAGAAATATTCCTGGGATAGACAAGCTAATTGGCTTATTTGTTAATCAATTATTACTGCAAATGAAAATTAGTAAAGATGAAACTTTTAAATCATTTGTAGATAGATTGAATGAAAAGGTAATTTCAACACAAAACAATCAAGATATTCCATTTGAACAGATGCTAAAAGAAAATAATCTTCAATTGAATGGTGATATCTTGTACTTTGGTATTCAGGGATTTAAAGGTGAGGCGTTGAAGCAGTCCCATTTATTTGAAAGCATCAGCGAAATGAATCAACAGGTTCAAAAAGAAGCATTCAGTGATTTAACCTTATTTGTTTGGGGACAAAATTTAGATTTCAATTATGCCAAAACTTTATTTAAAGAAGAAGTGATTAGAGATTTTGTTAACACGTATTCAGAAATTTTAAATCTAGTAATTGAAAATCCCGATATAGAAGTAAAGGAAATTTTTGAGGAGGAAATATAATTGTTAGTTGAAATGTTGAAGGGGAAGATTCATAGGGCTACAGTAACACAAGCAGAATTAAACTATGTAGGTAGTATTACTATTGATGAGGCATTAATGGAAGCTAGTCATATACTCGAATATGAAAAGGTGCAGATTGCCGACATTGATAATGGTGAAAGATTTGAGACATATGTAATAGCCGGTCCAAGAAATACTGGAACTATTTGTTTAAATGGTGCTGCGGCAAGATGTGTGTCAGTTGGCGATAAGATTATTATTATGAGCTATTGTCAGCAAGAAGTAGAAAAAGCGAAAAATACTAAACCTTATGTGGTTTTAGTAGATAAAAACAATCAAATTGATAAAGAAGTTCGATATGAAAAGTACGGATTGTTAACAGAGGAGTTGGAATAATTATGCGAGAAAGAGGATTTTTGACACCTGTTACTGAAAATTTTTTACATGCAATTGGTGTTGGAAAGGTCGCGTATGAACTAGCTCAAAAATTTAATGTAGATACTGAGGCTGCCTTTATAGCAGGTAGCCTCCATGATCTAGGAGGGGCGATTCCGGACTTTGACAGAGTGAAAATAGCAGAATTATATAAAATACCGCTATTTAAAGAAGAATTGAAAGTTCCTATGTTAGTTCACGCTAAACAAGGAGAGTTTTTTGCGAGGAACCTGTTTGGTATTTATGATTCAGATATATTAGATGCAATCCTTTTTCATACTACGTGTATTGATCACGCTACAGATTTAGTAAAAATTGTTTTTATTGCTGATAAAATTCACTGGGATCGTAATGGAGAGCCTCCATATTTAAAAGGTTTAATTGAGGCTTTAGATGAATCATTAAATGAAGGATGTCGGTATTTTCTGAAATGGTTATGGAATTCAGATTTATATGTTGTACATCCATTTCTCAAAAGGAGTTATGGATATTATCTGCAAAATAAACAATTTCCAGAATGGAAAAGAAGTGATTTTACTAATATAAATGATTTTAAAATTGACTTAATGATAAAAGAAAGATATTTTTTAGATGAGATTAAAAAAGAGTTTGATAGAATATTTTGTTTATCAAGGACCGCGTATAATTTCGCGCTGGAAGAGTCGATTGATCCTGATGAAGCTTTCATCGCAGCTGCATTAACTACAGCTTCTAATACGATCTTTAATAATCAAAAAAAAATAGTAGCAAGAGCCTTGAATCTGGAAGTTGATTCGGGAAACTTAATTTCAGAGATTAATTACTATTTTGCAAAAAATGAATTTAATATTAAGAATCCTAGGATTCTGGATGCGATACTAAACTATCAAGATGAAAGTAAATTTGAACATCAAAAATTAGCAAAAGTAATTGCAAAAGCATACAAATTTGTTTCATATTAAGTGAAACTCCATTTTGTAGTTTTGAGGAGATAATAAATTATGATTAAAGAAAATGACTTCTTAGAGCAAATATTTGAGTACTCAAATATCCTACCAGATCATACTGCTTTAGCAGATGAGGCTCAAGAAATAACTTATTTAGAACTAAAAAACAAAGTTGAAGAAACAATAAAATTTGTTGATAGCTATTCAATTTATAACCATTGTGTTGTACTTCAACTTCCAAGAAATATATATTTTCCAATCATGGTTTTGGCACTGACTAAGTTAGGTATTACGTTTATTCCACAGGATATTTCTCAACCAGCTAAACGACTCAATCAAATGATTGACATTGCTGAGGCGAATGGAATAATTTCATTAAATGATTCAGGAGATTATCAGTTTGAGAGAATTGAACAATCTAATTGCAATAAATCTAGGGCTTGGGCGATCTATTTTACATCTGGGACAACTAGTGAACCGAAGGCAGTAGAAATTCCAAAAGAAAATGTGATGAATACTGTTATTTGGGAAACAAATGATTTCCAAATTACTCCTGAGGACAACATAGCTGCTTATACGCCTTATTCTTTTGCCATTAGTTATATTGAACTGTTTTCCTCTCTTTATGCCGGCGCAACACTCTATATTGCAAGTGAAGAAGTACGGCATGATTTTAATCTACTAGAAGAGTTTATTCAAAAAAATAAAATTACTTTTATGAATACTACAGTTGTAATTGGAGAACGTATAATAAGTACAATGAAGAATACAAACTTAAGAATATTGACATTATCAGGACAAAGATTTCCCAATACAGATTTAAAAGAAATAAAATATAATGTATATAATGTATACGGCAATACTGAATGCGGTGCTGCAACAATTTCAGAAATAAAAGCTTCAGATAAGAAGATTACTATTGGCAAGCCAGTTTTAAATATGGGAGCCTTGGTTTTAGGAAGAGAAGATCAGGTTCTTGACCTAGAAAAAACTGGAGAGTTATTCATTTACGGTCCTCAAGTTGCTATCGGATATTATCAAAATATGGATGCGACAAGTAAAACGTTTGTTACAGTAACTACTTTAGACGGAGAAAATATTAGGGGCTATAAAACAGGGGATTTTGCACGTATTCTATTAAATGGAGATATCGATTACTTAGGTAGAAAAGATAGTCAATATAAGATAAACGGTGTAAGAATCGACCTAGCTGAGATTGAGGAAGCTATTCGAGAAAGTATAAAGGGGGTTGAGCAAACTTATGTTGCTGTGAAAAATAATAGCATTTATTGCTGGTTCACTAGTGATTATGGAGAACGTGAAACTGAGATTATTGAAAAACTTAGTAAGAGATTACCAGCAGTAATGTTACCTACCAGAATAATACAAGTTGCATCATTTCCATTAAATGGAAATGGAAAAACTGATGAAAAACAATTATTCAGAAAGTTATTCAATCAGCCAAGTATGGTTGATAAAAGGATTATTGGTGAAGAACAAAAGGCGGCTGAACAATACTTAAAAAAAACTTGGGCACAATTACTAAATATCGATGAAAAAGTAATCAATTTTAATACAGACTTCAAAAAACTAGGTGCTACATCACTTCAAATTATGGAGCTTGGAGTGAAAATTTTTCAAGAGTTAAATAAAAGAATAAATTTTGTAGAGTTATATCTTCAAAGCAAATTATGTGATATGGCAAAAATCTTAATCTCTGATAATGGATTTCAAGCAATCTATACTTTTAATAAAAGAACACCAGAAATGGGAAATAATCCAGCGTTATTTGTTGTTCATTCAGGAAATACTGGAAGCGATGTCTATCGACCATTATTTGAAAAAAACGAAAAAACGAATTTCCCAATATATGTAATTGAACCACATAACCTTCTGAGTTCTGGCGAAAGAATCTCTGGTATTGAGAATATAGCTTCTTATTATGTAAATTTAATAGAAAATTTTGTTCCTGAGGAAAAAATAGAGTCAATAAATTTAATGGGATGGAGTTATGGAGGGGTAGTAGCCAGCGAAATGTGTCACCAGTTTTTCAATGATAATGCTTTGAAGAATGTTGAAGAGTTAGTAGTTCTAGACTCACCGTTTTATTTAGATGAAACTGATATTAGCTTAGCAAAACATAGAGAGAAAAGTGGCTACTTCAGAAAATATTTTGAAGAGACTCACATTTTTGAAGGATTGTTACAAAAAAATATTACTACAGAAAGATTGATTAGAAATAATCATTTAGTTTTTCAAGACTTGATTAATTATCGTCCGAAGAAAATTACGACGCAGACTATTTTCGTTCGAAGTATAGTCGAAAAAAGACCATTAAACGATCATCAAATTGCAGATTTATTTAGTAACTGTACCATCATAGATGTTTTTTCAAAGCATGATTATTTGTTTGTAGAACAAGAAACTTGTAATAAAATAAAGGCATTACTACACTTAGTACCAGAATTTGGGAAAGTTAAATGAAAAAAGTTATCATCTATTCAGTACAAGAAATGCTATACGATCAAGTTATCAGTTTCGTGAGGCAACACGCTCCTAGACGCTATCAGTACTTGAATAATTTTTATAAAAGAGAAGATAGATATAACTCTGCTATTGCTTATGTCTTATTGTGTATAGCTTATAATCAAATTATCGAAGAATTTGAAATAGGAAAATTTGGCAAACCATTTTTTTCTTGCCCTAACAAATTTTTATCCATTTCTCATTCTAAAGAAATTGTTTCTGTTGCAGTATCAGACACTGCTATAGCTATAGATTGCGAATCTAATCAATCTATTGATGAAGATATAATTAATATGACTTTTACTACAGGAGAAAAAAAATTAGTTGAGAACGGAACTGTAAACAAAAATACTATATGGACTGCCAAAGAATCCATTAGTAAACTTTATAATGAAGATTGGTATTCTTATCCTAGAACCGAGATAACATTTGAAGATGGAGAAGTGTATGATAAGAACAATCCAGATTTATTTTTAGAGTTCATTAAAATTGGACGTAACAGTGTTTGTATTACAAGTAAAAGAAAAGAACATAGTACTATTTTTCAGGTTTCTGAAAGTGTAATTTTGAAAATGATTAAATAAATTTCTATTTAAAAGTTCGTTTAGTTTTTTCTTTTTTGCTATAATATTGATAAGCGAATTTCAAAAGTTGTCTTATTCTACTGAGTATAATAAGTATTTCGTGTGGCTGACTTCATTATCTCAGAGAAGAAAAATTAGTAATCATCTTTCAATATTTAAGATAGGGGATTTATATATGGTTCAATCACTCAATACGAAGGTCGACCTAGTCGTAAAAGCAACTTCATACCAAGGTTTAACAGATTATGGCAAAATTATGGTTGGCGATAAAGGTTTTGAATTTTACAATGAACGCGATGCGAATAATTTTATTCAAATACCTTGGGAAGAAGTGGATTATGTGATCGCTTCAGTAATGTTTAAAGGAAAAAAGATTCCTCGTTACGCGATTCAGACGAAGAAAAATGGAACATATTCTTTTGCTTCAAAAGAACCGAAAGAAGTTTTACGTGCCATTCGTAAATATGTAGATCCAAATCGCATGGTGCGTTCACTTAGTTTTTTAGATGTAATAAAAAAAGGAATGAAAAACATATTCAAACGTTAGTCAATAGAATAATTCGGCTCTAAGTCAAATCGTGTTGTTCTCATTAAATCACTGAAAGGAAATGCTTCG
>ENA-OXUB01000262-OXUB01000262.1-human-gut-metagenome-genome-assembly--contig:-NODE-262-length-35259-cov-11.576753_pt1 | contig 35259 bp, 29 predicted proteins | sample MGYA00249345_ERZ652652 | MGnify/ENA primary metagenome ERZ652652 (study PRJEB26925, sample SAMN05826496) | human gut metagenome | biome: ENVO:2100002; feature: ENVO:00000062; material: ENVO:00002003... | reverse complement strand
GAGATCAGCCTCGGTCTCGTGGGCTCGGAGATGTGTATAAGAGACAGATCGTATGCGGCCTACGTTCATTCGCTTGATTCGATTCCCGCCTATCAGGCGATGCTCGGCACCGTCGACCTTGCGGAGACCGTCGCGGCGATGAACCGGATCGCCGAGCATGGCGACGGCGGGCCCGTGGACGCGCGGACCGGGGAGACGGTCTGGCATCGTGCCCGAGAGGCCATGCGCACTCTGCTGTCCGATTCGGCCAGCACGATCAGCCTCCTGAGTGATGACGGGCAGGTCGCAGCCGATCCGTTGACCGCGACACGCAACCTGGTGCGCGGCCGGTGCGGCCTGCCCGTCATCTCGAACGAGACGGAAGCGTTGATGCTGACGGCCAGCCTGAACGTCAGCGACGACGACGCCACGGACGCCTCGACCGCAAGGTCGGGCGTCGACATGTCACTGGTCGACGAAACCGCGTTGCGCGAATTCCTGGCCGACGAACAGGTGTCGGCCAGATTGGAGACGGCGGAGGAACGCTTCTACGAAAGCCTGATGCCGACCACGGAAGAATGACAACATGCCCGGCACCATGCCGGGGGAAGGGGAGGCTGGTGACGCGCATCGACACAATGACCGCCGCCGACCGACCCACACGACCATTGGCCCTCGCGATTGCGGGGCCTTTCTTTTAGGAGGCTTATTTTGCAGATTCCAGCCGATGCGAATGAGGTCATCAGCCAACTTGCCGCGCAGGTGGGCGACCTGTCGAAACAGGTCGCGATCCTGCAATCCCAACTCACGACCGCAATGAAGCTCATTCCGCAAGATGTGCTCGACGCGACAATCGGAGGCGATGAGTCGAACGGAAAGGATCCCGCATGAGGCGTGTGAACTGGTTCCCGACCCCGAACATGCAAAACGCCACGGGAATAGGCAACAGTGCGGATACGACTTCGGTCGGTTTCGTGACCGTGAACGGCATGCGGTGGCTCAGATGCCAGCGCACGGCGGACGGTGACGCCTACGCGCAGTACACGCTGAATGGCGGTACGCTGCCGCCTGCCGGCACGTATCATGTGACCGCCATCGCATATTCTGACGGCGGTGCGGGCGCCTTCCGCGTCTACGCCCGTGTCGGCGCCACATATAAGATGCTTGTCGAATCCAGCGTCGCCAACAAGGCCACGGTCGGCATCGACAAGGATTTCACCGTTCCCGCCGACTGCACCCAGCTGCTGGTGCGCATCAGCCCGCCTTCGGGCGTCAACAGCTTCATGATGATGACCAAGGTCAACGTCGAATCCAAGGCGACGTACGATGCGCGCGGCACCGGGCCCACAGTATTCGACGGCGACACCATGCCACTCAACTGATCCCGGCCCCACCACGTGCGGGGTTGTTGTTTTAAGGAGTGATGATGTGATGCTTCGGACCTTTCTTGCGAGCGTGGGTGGTGTCGGCGGCGCGGTCGCTGTCATCACCCTTGCCGTCAACTGTTGGCCGGGCGCTTTGGAGCGTCTGAGTACCGGCCTGTATGCGCATGTCAATCCGGCGCGTCTGCCGTATGACAGTGACCTGTCGAGGCATTTCGCCAAGACCCGTCAATTGGGTGAGCGGACGGAACGTTTCGACGAGCGTATCGACGAATTGTGCAGGGATACCATCAAAAACACTTTGGTGTCCCTCATCTACGGCGACCAAAGCCACGATCATTCCGAGGCCGTCCGATACGAGCTCGCGAAGCTTGAGCGGTTGGACGCGCATTGTTGGATCGTCGCGGCCGCGCAGAAATATTTGGAGGACAGGCAATGACATGCCTCGCCATCATAGGAGGCGTATGCGTGATCCTCCTCGCCGCCATTCTGATTTTCGACCATGCGGCGCATATGCGCTGACATTCACTGATTTTCCAGGCCATCTTACACAGGGTGGCCTTTTTTATTGCCCCATTGGGGCGGAAGGGAGGCGTCATGGCCGACGAAACAGTGGCGATGACTCCGGAGATGACACCGCAGGGCGACAGTCTGCCGCCCGACGGCATCACGGTCGTGTCCGAGGAGGATGCGGCCAAGGCCGTCGAAGGATTGGAGGACTAGGCATGGCAAATGTAAGCACTTTGGTCAATCGGATGCGCTACTGGTGCGCCGTCGCCAACCTCGGCTACAGCCAGACGGACCGGTGGAACTTCAACGCTTCCGCCGGCAACTGCGACTGCTCATCCTTGGTGATCCACTGCCTGAAGGAGGCGGGCTTCGACACGGGAAGCGCCACCTATACCGGCAACCTGTCGAGCAATCTCGTGGCGCGCGGGTGGAAGCGCCTGCCCGTCGACGGCCATCCGCAGGCCGGCGACATCCTCCTCAACGACGTGCACCACGTCGCCGCCTACTTGGGCGGCGGGCGGTTGGCGCAGGCGTCGATCAGCGAGAAGGGCACGGTGTCGGGCAAGGCCGGCGACCAGACCGGCCGCGAGACCAGCATCAGAGGCTATTACGACTATCCGTGGAACTGCTACCTCCGCTATACGGGCGGCCAGTCTTCCGCTCCGTCGTCTTCCGGCGCTCTGGACGTGGACGGCAACGTCGGCCCGGCGACGGTTCGCCGCTGGCAGCAGGTCATGGGCACCACCGTCGACGGCATCATATCCGGCCAATTGGTCCCGGACGAGAAGACCTACTGGCGTCCCGCCATCGACAGCAGTGTCGTGCAGTACGGCGGCACCGGCAGCGACCTGATCCGCGCCGTCCAGAAGACGCTCGGCTGCGGCGTCGACGGCCTGCTCGGCCCCAACACCATCAAGGCCATCCAAGCCCACTACGGGCTCACGCAGGACGCGAGCTTCGGGCCCGCCACCGCACGAGCATTGCAGACCGCACTCAACGACAACAGATTCTAAGGAGGATCGATCATGGCAGAACATGCCGCGGAAATCATCGAAAACAATCTCACCAACGAACGCGAGGACGGACAGGACAACACGTCGTACACGCCGGTGTTCAGCAAGCAGGTACGCACCGTCGTGTACGTGCTCGGACTCATCGCATCATGCGTGGGTCTCGGCTTCATGACCTTCGGCGACGCTGCGGTCGGCGGCTACATTTCGACTGTGGCCGGTTTCATCGCGTCCGGTCTCGGCGTGGCCTACAATCCCTTGCGCCGTAATTAATTTTCGGGCATGAGAATCAAACTCGCATCCGAAAATCAACTTCGCGTGTAAAAAATCATGCATTCGGGTGCTTGTGGAAAATCTTGCACCCGATTTTTAATATTGCCCCTCTCTCGGCCGAAGCCGGGGGAGGGGCGTTTTCGCGTTTTATTAGGTCTGTGCGTGTGCTTCGAGGTGTATCCGTCGCTATTCCAGATGGTCGGGGTTAGAATGGACAACGTCTTGTTTGCTGACACTGACAGGACAGGAGGCGCGGCCGGGCAATGCAAACGGCCGCGCCTCCTGTCATTTGCGGATGCCACCGACACCGGACTATGATTGCCCCTGAAAAAAAGAAGAGTGCCTTTTGAGTGCCCGAACATTCCACAGGGTTCGAGAACCGTTGGAAACGTTGACTTCATCGTTTTGTGCGCATGTTCCCCTACGACACGGAAGTGGCCAGGTCCTTGAGGAAGGTATCGGAGGTCTTTCCGGAAGGATTGGTTTTGCCGGCGAGCACGTCGCCCAAGGCGGAGAAGCCGGTCTGACCTGCCGGCGGACACCATACCACGGACTTGATCTGCGGATAGTTGGACAGGAAGTCAAACTGGAAGGTGTTGGCACCGTTGTAGACAAGCGTGACCTTATCGAAGTTCTTGGTGACCAGGTCGATCATGTCGCGCTCGGTCTGGGAAAGCTGCAGGAAGCTTTCACCATCCTTAAAGTCCTCATAATCCTTGGAATTGTTGGTATAGGTGATACCGTCAGCCTTCATGTTCGTGGGAAGATCGGCACCCTCGCCGCCGACGCGGGTGATGGTGATGACGGCTTCATCGGAAAAGCTCTTGGCGTCGGAGATCAGCTTGTCGGAATACTGCTTGGCCGGAACCTCAGGCAGGGTCCAGTCCTGCGCCCACATGCCGACTTCCGGACGATCCGAACGATAATCGGTGTACAGCTTGGACAATTCGGAATTAGTCTCGATTCCGGCTTCCTTCATGCCATCGAGCAGGGAGGTGGTGGCATACTGCTTGCTCATCGAACCGGAGCCGGTGCCGCCATAGACCGGATTGGTGGAGCCCCAGCCGAACACGTTGACCTTCTTGTTGGACAACGGCAGGTTGGAGTCGTCGTTCTTGAGCAGGGTAATCGCTTCCGACTGCACCTCCTTGGCCAACTCGTTGGCCTTGGATACCGTGGTGTCGGAAAGCTCGTACTTGGTGATGGTCGCATTGTTCAGCAATGTCGACAACGGACCGGACATCATCATGGACACGGCGACGACGATGCCGACCAGTGCCACGATCCAAGATTCGGAATGGATGATTTTACGGGTTGCGATTTCCTTGACCGTCTTCCTGTTGACGGCGAAGGTGATGATCAGCGCGAGCACGAACAACACGCCAATCGCAATCAGATACGGCGTCAGTGAACCGAGAACGTTCATGACGTCAGCCATGTTGATCTGCAGCATGGTATGTCTCCTCCTTGATTCTCATAACCAAACGACATGCAGCCTCGATACCGTTGTCGAAGCCAAGCGACTACACGGCACTGCCCCGCGCCGCTGCGTCACCAAGAAGTGAGGACACCTCTTCATGCCGATGTTTTGATTTCATCAAACCCCGTCCGAAAAGGGTCAGTCATTCTCCCAGCCTGTCGATTCGCGTGCATAATCTGCATGTATTCCGTGCATGATTTGCATGGAAAATACACCCTTTCAACGCGTGAGAGACAAGAATAAGATGCCGCAAAGTACGATGGTTGCCATGAGCGACTTAAGCGCATTGAATCTGGAAGAGGGCAGCCTCGTAGGCGGCTATACGCTGATCGCCCGACTTGGCTCGGGCGCGATGGGATCGGTATGGCGTGTGCGGGACGATGGCGGTCACCAGTATGCGATGAAGATTCTGCGCGACTCCCTGACCGAAGACGGCACCTCGGCGGAGGCCTCCCGCGATCAGATGACGGCCCGCGAACGACTGCGTCGTGAGGCGATGTCGCTGCAGAAAGTACGTCATCCCGGCGTATGCGGCATCGTCGACATGGAACTCGACGACGCCCTGGCATTCATCGTCACCGAGCTGATCGAGGGGAAGAACCTGCGCGAAGACGTACGCATCAACGGCCGTTACGTCGGCGATGATCTGGAGCGACTGTCCCGCAAGCTCATCGCAGCAGTGAAGGCGGTGCATGCGGCCGGCATCGTGCACCGCGACATCAAACCGACGAACGTGATGGTATCCACCACCGGCCCGGTATTGGTGGATTTCGGCATCGCCATGGGCGAGGGTGAAAGCCATGTGACCCGCACTGGCCTGGTGATGGGTACACCGGGCTTCATCGCGCCGGAAATCATTGACGGTACCGAATCGGATGAGATGACCGACTGGTGGTCGGTGGCGTCGGTATTGGCGTTCGCCGCGACCGGCGAGCCGGTATTCGGTACGAAACCGATGATGGCGGTGCTGGAACGTGCGGCCGCCGGTAATGCGAACCTGTCCGGATTGCCTGCCGGCACCATGGCAGCGCTTCGATCGGCGCTCGATCCGGACCGCTCGAAGCGCTGCACACCGGATGCGTTGCTGCAGGCGATTGCGTTGGATGCACTCAACCCGCTGGTTTGGCAACAGGCACAACAGTCTGCACAAACCCCGCCCGCAGGTGACGCGACGGAGATGATGCCCCCTTTTGATGAATCCGCCCAAGGAGACATCTCCAACCCGCGCGCATTATGGTATTTGCAGGACGACGTCGGAGGAGAAGACGCCATCGGTACGCAGACCATGCCGCGAATCGGAGAGGCCACGCAGGTCATCGCCGCCGACACGGACGCACCTACCAGGACGCTTGGAACCATGGATGCAGGCACCGACGTCATACCAACACAAGGTGGCACGCGACCACTTCCGCGGACTTTGCGGGGCGAACAAACGCAAACGATGCCGACCATGCCGATGCAGGATGCCTGGAATCCGCAAATCGCACCGACGCAGGTTGACCCGACCATCAAACCGGCCTTGCAACGCGTGGTGAATCAATCAACGGCACAGGCCGCACCGCAACCGTTGCCGCCGTCCGTAATTCCGCACGCCGACATCGCGCAAAGCCAACAACTACCGATGCAGCAGCCGTCGCAGCCATACGTAGTCGCCGGCCACCCATCGCAATTCGCGTCGGCCATGCCGCAGAACGCAATCGACCCGAACGCGCCGCAACCGCCGAATCCCGCGGATGTCAAACGCGGTGAATATCTGTCGCGGGGCGTGCTGCCCTGCGCTCTGCTCTCCATACCGGTGGCGATCTGCGCATTGCTCTCCCCTTGGATGGCGCTCGGCGTGGCCTTGGCACTCAGCTGGGTGCTGTTCACCATCGGATGCAATGTGGAGTCACAGCTTGAACGCGAAGGCCGCCGAGGCGGCGAACGACGGAAATCCGATTGGGCCATCCGCGTGGCCAGCCTGCCTTGGCACATACTCAAAGGCTTTGGCTACGCCTGTGCCCGCATGCTGATCATGGTAATCATCATGGCATTGGGATTGGCGATATCCACGCTTGCCTTGCATCTGCCATATGCGCTGCTCGATGTCGACCTTTTCGGTCTGACCGTTCCCCTGCCGACATTCACCGAGGGACCGCTTTCGCAAAGCGGACTCGTACAGGCGGGATTCGGCGTAATCGGCTGGCTGGTGGCAGCCATCGCGCCGGGCGCGATGGTGATGCGGCTCGGCGCCGGGTCATTACGCGGCGCACGGTAGACGGCCGAGCATTATCGGGCGAACGCCCTCGAAACCGTGCGACGTACCGCTCCGAATCTCCCCTACGTATCGATAAGGTCTCGCCGTTACTATGGTGCACAGCAACATGGTGCCGCAATCACTGGGAAAGGAATGGGATGGCCCAGAGCAACAAGAACGCGCAGAAGCGCGAGAGCCGCGCCGAGCGGAGGGCCGCCGAAGCCGCGGCCATCAAGGCGCGTGCCGAACAGGCGGAAAAGGAACGCAAGCAGCAGACGATGATCGGCGCCATCGTGGTGGCGGTATTGGTGATTCTCGTCGCCATCGGCGCGTTCACCGTCTATCACAACATACACAAGACAAGCGATGCGCAGGATGAGCTCACGGTCGAGCAGGCCTATGACAAACTGCAGGAAGTCAAGAACACGCCGACCTTGGTCGACAAGAAGGGCGGCCTGCTGATTTCCAAGAACGGTTACGGCAAATCCGTGGAAGGCGCGCCGACCATCGCCATCTATATGGACTTCCTGTGCCCCGGTTGCGGCAATCTGCATCGTCAGCTGGATGAGGATCTGCAGAAAATGATCGATGCGGGTCAGATTAACCTGGATCTGCATTTCATGGCGTTCATGGACCGCTGGTCCACCGACGAATATTCCAGCCGTGCAGCCAACGCCGCCATGTATCTGGCCGAGCATGACAGCAATCCGGAGCATCTGATCTCCTTCTTGGAGAAGATGTATGCCGAAGACTTCCAGCCGGAGGAAGGCTCGAACTACAAGTCGGTGAGCGACGCCAAGATCAAGAAGCAGATGATTGCGGCCGGCGTTTCCAAGGATGTCGCCGACAAGGCGTTCAACCGCGAATATCAGGATTGGCTCGACGCCATTGACACGTATACGCCGAAGCGTTCCGAATTGTGGAATGTGAGCGGCAACTACAAGGGCAGCATGACCACGCCTACGGTGACCATCAACGGCAAGTTCTGGGATATGAACCAGCTGTCGACCGCCAAGATGACCACCGCTGAAGGCCTGCTCGAAGCCATCGGACTCAAGGCGGATCAGGTCGGCGTCGCCGGCGACATGCCGTCCATCGGTTCCAAGAAAGGTCCGATTTCCGTCACCACCGGCGAGTAGTGACCAGCCACCAGCGCGCCCTAAGGCGCACAAGTCGAGTTGACTGCTTTGGGTGCGCTGGTTATGCTATTCAAGCGTTCCACTTTTCGAAAATCCATTTCGGCAGGTGACAACAAGCCTCCTTAGCTCAGATGGCCAGAGCGGCCGCCTTGTAAGCGGCAGGTCGTCGGTTCGATCCCGACAGGAGGCTCGAACCCGATTTCTCTCGGGAATAATTCTTACCATGGGTAAGTAATCCAGAAGCCTTCCCCCAACTTGTGGCTTCTGGAAATCGGGCGAGGCGTCCCCCAACCTGTCTCGCCCGATATAGGGGGCAGGACATCCCCTTCTCTCCTGCCCCCTTTTTCTTTTTCTAATCCCCGAAAATGTGGCGGTATGGCCAATGCGCCGGAAAAACCGGTCTCTCATTCTGCACCGACCATTAGAATGGCGACGTTACATGCCTGTATCGGAAAGAGGAGCTATGGCGAGAAGATGGACCCCTCAGAGGTTTGTGATGCTACGCCGTGTACGTGTTGTCATCTGCGTCACGACGGTCACCCTCGCTTCGGTGCTGGCATTCGGAGTAGGGGCACGCAAGACGGTGGCGTTGACGGTGAACGGCGAGACCACCACCGTGACCACGTATGCGATGAGCGTTGACCGTCTGTTGCAGGAACAGCAGGTGAAGGTGAAGACCCACGATCTGGTGGAATCCACATCATCCGGCACCCTGCAAAACCATTCCGTCGTGACGGTACGCAGCGCCTATCAGACCACCGTCACCATCGACGGCCAAGAAGTGCCGTTCTGGACAGTGGCGACCAGCGCCGATCAGCTGCTTGGATTCTTCGAGGCGAACGAAGCGGAGGCGTCGAAGATCACCGTCAACATCGATAACGTTTACAACAAGCTCACCGGAGGCCTGGTCATCAATCAGAACGGCCCGGTGACCGTCATCGCCGACGGTAAAAGTTCCGTATCGCCCAACGGCAAGCTGCCGGCGGCCTCCATTCTCGATTCCAAAGGAATCATCCTGAACAAGGAGGATCGCGTCAGCGTCGAAAAAAACAATGGCGAGACCATTCTGCGCGTGCAACGCGTAACGCATGACGAGCAGACACGTACGAAAACCGTGCCGCACGGCACCCAGACCATCATCGACGCGAGTCTGCAGCCCGGCGAAGCCGTGGTAAGGCAGGAAGGCGAGGATGGCGAAATCCAGCAGACCTATGACGTCACCTATGTGGACGGCGTTGAGGAAAGCGAAAAGCTGATCAACGAGGTGACCACGAAAATCGCCATCGATCAGATCATCGCCGTCGGTCCGGAAAAGACCGAGAGCTCCGACGCCGACAACGGCCAGGCCGATTCCGGAAGCAACGACAGTGATTCGAGCAAGTCCGACAAGAAAGACGAGTCGGACAAGAAGGATTCGGATTCGACCGACAAGAAGAACGATTCCTCCGAGAAGAACGATTCGACGTCCACTCCGACCACTGAGCCAACGCAAACACCGACCCCAACGCCGACGCCGACACAGCAACAACAACAGCAACAGACACAGACACAGACGACAACGAACCCTTCGGATGGCTGTCGACTCTACCATCCATCGGCCGCCCAGGCACAGACCTATGCGGCCGGCGCGGCAGCCCAGTACGGCTGGACCGGACAGCATTGGACCAATCTGGTCAAACTATGGAATCGTGAATCCAGCTGGCTGTGGTATTCGGAGAACGCGTCATCCGGAGCGTACGGCATTCCGCAATCCCTGCCAGGCAGCAAGATGGCCTCTTTCGGCGCGAACTGGCGTGATGACGCAGCCGTGCAGATCGATTGGGGCCTGAATTACATTGCGCAACGCTACGGCAATCCGACGAAGGCCTGGGAGCATTCCGAACAATATGGCTGGTACTGATGGAAAACGGAAACAACGAACACATGACTGAACACACGACCAATAACGCCATGCAGGGCCATCTGCTGGGAGCCGCTGACATTCGCCGCATTGCCGACGAGGCCGGCATAAGCCCCACCAAGAAATTCGGGCAGAATTTCGTCATCGACCCCGGTACCGTACGTCGCATCGTGCGCGAAGCCGCAGTGACGGCCGACGATCATGTGCTGGAGGTCGGGCCGGGTCTCGGCTCGCTGACCTTGGCGATTCTGGAAACCGGCGCGTCAATGACCGCCGTGGAGATCGACCCGTCATTGGCCGAGCGTCTGCCGAACACCATCGCCGAATTCATGCCGGATGCCGTGGAACGCTTCCGTGTGATCAATCGTGACGCATTGACCGTCTCACCGGAGAACCTGCCGGATTTCAGCGGCGACGATACCTTCACGTTGGTGGCCAACCTGCCGTATAACGTGGCCACGCCGATTCTGCTCACCTTGTTGGAACGATTTGACAATCTGCATTCCTTCCTGGTGATGGTGCAAAAGGAGGTGGCCGACCGTCTGGCCGCGAAACCGGGGTCGAAGATCTACGGCACCCCAAGCGTGAAGCTCGCCTGGTACGGTACGGCCGAACGTGCGGGCATCATCGGTCGTAACGTGTTCTGGCCGGCACCGAACGTGGATTCCGCATTGGTATTGTTCAAGCGTTACGAAGGCGGGCATACGCCAGCCGCCGATAGCGCCAATGGCCCGGCGGCAAAGCGTGAGACGGTATTCCGCCTGATTGACGCCGCCTTCGGCCAGCGCAGAAAGACCTTACATGCCGCGTTGAGAAGATTCGTGCCCGATGAGACGTTCGATATGGCCGGCATCGACCCGACCCGTCGTGGCGAAACGCTCACCATCGACGAATTCGTAGCGTTGGCGCGGGCACTTGACGCCATTCCCGGCGAGGTGAACGCAGCATGACCGCCCTGCCTTCAGCCGTGAGCGTCGACTGCCCGGCGAAAACCAATCTGACCTTGCATGTGGGTGCGCCTCGCGCCGAATGGAATGGCCGCCACGAGCTCGACACCATCTATTGCGCAGTCGGCGTATACGATACTGTCACTGTCGCACGTAAAGCGCCAGGAACCGGGTTCTCGCTCAATCTCGAAGGCGCGCATCTGGGTGACCTGGCATCATCCGGCAGCGATATGCGCCGTAATCATGCCGTACTCGCCCTGTTCGCCCTGGCCGAAGCCAGCGGCAATGAACCGGATGTGGCGTTGAGCATCGACAAGCGCATTCCGGTCGGGGCCGGACTTGCCGGCGGTTCTGCCGATGCGGCTGCCACATTGCTGGCGTTGAACAAGCTGTGGAATCTTGATTGGCCGCTGGCCCGACTCCAACAGGTCGCCGCCACCTTGGGAGCCGATATGCCGTTCTGCCTATCGGGAGGGTATGCGCATGGCACAGGATTCGGCGAACGAATCGAGGAGCTGCCATCGGACGGTGATACCGTACGCGATCTGACCGACCGAGGTTTTGCCGGACGCTTGCTGGTGGGCGCCTATCGTGCGGAATTACGCACGCCGGAAGTATATGCGACATTCGATCGGATCGGCGCCGGAGAAGGTGATGACAATCATCTGCAGCAGGCTGCGATCTCACTGCATCCCCGTAGCGGGCAGGCCATCGAAGCGGCGCTTGAGGCTGGTGCAAGCCACGCATTCGTCTCGGGCTCGGGACCGTCCGTCATCGCTTTCGTACCGGATGACAGGACATCCGAATCCGTAAGTCTCGCATGGCGGGAGCGGCACGCGGTCGACCGCATCATCGCGGCCCAGGCACCGGCCGTCCCGATTGTGCATATCATTGCGTGACAGTAAGGTTGGTACCAATTGACGTTGGAAAAAGGAACTCGCAAATGACTCAAGCTATCGACGAGCGCGAAGCACGCAAACAGTATGTACGCCGCCGTCAGAAGGTGGTGTTCTCCATCATCGGCGCCATCATGGCCGTGGTCATGGTGATCTCCCTGTTGTTCTTCTTCCACGTCGGTGGCCTGGGCACCGTCAAAACGGCCACGGTGCAACCGAATTACGGCCAACAGGTGCCCTGTGCGGTGAACGAGCAGGACGGTTCCAAAGGCAAGTATGTGGAGAACCGCAACATTACGGTCCGCGTGCTTAACGGCACGAAATTCATCGGCTTCGCCAAAGCGGTCAGCGGCGCGCTGGAAAATCGCGAGTTCAATACCCAGACACCTGACAACTACACCAGTTCCAAGGTGGAACGCACGATAATCTTCTTCGGTAAGAACGCCATCAATCAGGCATATACGGTGAACAGCAATTTCACCGATGCCATGATGGTCATGGACGATCGCACCGACCAACTGATCGACATCGTAGTGGGAGCCACCTTCGATAATCTGCAGGACACCAAGAAGGTGCCGGCCGCAGGCAAGCAGATCGAGAGCTTCGAAGGCTGCGTGGCCGCGGATAAGCTGACGGATCTGCCGAAGGCAGATCAACACGATCCGGTGAACCCGCCGGAGGGCTGAGTGCCGACCGTGGCGTGAAATGAATGCCCGCCTTCCCCTAATCGGGAAGGCGGGCATTCATTTCACTGTTCGGCGTACCAACGATTCAGTTCGGCCACAGCGACATCATGCTCGACCGGACCGTTATCAAGACGGTATTCAAGCATGTGCTTGTAGGCCCTGCCTACCATCGGACCAGGTTCGATGCCCAACAGCTGCATAATCTCGTCACCATTGAGATCCGGCCTGATTGCGTCGAAATCCTCCTTTTTCTTAAGGTCCCGTACACGCTGTTCCATCTCATCCATGGCCGACGAGAAAATCATGGCCTTGCGGCGGTTCTGTGTGGTCGCATCGGCACGTGTCAGACGATTCAGACGCTCATAAAGCGGACCGGCGTCCTTGACGTAGCGTCGTACCGCGGAATCGGTCCACGGCTCCTCCACATACCCATGGAAGCGTAGATGCAGATTGACCAACTCGCTGACATCTTCGATCATATGATGGTCGAAACGTAGGGCTTTCAGACGTTTGCGCGTCATTTTCGCGCCGACGGCATCATGATGATGGAAGCTCACCTTGCCGCCCGGTTCGAAACGTCGGGTCTTCGGCTTGCCGATGTCGTGCATGAGCGCCGCCAGACGCAAGGTGAGGTCCGGGGCCGGCACCGGACCGTCGGGGCCGGTTTCCAACGCCACTGCACGGTCAACGACGATCATGGTGTGCTCGAATACATCCTTATGGCGATGATGTTCGTCGATCTCCAGCTGCAACGCCGGGATTTCCGGAAAGACGATGTCGGCAAGACCGGAATCGACCAACGCCTCGATACCCGCACGCGGACGATCTGACAACAGCAGTTTCGTCAGCTCGTCGCGAACACGTTCCGCGGAGACGATGTCGATGCGTTCGACCATGTCTGAGAGTGCCTCGGCGGTTTCCGGCTCGATGCGGAAGCCGAGTTGCGCCACGAAACGCACCGCGCGCATCATACGCAGCGGATCGTCATCGAATGACTGACGGGGATTGACCGGCGTACGCAGCACACCCTTGACCAAGTCGTTCGCGCCGCCGAACGGATCGACGAATTCCAGATCCGGCACACGCAACGCCATCGCGTTCACCGTGAAATCACGACGGGACAGGTCTCCCTCCAACGTGTCGCCATAATTGACTTCCGGTTTGCGTGAATCCGGATCATAGGTATCGGAACGATAGGTGGTGACCTCCACCTTCACCTCGGTGCCATCCTCACGGCGGCGCATTGCGCCCAGCGTGCCGAACTTGCGGCCCATGTCCCAGAATCCGTCACGGCCAAAACGTCGCAGGATGTGCTCGAATTGTTCGGGACGCGCCGACGTGCAGAAATCAAGATCATGTGATTTGCGGTGCAGCAGCAGGTCACGCACAGGACCTCCCACCAATGCCAATTCATAACCCTCTTCGGCAAACATACGCCCTAATTCAATGGCTTCAGGCCATACTTCGAAGTTCACGCCATCCCTTTCCGGCAACCACAAGTCCCTGTGTACTTTCTGTGTACCAGCATAGCGTGGGCGCGGTATGGGCTCCCGTGAAGCAGAATGCAACTTCACGCGAATACGACCCTGGCACACCGAGACGCGATGGGAGATCCAACGGACTGATGCCGAGACCGGCATTCGGTCACGCATGCATTTCCCCATTCCCCGCATGCCAGCATCTTGTCGCCGGCTTGCGTAGGTTTCGCAACACTGCCTCTAGGAATAAGGTGTCGGGTTTCTGTTTTCAACATTGGGTGAGTATGGTTAAAACCATGATTACGCCCGCAGACCTTGCACGCATGCTTGCCCATGCTGCGGACGAGCATACCCAAAATCCGATGGAACCGGACGAATTGCTCTACACGTCACAGTCCGTTTCCTTGGAACGGCAGACCATCATCACGCCCAGCACGCCCACACCGGCGATGATGCCGCAGCGACGGACCGGCGACGGACCGACCACCTTCGCCTCGCTGGATGCGCAGGAACTCCCGGTGGTGCGAGAATACTCCGCAGGCGGACTGGTCTTCGATGACCGTGGGCGCGTGGCCATCATCGCCAGACATTCGCGCAGCGGACATTTGGAGTGGTGTCTGCCGAAGGGCCATATCGAAAAAGGCGAGACCCCGCAGCAGACCGCAGTGCGCGAAGTGCATGAGGAGACCGGAATCCTAGGCGAAGTGGTCGATTCCATCGCCACCATCGACTATTGGTTCACCGGTACCAGCCAGCGCGTGCATAAGCTCGTGCACCATTTTGCGCTGCGCCAAATCGGCGGTGAACTGACGGTGGAAGGCGACCCCGACCATGAGGCCGAGGATGCCATCTGGGTGGATTTCAATGATTTGGATGACGTGCTGAGCTATCCGAACGAACGGAAGATCGCATGGCTGTACGCAAGGAAACTCAACAGACAGGCTTAATGGTGAATCACTCCGCATATCGGAACGTTTCGCGTGCCCTGCGCGCGCTATCGGCAATCCTCGCCATGGTGCTGACCATGGCGTTACTGCTGTTATACGTTCCCACGCATACGGCCTTCGCCGAGGACGGGCAACAGGATACGCTGACCATCGACTCCTCGACGGCGGTGATGACGGATTCCTCCGGATACCACGTGACGGCCACGGTGACCAACACCACTGACCATGACCTGCCTGAGGGCACGCTCACGTTGGCGTTGAACGCCTTTTACACATTCGTGTCGCGCAATGACATTCAGGAATGGTCCGAAGGCACCGCGCGCATCCCCACGCCGAATACCGTCGGACAGGTACAGGTGCCCGCCCTGCAGCCGGGCGCATCGGCAAGCGTCTCCATCGACGCGGATGCCACGCAGCAATCGTTGCAGGCCATCAACACGTGGGGCCCGAAGCCCGTTCTGCTCAGCTATCAGGCCGACAACACACCAATCGATGAAGTGCACACGTTCGTGACCCGTTCCGGCACCGGACTCAATACGCCCTCCACCCCGGCGATGAACATCACCGTGGTCCAGCCACTTTCATCGGACGGGTGGACCACGGACACCAATGTGCTGGAACAGCTGGTCGATAAGGGCGGTCTCAAGTCAGGTACCGTAGCGAAAATCGTGACGCTCGGCAAGGATGACGCCAAACCCAAGGAGCTGGAGCAGGTCATCGCCAAGCATGACGGCCTGCAGACAATCGCCGATCCCACCTATCTCCAAGCCATGACGATGCCAACGCAAGTGGACGGCATCATGCAACCGGCATCGTTCGACATCACCGCATATTCGGCCATGGACAATGCGGAAGGCTACAGCAAGGCCGGTGTGAAACGATCCTCCTGGAATGCCAAAAAGGCCGTTTCAACCTATCGTTCGGCATTGGGAGACGCACGTGCGCAGGCTCGCATCTATGCTTGGCAAGGAACGGGCAATTGGACCAGTAAGGCACTGACGCAGGCCAAACAGCAGGGATACGATACGGTCATCGCCACTCACGACTTCGATGAAAGCGACGCCGCCACCGTGGAAACCGGCAAAACCGTAGTTTCCACCGATGCAGGCGATGTCACGGTACTGTCGGCGCAAAACGTGTTGACCGATCTGGCGCAAGGCAAGGCAACCAGCACACAGGCCGAGGCCGACGGCGAAGGCTCCTCAGCAGGCAGACTGGCCCGTTTCGCCGCACAAAGCGCGTTCTACCAGATGGAACAGCCGTATTCGGACCGTAACCTTTTGGTCTGCCTGTCCGCCAACGGCGATCCTGCCGATGTGGACGCCCTGATGTCCGTCATCGAACAATCCTCTTGGCTGAATATCACCGACCTCAACACGTTGGCCGACGCCGACGCACATCTGACCGGTGACGATGCGACCGCAGCGGTACCCGACACCGACGGTTTGAGCGCCGACAGGCGCACCGGCATCGAGCAGACGCTGAACACCCTGACCGACACGTCCAATGACGTCGCCAGATTCAATGCGTTCATCCTGACGGATGATGACAAACTCAACGACAACGACGCTATCGTCGAATGGCGCAAGCAACTCGTCCGCGCGCAATCCACGCTGGCCCTGCATGCCTTGAGCAACGACTCCGCTCACAGCGACACGATGGTCAAGGGCGCCCAACAGCTCGCTTCGCTACTGACCGACGGCGTGGCCATTACTCCGACGGACAACGTGACCGTGGTGAGCGAAACGGCGAAAATGCCGGTGACCATCAGCAACAGCCACCCTTACCCGGTGACGGTAAAGGTTTCATCGAGGACCAATTCCATGGAAATCGTCACGTCGCGCATGGATACCGTGGAGGTGCCGGCCCATGGCGAAGCCCAGGTCGCGTTCACCATTCGCGTGGCCACTTCCGGCAACGCCGACGCCACACTGTCTCTGATGGACCGACAGGGCACCGTGTTCGGTGCGGTGCAGACTACGCATATCACCAGCGCCCTGCAGATCAGCGACAAAAGCGGTTTCGTAATCATCGGCATTGCCGTGCTGCTTGCAGCGCTGGGCCTTTGGCGACAATTCAACCGTAAGAAGGATCCCGACGAATGAGTTCTTCCGTTGGCCGTAATTCACTGATCATGGCCTCCGGCACCGCGGCTTCCCGCGTGACCGGGCAGATTCGCACCATTTTGCTGGCGTGGGCGCTTGGCACCACCGGCTACGCCGCGAACGCCTACCAAGCCGGATCGATGATTCCGCAGGTCATCTACACGCTGGTTTCCGGTGGCATCTTCAACGCGGTACTCGTACCTCAGATCGTGCGCACGCTGAAGGACAAGGACGCTGAGACCAAACTCAACAAGCTGATCACGTTGTCCATCACCATGCTGCTCGGTGTGACGCTGCTGATGGCAGTCTGCACACCGTTGCTGACGAAGCTGTATGTGAACGGCGGTCCGGACACGATGGCTCTCGCCAACGCATTTACGTTATGGTGCATGCCGCAGATTTTCTTCTATGGCCTTTATACGGTGATCGGGCAGATTCTGGCGGCCAAGGACCATTTCGTCACCTACGCATGGAGCTCGGTGGGTGCGAATGTCATCAGCTGCATCGGCTTCGGCGCGTTCATCGCGCTGTTCGGCCGCGCTTCGGAACAGCCCGTCGGTTTCTGGTCCTCCGATAAGATTCTGCTTACCGCCGGTACATGGACGATCGGCGTAGCATTCCAAGCGTTGATCCTGTTCGTTCCGTTGACTCGTATCGGATTGCGATACCGCCCGAAATTCGGCATTCGCGGCATCGGATTGCGTTCGATGGGACCGGTGGCCGCCTGGAGTCTTGGCATCGTAGGCGTCGATCAGATCGTCAACGTGATCCTTACGCGCATCGCCACCAGCGCCCCATATCGCGCCCATCAGCTTTATGGCATGAATCAGCTCGATGTCGCCGGCAACGCGACCTATCAGAACGCCTATACGATCTACATGCTGCCTTACTCACTGATCGCGGTATCGATCGCTACGGCCATCTTCCCGAAGATCTCCAAGGCCGTTGCAGACGGCAATATCGGTGAGGCCCGCAACGATCTGAGCTCCGCATTGCGCAATCTCAACCTCATCATGTGCTTTCTGGCGACGGCATTCATCGTGCTGCCGCTGCCGATCGTGCTTGCGCTGCTGCCTTCCGTATCCGTACGTGAGGCATTGCTGATCAGCGCACCGTTGATGGCATTGGGCATCGGCCTGCCCTATGCCAGCTCATACCTAGTGATCCAGCGCACGTTCTACGCCTTCGAAGACGGCAAACATCCGTTCATCTTCATGGCGATCACCATGGGCTTTCAAGCACTCGCCCTGATCGTCGGAGCCGCATTGCTGCCTCCCACGCAATGGATCGTTCTGATCGGCGCGGTCATCACGGTGAGTTTCATCCTCCCCTACCCTCTGCTGATGCGCATGCTGCGAACCCGTTTCGCCGGCAATATCGATGGCTCGCGTATTCTGCGCGCCTATGCCAAGGCAACATTGGCGGAAATCGTCGCGGCGGCCGTCGGCCTGCTGTGCCGTAACGCCGTCTATACGCTGGTCGGCGCGCATATCGGACGGGATGATGGTTCCATGAACTGGGGGCAGGCCGTACTTGCGGCGATACTGCTGACCATCATCATCACCGTGGTCTATCTGGCCGCGCTGTGGGCGTTGCGTTCCGAGGAACTGACCTCTGTCATCGCCATGGTGACAAGCCGTATTCCGGGAATGCGCACGACCAGCCCGGACGGTAGAATATCCCCAGTGCCGGCAACTGGCAGCACTCGAACGAACACACCTATTACAGAGCCGAAGGAACCTATGAAACCTCAGCTGGGAGATACCGTCAGCAACCGTTATGTGCTGGTCTCGCCGCTTCGCGAAGAAACGGGTCTACAGGTATGGAAAGCCAGCGACCACGTGCTCGCACGAGACTGCCAGCTTTTCATCGTCAATAGCAAGAAGGCGCTGGCCGACGTCAATGCGGCCGCCTCCATGCTGGCCATCTCGCATGATTCGCATTTCACGCCGGTGCTGCAACTGCAGCATGTCGATGACGTCGCTCTGGTGATCACACAGCTTGATTCCGGCATCTCACTTAGCGATTACCTGTCCAGTCCCGCAGTGCAGCCGTTGAGCTATGAAGCGATGCGATCCATACTGGGCGAAGTGCTGGAGGCTCTGCGTGTGTTGCAGCAGAACAATCTCACGCATTTCTCCATCAGCACCGACACCGTGCGTCTGACTCGCAACGGCGTGCAGATTGCCGACGCTCCCGTCAGCATCATGCTCGCCGACATGTCCCGCGTCCAATCCGCGGATGGCAGGGAGCAGCTTGCGATTCGCCAAATCGCCGCACTGCTGTATGCCATGCTGACCCGTAAGCCGTCGACGCTTGCCACTGATTTCAATCTATCGGCGCTGTCACAGGACACTCCCATGGAATTCCGCGTCATCTGCAAGCGCGGCCTTGAGTTGCAGGAAGAGGACGGAGTCCCGACCATTCCGATGGCAACGCTTGCCGAGCTGGATGCGTTGCTCGACCACTATCAGCCGCTGCAGGAGCTGACGGGATCCGACATCGCGTTGCCTTCCACGGATTCGCAGTGTTCCATCGTCAACGTTCCGGTGTTGCAGATCCTCGACGAAGACACCATTGCACTGCCGGATAAGCTGGTCAGTTCCGGCAGTATCCCCGAACTGAATTTCGAAGCTCCGGAACCACACACCGATCTGTCCGACAGCAAAGAGGCCATCGCCAAGGGCATGGCCGCGACCAGCGGTGCCGTCAAAGCGCTATGGGCCAACAGCAAAGCCGTACTCAGCGAAGAGGACATCGACGGCGTAGTGGATGACGCCGCGACCCAATTCTCATTCCCCATCACGGTGACCGCCGATTCCATATCGGATGACACCGATGCGGAATCCCAATTGGAAAAGACCGGGCGCATTCCGGTCATCGGCGCCGACGGTCAGATCATTCAACCCGGCGAGGAATCCCAACGCGCATTGGAAGCCGAACGTGCCGCCATTGACGCGGCCTACGCAGCCGGCAACGCACCGGTACCACCAAGTTTCGCACCGAAGAATCCGCCGACTGAAGATGATTCCTCCGACGTGGCGGATGCCACATTGTTCGGCAAGGTCAAGACCAAGGTCGTGGCCATCATCATCGCCGTCATCGTTGTGGCGGTAGCCTTGGGATTCGCCATCCACGGACTGACCAAGAACACTTCCACGGGCACTTCCGCCGGCACTTCCGCAAGCGCCTGGCCGGAGATGAATCTTGACGATGTCCCGTTCGGCACCGAGACTATGCAGCCCTCCGATGACTCCAGCTCGGCGGCGAACGCCGACATCAGCCCCTCCGCTACGAAGAAGGCCACCAAGCAGGCGGAAGATAAGGTCATTACCACTGATAAGAAGGCCAAGAAGGTACCGGACCCGAAGCAGCCGGAGAACAACACCCCGTATGAGATCGACAATCGTCAGTTCGTGTCCAATCCCGACGGGCAGCAGGGCTACGGCTACTATGTGCATCTGAGTCAGCCGCATGATGTCTACCGTCTGGTCATCAAGATCCGCTCTTCGGGCGGTCAGGGCTATGTGCGTGTCAATACCACGTCGAACCCCACTCAAGGTGAGCAGGTGGCACAGTTCGAGTTCGATGCCAGCGGCACCACCGATGTGAAGTTCGATAGGACCGTGAACACGCAGGACATCCTGCTGTGGGTGCCTTTGGACAGTCTGCCGGGCAACCAGCTGTATATCGACAGCTTCCAGGTGTTCTAAGCGCCGTATTTCTTGTTGGTGTTCCTCCAGGCCCCGTATCATTCGTTCTTCGTCGAATGATACGGGGCCTTCGCATGTTTTCGTTCGCATGGCGGTGCGGAACGTTACCACATTCGTTACATGACACTCGTTAGTATGTGACCTCGTAAACCAAGAGAACACCGTTGAAATCACTACCGAAAACGCTTCGGAACATACTCCGGAGACCACCCGCCACGAACATGTGCGCAATGTCGCAGACCTGTTCGTCGAATGCCTGGTCAACGAAGGCGTACACGTCATTTATGGCATTCCCGGCGAAGAGAACATCCCGCTGATGGAAGCCCTGGAACGCGATGGACGCATACGTTTCGTATTGACCCGCCATGAGCAGGGAGCGGGCTTCATGGCCTCCACGCAAGGCCATCTCACCGGCAAACCGGGTGTCTGCCTGGCCACGCTCGGACCGGGCGCATTGAATCTCACCCTGCCGGTGGCGCAAGCCAACGCCAGTACCATTCCGATGGTCGCCATCTGCGCACAAGGCAATGTGAGCCGTCTATACAAGGAATCACATCAGATCGTGGATCTGGTGTCGGTGTTCCGCCCACTGACGCAATGGACCAGTATGATCGCCACACCAAGTTCGGTGCCGGAAATCATCCGTAAGGCCTTCTCCGTAGCACAGCGGAAACGCCCTGGTGCAACCTGTCTGATTCTGCCCGAAGACGTGGCCGAGATGCCCGTTCCAGCTGGAATCAGGCCACTGCCGTTGCCGGATACTATGCATATCCGCCCGACGGACGGTACCATCGCCCGCGCGGCTGACATCATCAGTCAGGCGCAGCATCCGATCATTCTGGCCGGTAACGGCGTGGCCCGCGCCCATGCTGAGAATCGTCTGCTGGCACTGGCCGAACAGCTGAATGTGCCGGTGGCCACCACCTTCGAAGGCAAGGGCGTGATTTCGGATCATATTCCGAACGCACTTGGCGTAGTCGGTTTCATGAAACATGATTATGAAAATTTTGCTTTTGATGAAGCTGATTTAATTATCTCTGTCGGCTTTTCCATTCAACAGTTCGACCCAAAGAAAATTAACCCAAATGATGATAAGACTATCATTCATATCAATACCTTTATTGAAGATACCGATGCGCACTATTCAACCGCATTGAATATCATGGGTGACATCGACCAGACTTTGGAGGCGTTGATCACCCGTCTTCAAGTGAAAGGCATTCGCTTCGACGAATCGCACCCGTTGATTCACGAGTTGTTGAATTCGGAATTCCGCTCGTATGCAAGCGATGATTCTTTCCCGATGAAACCGCAACGTATCGTATATGACACCCGTCGCGCCATGGCGGATGACGATATCACGCTGGTAGACACCGGCGCATTGAAGATGTGGATGGCTCGCCTGTACCCGACGTACTATTTCAACACCTGCGTGATCGACAATTCGTTGTCTACCATGGCATGGACATTGCCCGGCGCCGTGGCCGCATCACTGGAAAATCCTGGCCGACCAGTATTGGCGGTAATGGGCGATGGCAGTTTCCTGATGAACGTGCAGGAAATAGAGACGGCCGTTCGCGTAGGTGCGCGTATGGTGGTGCTGGTGTGGGTCGACAAGGCCTATGGCCTGATCAAATGGAAGATGAACATTCACAATGGCTCGTACGAGGATGTCGATTTCGATAATCCGGATGTGCTGGAGTTGGCCCATAGTTTTGGAGCGCGTGGTCATGTGATAGAGGCGGCCGACGAGCTCTACCCCACCCTATGCGAGGCGTTAAAGAACCAGTCCGGCGTCGACATCATCGCCTGCCCTGTCGATTACAGTGAGAACATGAAGCTCATCGAAAAACTCGGCGAAGTCGATTTCGGCAACTGATTTTCACTGATGTGCCAACGATATGATGCTGGCTGTTTCACGTGAAACAGCCAGCATCCGTCATGTTCATTCCCTCTTCCAACCTTCGTGATGACCGGTTATCGCAAAATACGATAACGGGTGGAATACGCCCTGAGCTCATACGGCATGGCTCGGCGGAAGTGCTCGTATGGTGGGACCATGAGCGATTTGCGAGATGTAGTTATTATCGGATCCGGCCCGGCAGGATACACTGCAGCCATCTATCTAGGCCGTGCGGGATACAGACCACTGGTCATCGCCGGGGCACTGACTCCCGGCGGACAGCTGGTCAACACCACTGAGGTGGAAAATTTCCCGGGATTTCCCGATGGCATTCTCGGTCCCGACCTTATGGACAGCATGAGGAAGCAGGCTGAAAAGTTCGGCGCCGAAATCATCTGGGACGATGTCATATCCGTTACCGTCGATGTCGAATCCGATACGAAGACCGTAACCCTTGACCAAGGCGACATATATCAGACCAGGGCCGTGGTAGTAGCCACCGGTTCCCAGTATCGCAAACTCGGCGTACCTGGCGAATCCGAATTCTCCGGCAAGGGCGTCTCCTACTGCGCAACCTGCGATGGATTCTTCTTCCGAGATAAGCCGATTGTTGTAATAGGTGGCGGAGATAGCGCCTTCGAAGAAGCCGATTTCCTATCCCGTTTTGGATCCTCCGTTACGCTGATTCATCGCCGTGATTCGTTCCGAGCCTCTCAAATTATGGTTGAACGAGCCAAGAACAATCCGAAGATTGATTTCGTTCTTAATTCCGTAATTGAAGAGATTAATGGAAATGATAATGGAGTTAATTCAATTTCTATACGTAACTTGAAAAACGAATCTGTGGAAGTTATTTCTGCAAATGGGGTTTTTGTCGCTATTGGACACACTCCCGCCACCACTTTCCTTGATGGTGTGGTAGATCGTGATGAGGCCGGATATATCCGAGTGGAAGGTGCCAGTACCAGAACCAGCGCTCCGGGAATTTTCGCCGCCGGCGACTGCGTCGATAGTGTTTATCGCCAGGCCATCAGCGCCGCCGGAATGGGTTGCCGCGCCGCTCTCGACGCCCAATCCTATCTGCAGTAGTCTGCCCGGTTTTCTGCCGCATTCCCGCAGCAAGTCCCGTATTACGCGCTTGTTTTTGTCATGTGTCCGCAGAGGAGGAGGTGTGGCATATCCTATTTAAGGCCGTAGAGACTCGGCCTGAGCGGCCCGGAGTGCGCCGTAATAGGATATGTCATTCCCTCCCACGGACATATCGATGAAGCGGACATATCAATCACTGCTGCTGCATGAGCAGATCGACGATTCGGTTCATGTCGTCTTCGGATTTGAACACGATTTCGATGCGGCCATGCTTCTTGGATCCCTTGATTGACACCTTGGTACCGAAACGTTGTTCAAGACCCATTTGCACCGGAGTACCAGCCCAGGGATTCAGCTTATTCGCCTTGGGTTTCTTCGGCTGATCGCTTTCGGAAACCTTCATCGACACGATTTCCTCGGTGCTACGCACCGACAATCCTTCGGAAATAATGCGAGTCGCCAGCTGTTCCATGTCAGATTCGGCAGGCAGGCCCAACAATGCGCGGGCATGTCCAGCGGAGAGCAGTCCCGAAGCGACTTTTTTCTGTACGACCGCCGGCAGATGCAGCAATCGCAGGGTATTGGCAATCTGCGGGCGTGACTTCGAAACGGATTTGGAAAGCTGCGCCTGCGTTAAACCGAAATCATCGATCATCTGCTGATATGCGGCCGCCTCTTCCAGTGGATTCAATGCAACACGATGCAGATTCTCCAGTAAGGCATCGCGCAGCATATCGTCATCCGCAGTGGTTTTGACGATTGCCGGTATCGTCTTCAGACCGGCAATCTGCGAAGCGCGCCAACGACGCTCACCCATGATGAGCTCGTACATGCTGTCCATGCGGCCCTCGAACATATTATGGGCCTCAGACGCATTCTTTGCGCTCTCCTGCGCCTGTTCACGCTGTTCCTTACGTGCGGCCTCGATCTGCTCGCTTGGGCGCTTACGCACAACGATTGGCTGAAGCACGCCGACTTCCTGAATGGAGTCAGCCAACTCATGCAAATCATCCTCATCAAAGATGGTACGTGGCTGATGCAGATTCGGACCAACGTCACTGAGTCGTAATTCAACAAGATAGCCGCCTTGAACCGGCAACAATTCCGGCTCTTCGCTCTTCTTATCAGATGATTCGGTTTCACGTGAAACATTTGTTTGTTTCTCAACCGACTGTTGCGACGATTCCACCCCCAGACCGGAACCACCGAAGAACATATCCGCAGGATGGGCGGTTTCATTCAAGGTAATGGAGGGCACTGCATTCCGTCGACTTGAAGTTTTTTTCACAGTTTCACGTGAAACACTCTTTTTGCCGGACTGTTTCATGCCATGCACGGCATCGACGGAGGCCTGTGCAGTAGCAACGGAAGTCTTGCTATCCTGCGGTTTCTCGGCAGTGGCTTGAGGTTCCTGCACAACATCTTCGTGCTTCTGGCTCTCCCCCGGCAAAGCGGGGAACAACGCTCCAAGACCCTTGCCCAAACGCGACTTCGTAGCCATAATCAGTTCTCGTTTCTTCTCGCATCAATAGCCTGCAGCACCGTCGGGGAACGACGTGCGATTTCCAATGCAGCCTCGCAATAGGAAATCGCTCCCATACCTTTCGGATCGTAGGCGATCACACTCTGATTGAAACTCGGAGCTTCGGAGATTTTCACCGTACGCGGAATGGTGGTGTCAAGCACGATGGTCGGATAGTGCTTTTTGACCTCCTCATGCACTTCACGGCTCAACAGCGTACGCTTATCAAACATCGTAACCAGCATGGTGGATACCAGCAGGGCGGGATTGAAATGCTCCTGCACCAAACCGATGGTGTTAATCAGTTGTCCAAGTCCCTCCAGTGCGTAATACTCCGCCTGAATTGGGATCAACATCTCCGTAACCGCGCACATGGCATTGATGACCAACAGTCCCAAACTCGGAGGGCAGTCGATGATCACATAGTCATAGTGCTGTTCGCTGGTGTTCAGGAATTCATCGACCGCACGTTTGAGCAACACATTGCGGTCAGCCATATCGGCGACTTCCAGCTCGGCACCACTCAAATCGATGGAGGCCGGCACCACGTCGAGCAATTCATAATCAGGACAGGTCTGCTTGACTTCGGCAATGCCCATACGCCCTTCAAGCACGTCATACACGGAAGGTTCCCCCGAGGTATGCCGCGCTCCAAGAGCGGTAGAAGCGTTCCCCTGCGGATCCATATCAATCAGTAATACTCGGGCACCATACTGTGCCAGCGCGGAGGAAACGTTCACCGCGGTCGTCGTTTTGCCGACGCCACCTTTCTGATTGGCTACGGCAATCATGCGAGTACGTTCCGGTTTAGGGAACGTCACCTTCTGCAGAGCACGATATCGCGATGATTCATCAGCTATCTGTGCGCCTAACGGGGAGGAGCTTCCTCCGAAAATACGTTTAATGGTATCCGTGGCGGATTCCATAGACGTCAGGTTGTCTGGTCCTTCAGGTCCAGTCATGAACTAGCCCTCCTCGATTACTTACAGTATGTTCAAGTTTCTTCATTTGGGTGGACATGTAGTACATTGTGCACAAATGTGGATAACTGTGTATAGTTGGTGGATAACTTACATGGCGCTTAAAAAATTATCCACAGGATAAACGTTGCAATATAGCGAAAATTTTTTCATCCCAAATCATAACGTCTACAAGTGTGGACAAAGTGGATAACTTCGCCAAATTGTGGATAACTTATCTCTTGTCGACCATCAGAATATGCGTTGACTCCAGTCCCGGCCCCACCTCGGCATCAACCACCCGAGGACGAACTCCCCCGCTCTTGGCAATCTCCTTCGAGGCCTTATCGATCTCATCTTGTGCAGATTGTCCTTTCAAGGCAACTAGACGACCTCCCGTCTCAAGCAAGGGCAACGTCCATCCGGAAAGTTTGGTCATGGGTGCTACGGCACGGCAGGTCACCACGGCAAACGGATGACTTATGGCAATTGGATTACCATCCAGGTCGAGTACGGGAGTGGTATGCGATATTGCTCCCCTGTTCTTCCTGCTGGTTTTGGAACCGCGGATGGCATCGATCATTGCATTGGCGCGTGACCGTACCACCGTGACATTGTCAAGGCCCATGTCGTTGACACATTCATTGAGCCATTCGACGCGACGTTCCATGGGCTCCACCAACGTGAACCGATGATCCGGCAGACATGCGGCTGCGACGATTCCAGGGAATCCACCGCCACTACCAATATCAGCCACCGTCTTGAATTGCCTGCGTACCGTTGCTTCACGTACAAATGGCACGATCGCCGCCGAATTCAGGATATGTCGTTCCCAGATAATACTGACGTCACGCGGTCCGATAAGTCCGCGGGGCTCTCCCTCCTGTGCTAGTTTGTCATGAAAAATACGCAACTTCACGAGCGCATCCCCAAGTACTTCTTCCAAAATCGGCGAATTATCAAGTTCGTCAGTCACTTCAGTCATGCTCTCTATCCTATAACCACAGGGATATCAACCACCTCCATGAATAACACGACGGCAGTGTCGTAGTAGAGAGAGGGGACGATGTTCTTCCGTGATGCACTCACAGGCCTAAGACGCAACCGGAATATTGACCTTCGAAGCTGTCACACATAAAAAAACGCCGCACAATAGCGGCGTTATGTTTCACGTGAAACGAATCAGATTTCGACGATATCTTCGAAATCATCCTCTTCGGTGGTCGTTCCGGTAGATCCCGACTTGAGGTACACCGTCACATAACGATGCGGCTCTTCACCGTGGGAGCGGGACTTCAGTCCTTCCTCACGAACTACATCATGCACGATCTTGCGCTCAAAAGAATTCATCGGCTTAAGATCCACCGGCTCACCGGTTTCACGCGCTTCGTCGATGGCATCCAATGCGATATCATGCAGACGCTGACGCTTATGCTTAAGATAGCCGTCAACGTCCACGATGAGGTGAGACCGTTCACCGGTCTTCTGCTGAACCGCCAAACGGGTGAGTTGCTGCAAGGCATCCACCACTTCCCCATTGCGGCCAATCAGATGCTTGATATCAGTGTCATCATCGGCAACAATCTGTACGGTCGGGCGATTGTTGCGTACGCCCATCTCAATATCGCCTTCATAGTCGACGATATCCAGCAATTCTTCAAGATAATCGGCAGCGATATCAGCTTCTTCATTGAGCTGATCGATGGTCTTTTCATCATCTTGCGCCATGGTTGTGTACTCCTTTGAGCGGGGTGTCTGTTCTCAGTCTAAGTCCTGTTTATCACTTCGGTAATAACCCTGAAGGAAGGGCGTGTCCCGTGTTTCACGTGAAACACGGGACACCTTGCTCACTTCTTTTTCTTCTTGCGAGATGGCTGCTGCCGCTGATACCCGTTCTTCGTTTTGCTCTCGGCTGCAATCTTGGCCTTCTCCAACTCCTCTTCTTCGAGAGATGGAAGGCCGGCCTTGACGCGGCGGGCATTCTCATGTTCGTGATCGCGAACGGTCTTGGCTTCCGCCGCCGGGGAACCCGGAGTCGGGAAGGCGTAGACCTGCCATAGTGAACGACAAAGGTTCAGAATGTTGTTGGCAAGCCAGTACACCAGCACAGCGAACGGCATGGTGGCACCGGAGAAGATGTACATGATCGGGAACATCCAAAGCATCATCTTCTGCATCATCTCGGTCTGCTTGGTTTGCGGACCATTCTGAGGCATGTTGCGCTTCATGTTGTTGTACTGCATGAACCACAGGCAGAAGCACATCAGCGCCACGAAGATGGCGATGACGACCTTACCGCCGATGTTGGCCGTCATGAAGTTATCGGTGACATTGGTATTGAACACCGTGGTCTTGGTGAACTGCAACGCGGTGGCCTGATCAAAAGCGCCCAGCGCGGCACGTTTGCCGCGGGCGATGTATGGAATGGCCGACAGCGTGTAGAACATGCACATGAATATAGGGCCCTGAATCAGCATCGGCAGATACGAACCCATCGGGTTCGCGTCGTTGTCCTGATACAGCTTCATCATTTCACGCTGCATGGCCTCTTTGCTGGCCTGATCGTTTTTGCCCTTGTATTTGTTCTGGATGCGCGCCATCTTCGGCTGGATTTCCTGCATTTTGCGCATCGACTTCATGGTCTTGTAGTACAGCGGGAACACGCACGCATGCACCACGAGCACCAGGAAGATGATGGATAGCACCCACGAGAAGCCGACCGGGTGCATACCCAACAGAGTCAGAAACTTATGGAAAATGGCCATGATCTGCGTCATGAGCCACTCGATTGGCGTCAGGAGCTTATACAACCAGCCCCAGAAACCGCTATCGAGGAGAAATTGATTTTGATTCAGCATTGCAGGCCCGTCTCCTTATCGTCTGCGGCCAGTGGTGTGAGTCGTGGCTCTTCATGAGCCTTTGACCACGAAAATCTATAGCAAATGGAATAGCGCTGCGGAACATCGTCGATTCCCCCGCGACTCCAAGGCCTGCAGCGCAGGATACGCAAAAAGGCAAGAAGGCCGCCTCTGAGGCAGCCAAAACGTGTCACAGCCTGAATCGCGTAATTGGAACAACTTGGATAGTATCTGCAACAGGGCGGGGTTTTCGCGGAAATGTGACGCTGATACCAACGTATGGCACGAATCATCCAATCACCGCTACGCCCCATCCTCGTCATTGATGTGCTGCCTTACGGCTTATCGCCTCGAAGCAGGCTGCCATCTGATGATCCAAGGATGAAAAATCGGCATGCGCCGCGCTAGGCTTCGCACGCAAAACGATGTCGCAGGATTCAGGCAGTAAGAATTCGTGCTTTCGCGCGAGCACACGGAAACGACGTTTGACGGTATTACGCGTTACTGCGTTACCGACAGCCTTGGAAACGGCCAGACCGACACGTCGGCCACTCCTCGCCGTGGAATCGGATATGAAGACATCGTCATGCATTGCATAATGTACGACGATGTCTTCACGCGATACCCTACGACGGCGTTTGAGCACCGCGACGAAATCGCGATGGCTTTTCAGCCGTTCCACCGCTATGCCACTAAATACAATCAGGCAGCGAGGGACTTGCGGCCCTTGGCGCGGCGACGATTGATCAGAGCGCGACCTGCGCGGGTGCGCATGCGATGGCGGAAACCGTGCTTCATGTGACGACGACGGTTGTTCGGCTGGAATGTCCTCTTCATAATTAATGCTCCCGGTGTTTTAGCCATGCCAAGGCACGGCTCCTCATGAGTCAAGCTCTACTAAATTACTCTGACCCCTGAACACAGTCAAAATCATGCGTCGTCCTTCACTGGATAAGCGGGGAATCTCCCCCGTGCAATATCCACAAAATCGTTGGAACAACGCCGAATTCCCCACGAAAGTTATCCACAAACTACACTTATGTTATTCACATTTCAGACGTTTCAACACGCTAGACGGTGGATAACTTGGGGAAAAGAGAGTAAAAAGAAACAGTTGCACATCCGTAGGCCTTCTATTGGGAAAGGGAATCCATGGTCGATACTCCCCATGATCCTCTTGATCAGGCTCGCGGTGTATGGTCCGACGCACTGGCGTTGCTGCGCCAGAATCCCAAGCTCTCCGCCCGCGACAAGGGCTGGCTGGAGAATGTGGTGCCCGAAGGCATGTGGGGCCCGACCATCGTATTGTGCGTGCCCAGTGCGGCCACCCAGCAGGCGTTGCAGACCGAACTGAACCAACCGCTGATGGAGGCATTGAAGGATTCCGCCGAACAGGATATCTTCCCCGCATTCAAAATCGTGCCGATGCAGCAGACCGTTGAACCGGACATCGAGGAATATCCGCACTTCGACCGCAAACCGCGCACCCAACGCGAGGAATCGACCCAAGACCAGCTTCCCATCCCCGCAAGCATGCCGGAACAGCCGTTCCGACCCACAGAGCAGGGAACGTTCACCAGCGGCCAGAACAGGCCTTTGCTGGACCCACAGACGCATCTGAACAAGAATGCCACCTTCGATACGTTCGTACCAGGCGACTCCAACAGGTTCGCACGTACCGTCGCCCTTGCCGTAGCCGAAGGTTCGGGACACGACTTCAACCCGTTATGTATCTATGGCGGCTCCGGTCTGGGCAAGACGCACTTGTTGAACGCCATCGGCAATTACGCCCTGGTCAAGGATCCGAATCTGAAGGTCCGCTACGTAACCAGCGAGGAATTCACCAACGAATTCATCGAGGCGTTGGGCGATACCAACCAGAATTCCGGCCAGATCAAGGAATTCAACCGCCGTTACCGCGAGGTCGACGTGCTGCTGATCGACGACATCCAGTTCTTGAGCGGCAAGGAAGCTACACTCGAACAGTTCTTCCATACGTTCAACACGTTGCATCAGGCCAATAAGCGCATTGTGATCGCCTCCGACGTACCGCCAAAAGACCTCAAGGGGTTCCAGGCACGCCTGATCTCCCGCTTTGAATCCGGCCTGACCGTCGACGTCAAGCCGCCGGATCTGGAGACCCGAATCGCCATCCTGCGCATGATGGCCACCATGAACGGCTCCAACATTCCCAACGATGTGCTCAATCTCATCGCAGAACGCTTTACCGAAAACATCCGCGAGTTGGAAGGTGCGCTGAACCGCGTGACCGCCATGGCCTCGCTCAGCAACCAACCGGTCACCCGTGCGTTGGCAGAGCATACCCTGCAAGATTTCTTCACCTCCGATGTGGAAATCAAGCCGGCTGACATCATCAGTCAGGTAGCCAAGTACTTCCATCTGACCTTCGACGATATCGTCGGGCGCTCCCGCACCAAGAACATCGCCTTGGCTCGTCAGGTGGCCATGTATCTGGTGCGTGAGCTCACCAGCATGAGTCTGAACGACATCGGCCTGGTATTCGGCGGCAAGGACCACACCACCGTCATGCATGCCTATACCCGTATCAGCGATGAGATGCAGGAAAAGCAGGAAATCTACAACTATGTGATGGAACTGACGGTTCGTCTGAAGCAACATTCCTCTGAAAAATAAGGTCTCACCGGCATTGTCATTATCTAGTAAAATATTTTACTGAAGTAAATATTTACCGAAGTTGACACGCCGTGCTGTGCACAATAATCGTCGAATTTATCCACATGGTTATGCACAAATGTGGGAAAATCCCGTGGGTAAGCCGTTGAAAACACCTAATTCATCCGTGGGCAACTCGTGGATGCATCACCGTAGGTTGTGGATAAGCCGCAGACTTGATTCTGTCTGTGGATAAGTCGTCATGTTTTCCACAAGTCATCCCAATGTTATCCACAATCGAGTTATCCACCTTTGCCCTTGCAAATAATGTGGTCCCGGAACTTACCCACATTATCCACAGGCCTTATTATGACGAAGAGAGTTGGTTATTGAAAAATCATCATCATCGCCATAAGTGGGGAATTCCCCATGATGCGCAAACACCGCGCACTTCGCTAGAATGACTTGTAGCCTGAACGAAATGAGGAATCCGTCATGAAAGTCGAAATCAACTCCCAAGCGCTTGCCGACGCAGTAGCCTGGACCACCCGCGTTATCGACGCCCGTCCTGCAACGCCGATTCTGGCAGGCGTCCGTCTTGAGGCCATCGATGGCATTTTGCAGCTCTCCGCCTTCAACTATGCGATTTCCGCACGTCACCATATCGAAGCGGGCATCGATGAAGCCGGTACGGCCTTGGTACTTGGCAAACTCCTTGCTGATATCACCAAGTCGCTCCCCTCCGAGAAGACCTACCTATCAACCGACGGCTCGACCATGACCATCACTTCCGGCAAGTCCACCTTCACCATGCAGCTGATGCCGGATAACGAATATCCGGATCTCCCCGTGGTTCCGGCCAAGCTCGGCCAAGTGGACTCCCCCACGTTCATGCAGGCCGTCAACCAAGCTTCCGTAGCCGTCTCCCGTGAAGAGAACCGCCCGGTACTGACCGGCATTCGCGTGCAGTTCCAAGGCGATAAGGTCATCATGAGCTCCACCGACCGCTTCCGCCTGTCCCGCTCGAGCTTCACCTGGACTCCGGAAAACCCCGACATCAACACCACTGCCCTAGTACGTGGAGCGCTCCTCCGTGACGTGGCCCGTTCGCTCGACGAGCATCAGAACATCGTGCTCGATTTCGATCCGGAGAGCCCTTCTCTGCTCGGCTTCGAAAACGCCGGCCGCATATCCACTTCGCAGCTGATTGACGGGGAATTCCCCGCCGTCGACCGCCTATATGCCGACGAATACCCGATTCACGCGATTATCGACAAGCAATCCCTGATCGGTGCCATCAAGCGCGTCTCCCTGGTAGCCGAGCGCAATGCCCCGATTCGCATGGCCTTCGCCGGACAAGAGTTGACGCTGTCCGCAGGCACCGCCGATGAGGCGCAGGCCAAGGAGATCATTGATATCGACATGGACGGCGATGACATCACCGTGGCCTTCAACCCGTCCTACCTGATCGAAGGTCTGAGCGCCATCAGCGAACCATTCGTCCGCATGAAGATGACCACGGCGGTCAAGCCGGTGGAATTCAACGGCCAGCAGGAAGCGGATTCCGACGAATCCATGGACTACCGTTACCTGCTCGTGCCGATGCGCTTCAACAGCTGACGGCATTCACCGGCATCAGGGCTGAATATCGCCTAAACGGGCATATTCAGCCCGTACTTATATATGATTCGAGGGTTCCCATCCATGCACATCTCACGGCTCGCGCTCGACCACTACCGTTCCTGGGAGCGTTGCGTGCTCGATTTCGAGCCGGGAGTGAACATCCTGCAAGGAGCGAACGGACTGGGCAAAACCAACATCGTGGAAGCCGTGGAGGTGCTGTCCACCGGTTCCAGTCATCGCACCTCATCCTCACTGCCGCTTATCGAGAGAGGCTGCGCCTCGGCAACCATCCGCGCAAACGTGGAAGATGACCGGAACCGGCATTCCTATGAGGTGACCATCGCGGCGCGAGGCGCCAACCGAGCACGTATCGACGGTGGCAATTCCCTGTACATGAGGGATGTCATCGGCAAGATTCCGTCCGTATCGTTCACCCCTGAAGATCAGCGTCTGGTATCGGGAGATCCGGCCACCAGACGCAATTTCATCAATCAGGCCGGTGCCCTGCTGATACCGCACTATATGGAGCGGCTGCAACAGTTCACGCATGTGGCCAAACAGCGTACGGCCCTGCTTAAGCAGCTCGGGGACCGTGGTGATTTCGATCCTCAGTATGGTCGGCAGGCCGCCCTGAGCGGGCTGGAGATATGGACCGGCCAATTCATCGACATCGGCATGGCCTTGACCCACGACCGTGCCACGCTGATCGAACGGCTTTCCGAACCGTTCAGCCGTGTATATGCGTCTCTGGCGGGAACCGACCAGCAGGCATTGTTGCGTTATGAGCCTTCTTTCGACGAAGTGATGCTCTACGATGATCCTGCCGCGGAAATCAGCCGGCATTTCCAGCGCATCTACCCCGGCGAAGTGGCACGTGGACAGAACCTGATCGGTCCGCATCGCGATGATCTGACGTTGACGTTGCATGGCATGCCGGCTCGCGAATTCGCCTCGAACGGTGAAATGTGGACGATGGCGTTGGCTCTGAAGATGGCATTGTATGAAACGGTCTGCGCCGACCAGCAGACCAAGCCGATCGTGATTCTCGATGATGTGTTCGCCCAGCTTGACGAGTCCCGGCGCGAGCAGATTCTGGATTTCGCCAGACGGCAGGATCAGGTGCTGATCACTGTCGCCGCGGCCAGCGACATTCCCGCAACGCAGGCGCATATGATCGACGTGGCCGCATTACGCGATCATGCCGACGATGACGATGCGTTGGGTGCGCTGATGGCCACACTGGCGGCAGGACGGAAGGCGGAAGAGCGCTGATGACGAATCCTCCCGTATGCGACATACTCAAGCTGGACCAACGCAAGTTGCCTGCGGAGGTGTTCGAACGCGTCTCACATCGTGCGGGACTGCTGAAGGAACGTGAACGCAAGGCGAGACTGGCGTGGGAAAATTTCGGCAAACCCGGGCGGGATCCGCAGAAAGTCGGCAACATCTTCGGCTTGATCGCAACCCAGGGCAAGTGGACGCCACATCTGAAAATCGCGCAGATGCAGAATCATTGGGACCAGGTGGTCGGTCGGGAGAACGCCATGCACACCTATCCGGTATCCCTGCGTGACGGCATCCTGACGATTCGCTGCGACAGTCCGGCGTGGACTACCACGATGAACTATATGATTCCCGAGCTCACGCGCATCATCCGCGAAAAACTCGAAGGACTGACCATCAACGAGGTGCGGGTGACGGGCCCACAGCAGCAGTCATTCAGCCGTGGGCGGATTTCTCGGCGTACCCGCTACTGAATCTCCGTTGGTTTCACGCGCATCGGGGCGGTGCCTTCCCCGCTTTCCATGAACAAGCGGCGAAATCGGCTCTATTCCGAGGAATACTGCCTCTATTGAGGTGTCCCCCTCCATGAGTAGAATATCAAGCAGTGTATGTAAACGCCTAGAAGGGGCCTTTATTTGCGTTCTAGGTGGTATCGCCCTGTCTCTTATACACATCTCCGAGCCCACGAGACCGAGGCTGATCTCGT
>ENA-OXUB01000256-OXUB01000256.1-human-gut-metagenome-genome-assembly--contig:-NODE-256-length-36169-cov-39.959711_pt1 | contig 36169 bp, 42 predicted proteins | sample MGYA00249345_ERZ652652 | MGnify/ENA primary metagenome ERZ652652 (study PRJEB26925, sample SAMN05826496) | human gut metagenome | biome: ENVO:2100002; feature: ENVO:00000062; material: ENVO:00002003... | reverse complement strand
GAGATCAGCCTCGGTCTCGTGGGCTCGGAGATGTGTATAAGAGACAGGAGGTAAACTCTATTAATAGATAGAAATTTATTGTATTTGAGGTAAACTATATATTGGATAGATAAAAGGTAAACTTAAATAAAATAAGCCATTGAGGTATACCTCAATGGCTTAAAAGTAAACTTTATAAAAATTCTATCGTTTGAATCGCTCGATAGATTTGATCCGCGGTGATATGAGGATCAACCATATTAAAGGTTTCATTTGACGAGGCGGCATGTTCGATTACTGGTGTTAAAGCGCTCTTTGATGTGTCGAAGACTTCCAGATCTTTCAGTTTTAAAGGCAACCCGATTTTTTTATAAAAGGGTCTAAGCTTTTCGATTTCTTCTAGGTCTTTTGTGTGTGCTAATTGGACCAAAATACCATAGGCGACTTTCATGCCATGAAGCTGATTATGAGTTGCTTCTAAATAAGATAGACCATCATGGACAGCATGAGCTCCCCCAGAGCGGCCATAGGATGCAGCAAACCCGCCTGTTTCTCCAGCTAAACCAATGATTGTATCGGTAACACGACTGAAGGCAGAGGTTGCTTGGTGATTTTCAAGGTCTTTGATAGCAGGAATGGCATCTTCTAAAAGAAGCTGCTGAATGGCTTTCGCACTGGCGATCCCAAGTCGCACATAAGCGGATTTTTCATCTTCAGCTAGATTTCTTGTAATTCCTTCAATTTCATACCATTTTGCTAGTGTATCACCGATACCGGCAACAAAGTAATCTTTTGGTGTTGCTAATAGGAAGTTTGAATCTACGAGTGTTAAGAAGGGTGCGCGTTTCATAAATCCCATCGCTTTAAATGTCCGATTCGGATGATAGACTGCGACAATTGGAGTAAACGGAGCACAATTAGAGATCAATGTAGGAATCACCATTAACTCGGCGTTCAGCTCTTCAGCAACCATTTTTGCTGTATCAATGACACGTCCGCCACCGATTGCAAGAATCAACTCGGCATGTCCAATCTGAGTGGCTAATTCCACTGCGTTTTCGTGGCTTGAACTGCCATCGTAACGATATGTTGGGTAATGTAGTTCCTTGCGATAGTATTTTTTGAATGCTTCAGAGGATTTCTCGCCGGTGATAACCGAGATTTTCTTGAAGTCAGCTAAATAGCTGGGTAAATTTTGCAGGATATTTGCACCGCTGGCATAGCGATTGGCGCCAGGGCGTACTTCGGTAGTGATGTCCATTGAATTCAACTCCTTTTTATATTGAAGAACAAGCCGTCAGTGGAAGACTTGCTCCATTTTAAACGAATACCAAGATGATTAAATGAAACATGGTATCTATTCGTTTTGTGAGATTTCAACTAGTTTATGCTTTGTTAAAATTAAAGTCAACTGTGTTTTTAATGATAAAAAGTGTTGACAGCTTTTATTTTAACCTGTAAGATACGATTTAACAATTTGCTAAACAAAGAAACGTGATGAAGAGAAAAGTATAAATGACGAAGCATCAAAGAGAGTCCGGACAGGTGAGAGCGGATATGCGGAAGAATTTAGAAAATGGTCTCTGAATGGCATTGCCGATAAGTAGGCAATGACGGGGCAGCGCTCGTTACCAACGCTCAGGTATGATTGTACTTGTTGAGGCAAGAGTCGTGAGGCTTTTGCAAATGAAGGTGGTATCGCGAGTTAGCTCGTCCTTTTCCAACACATAATGTGTGGAAGAGGGCGGGCTTTTTTCTTTGGCAAAATGGACAAAAATTAGGAGGAAATGATGATGAAAAAATTAGGAAAAGGAATTTTATTAAGTGTAGCGGCATTGGCAGTTAGCGGAATCTTGGCAGGCTGTGGAACAAAAAGTGAGGCGCAGCCGTTGGATGAAAAGAAAGTAACGATTGGTGTGACGTCGGGTCCTCATCAGGAGATTTTAGAAGAGGTTGCTAAGCAAGCGAAAAAAGACGGACTTGATATTACAGTAAAAAGCTTCGACGATTATAATACGCCAAATACTGCCTTAAACGATGGGGATTTGGATGGAAATAGCTATCAGACGTTCTCTTTTCTTGAGCAGCAGGTGAAGGATAAGGACTATAAAATTGAATCCGCCTTTAAAACAGTGGCTTTCCCATTAGGGGTTTACTCTAAAAAAGTTTCGAATTTAAGTAAACTTCAAAAGGGGGATAAAATCGGTGTACCGAATGACCCGACGAATGAGTATCGGGCGTTGAAGCTATTGGAAGAAGCTGGTGTTCTGAAGTTGAAAGAGGGCGTGGAAATTAAAGCAACCAAAAATGATATTGCGGAAAACCCTAAGGATATTGAGATCGTTGAGTTAGAGGCTTCACAGATTCCGTCTCAACTGGGCGAGCTGGCGGCGGCAGCAATCAATACCAATTTTGCCTTTGGTGCGGGATTGACCATTAATGATGATGCAATCTACCACGAACCATTAAAGGAAAACCCTAATTACAATGTCTTCGCAATTCGCACAGAAAACAAAGATGACAAGATCGTTAAAGAGATTAAGAAATATTACCAATCAGACGAAACGAAGAAATTTATTGAGGAAAAATTCAAAGGCTCTGTGGTTCCAGCTTTTTAGTAATACCAGATAGATGAATGAGAAAGGGAGCTTCACATGATTGAACTTAGAAATGTGTCAAAGGTTTACCAACAAAAAAAGCGTCGAATCGAAGCGGTAAAGGAGGTGAGCCTAACGATCCAACAGGGCGAGATTTTCGGCGTGGTGGGTTATTCTGGTGCTGGAAAATCAACATTGATTCGCATGATTAATTTTTTGGAGCCGCCAACAACAGGACAAATTTTGATCAATGATCAGGATTTGGGTGAGCTTAACAAAAAAGAATTATTGTTGACTAGACGTAAAATTGGGATGATTTTTCAAGGGTACAATCTGCTATCGACAGCGACTGTTTATGAAAATATTGCCAAGCCCTTGAAGCTGGAGGGAGTGCCCAAAGAGGTGATTGCAGAGTGTGTGGACAGGTATTTAGACCTAGTTGGCTTAACGGATCGAAAAGACAATTATCCCGCCCAATTGTCCGGCGGGCAGCGACAGCGGGTGGCAATTGCCCGCGCATTGGCTCATGAACCTGAAATATTATTATCAGATGAGGCTACCAGTGCGTTAGATCCTGAGACAACAGAATCCATTTTGACGTTATTGACGAAGATCAATCAGGAACTGGGTATCACGATTTTTCTGATCACTCATGAGATCGACGTAGTACAGCGTATCTGTGATCGTGTAGCGGTGATGGAAGAAGGAAAGGTCGTCGAGGTAGGTCCTGTGATCGATCTGTTTACCCGACCTGAAGAGGAAACGACGAAACGGTTCATTGGTGCAAATGATGGCTACAACGTCCCAGAAGAGGTCCTAGCGTCTTATAAGGGAACTGGCAGGCTGGTTCAGCTGCAATTTATTGGAGAAGAGGCGACGGAACCTGTTTTGGCAAAGGTCGCGAAGGATTTTCCTTTATGTCCCAATATTCTCAGCGGGAACATCGGCTATTTGAAGGACAAGCGTCATGGTCAGCTGCTCGTTCAGTTTGACGGCGGAACAGAAGCCGATTTCCAAGCGGCGAAGGAGTATATTGAAAATCAAGGAATCATCGTTGAGGGGGTTGTGTAATGAGCGAATTTTGGAATCAGTGGGGCAATGTCGTAATCGAAGGATTAGGTCAAACCCTTGTGATGGTGTTTGTAGCGTTAGGCTTATCAATTGTTATCGGGATACCTTTAGGCGTACTGCTAGTCATTGCTCGTCCTGGCGGTTTGAACAGCAATTTGCCTCTATATTCGATTTTAAACAGTATTATTAATGTGTTGCGCTCGTTGCCATTTATCATTTTATTATTTTTGATATTGCCAGTGACTAAGCTGATTATGGGTACCACTATCGGTGTGCAGGGCGTCCTCTTGCCACTGATCATCTACACGGCGCCTTATCTGGCTCGGTTAGTAGAGACGTCGCTTTTAGAAGTCGATGGCGGGGTGATCGAAGCCTATCAGGCGATGGGAATCAGTCATTTTCATATTATCCGCAGTGTGCTGTTGAGAGAGGCGCGAGGCGGAATCATTCGCGGCTTAACGATTGCCATGATTGGTTTGATCGGAGCTACCGCAATGGCCGGTCTAGTCGGAGCAGGAGGACTAGGAAGCATTGCCTATCAATATGGTTTTTTACGCAATGAGCCGGCAGTGATGTACACCACGATTATTTTACTGATTGTACTGGTTCAGATTGTTCAGTCGTTAGGCAATACCATCGCTAAAAGCTTGGATCGAAGCTAAGAATATTACGATGAACCGAAGGAGCGTTTTCCCCGGGTTCATCGTTTTCTTTTTGCTATAATAAAAGTGGAGGTGAGGTCGTTGAAAGCCAAAGATTTATTGACCGCAATCCAGGTGGATGCGGCGGGTGAGTTGAAGAAGCTGTCTTCCTATACCTATGTTTTCGTCAAAGATGGAGACAAACAGACGAATCATTTAAGGATCAAAACAGAAGAGTCAAAGATTATTTTACAGAAGCAGCAAAATCAGGTATTAACACTGAATGAGCTGATCAAGGTATTGAATACGGCCAAGGAATCAGAGATCTATGTAGAGGACGAGCTGGTTTTTGGCTATAAATTGGTTAAACAGGGAATTTCCTTAGGATGAGCTATCATCTAGTTTTATAAACTAGATTGAATTATTTTGTTAACTATGATATAGTATCTTTAATAAATTATTCGAGGTGACAAATAAATGAATACACAGTTTAGCCGGAAATATCTGATCACAAATGAAGTGTTGAATGCGGTGACGCATGGTATAGGGGTAGTGTTGAGTATTGTTGGGTTTGTTTTTTTGCTGAAGAAGGCGGATAGCGGGCTGCATTATGTATCATTTATTATCTATGGCGTCTCGCTGCTACTACTGTTTTTAGCTTCAACGTTGTATCACAGCTTGATTTTCACCAAGGCGAAGAAAGTTTTTCAGGTCTTTGATCACTGTTCGATCTATCTGTTGATCGCTGGAACCTATACGCCATATTGTTTGCTCTATATTAAAGGAACGATCGGAATTGTTTTGTTAAGTGTCATTTGGTTGGCGGCGATCGTCGGGATTGTCTACAAAAGCTTGACGCTAAGCAAAGTTAAATCGGTCTCGAAATTGTCTACGATCATCTACAATGTGATGGGATGGGCAGTTGTGATTGCTTTGCCAAGTCTTTATCATAGTGTTGGATTGAAGGGCTTGCTGCTGTTAGTTGGCGGAGGCGTTGCTTATACCGTCGGATCGGTCTTTTACAGTATGAAGAATCGCCGCTATATGCATGTTGTTTGGCATTTGTTCGTGATGCTTGGCGCGATGCTGATGTTCTTTTCGATTTATCTATAAAAAATAATCAAAAATGAGTTGTCTCCAAATTGCGGAGACAACTCATTTTTTTTATAGATAATCATCTTCGGAAAAGCCAGTGTTGCGATAGGCTCCTTCATCAGCGAAGTACTTATTATAGCGCTGCTTGAACTTGCGAAAGATGAAGACGACGAACAATTTGATCATGGAGTAGATCGGGATACCGAAGATTACACCGACTAATCCTAATAGATCCCCCATTACCAATAATACGACTAGAATCGTGATTGGATGAATCTTCAATTTGTCTCCCATGACCCGCGGTACAACCAAATCCCCATGAAGCAGCTGAACAACAAACCAAGCGATCACGAATTTTACCACCATCAGATTCGAATCCTGAAAGGCAATGAACATTCCTGGTAAGAAGGCCAAAAATGATCCGATATATGGGATGATACTCAAAATCCCTGCAGCCAGTGCAATGACTGTCGCAAATTCCAGCCCTAACAGCAGGAAGACGATCCAATAAATCAAGCCTAGCAGCAAGGAAGCGATCACTTGTCCTTTTAAGAAGGCGCCTAATTGTTGATTGGCTATTCGGATCAAGGCGCTCGAATCTTTTCTGAAACGTGGCGGAATCAGTTCAATTACTGCATTGTACAATTTATGCGGACTTTGCAGTAAAAAGAAGGCGATAATCGGACCGGTAAACAAGGTAATAGCGGTACTGGAAACTGCTGAAAAGATTGTTCCCAAACCTTTGGCACCGTCTTGCCAGTTATTTCCTAGATAGGTAAGGGCTTCTTTTGCCAGCTTGTCCAACGAATCCAAAGCCTGATCAGAAGAAGTCGCAAATGGTGTGGCATCCAAAATATTCCGAATCGATTTTTGGAAATCATCGACATAAGAAGGGAACTGCTTAATCAGCTCTTGCGCTTGATTTTGGATTACCGGTATAAGCCGCGCACCTCCAAAGAAAAGCATTCCGAAAATTACCACATAGGTGAGAACGATGCCGAGGGTGCGTGGTACACCTTTTTTACTCAGAAAATTGACTACTGGATTCAGTAAATAATACAGCAGCAAAGCAAAGATCATCGGCGGCAGCACCGTTGTAATAATGACCACCAGTGGTTTAAAAATGAATGACACAGTATTTAATAAATAGATGGCCAAGGAACTCAAAATAATCAGTCCAATAATGTAATACGATGTTTTCCCGCCAAAAAATTGAATGATTTTTGAGGGTTTCTCTTTTTCCATAGGATGAGTCTCCTTATATGTTTAATTCGAACGTCGTCAAGGTCTCAATGGGATAGCTAATAAAAATATCAGCAGGTTGGGCCATAGTAAATTACTGAACGAACATCCGCATAAAATAGTATACCGAAAGTGCTTACGCCTGTATACTTTCTAGTCATTAAGTTTCGGAGGATTCTAAACTAAGGATGTCAAGCAGATTCAATTTGTAAATGCACTAACTGCTTCCAAGTATAAATAACTTATCATCAAGCACCAATTTTATTTTGGTATACAAATATAATTGATTGGACTAAATACAAATCCTATAAATGACGTATCATTTTTTATATACATCAATAGCAATGATAAATTAATCTTTTTGCAATTTGAAAAAGTTATTTAAAGAAAGCGCTTGCTTATACCAGATTCTTTTGGTACTATAAAATCGAAAAGTGGATTACTTTAAGAACCATAGGGTGCACACTATGGTTGAGACGTAAATCACTTTTACAATTTTTTTGGTTGAAGTTTTGGAATTGGAAAAGGAGACTTGCAAAAATGGCTGAGATTACAGAGAAGGTTGAACTAATTAAATTTGATCAGGAAAAGTATTTGGCTGAAGGGGAAATGATTTACGCACTAAGAGGGGAAGTAGAGGCCCTTGCGGATGAAGTAGCGAAAGCAGGGTACAGCAATATTATTTTATTAGGTATCGGTGGAACCGAATTTGAATTTGCTCAATTTGAATATCTAGTGAAGAAAAAATCCACAGTTGATATCTACGGCTTCGACGCAGCGAACGTCAACACGCTACGACCAAAAGAGATCAAAAAGGACTCTTTGGTAATTACTGCCAGTGCCAGTGGGAACACGGTAGAAATTATTGAAGCAACTAAATGGTTGGTGGAAGAAGGGATTCGCGTAGTTGCTTTTACGAAAAAAGATGGCCCTTTAGGAAAAATTGCTCAGCATGTTATAGAAGCCAATGTGACGACGGGTCAATGTGAATACTCTTATATGCTTCAAGCATTCTTTATTTACCGTTTGCTTAATCAACGCGGGGAGTTTGACAATTATGAAAAATTTGCAAATCAATTAAAGGGTGCCTTTAAAAATCTTGTAGATATTCGCAAGAGCTTCGAACCACGTGCAGATAAAATTGCCAAAGCTATTCACAATGCACAATACACGGTCTTTACTGGATCTGGTTCTTTGTGGGGGGAAACCCTATTATTCGCAATGTGTATTCTTGAAGAAATGCAGTGGGTGAGAACACGTCCGGTTACTAGCTCTCAGTTCTTCCACGGTACCTTGGAATTGGTTGAACCAGGTGTTCCAGTATTTATTGTTAAGGGTGAGGACGAGTTCAGAAAACAAGATACACGGGTTGAAAACTTCTGTAAGATGATCAATGCTGAATACTATGTTCTGGATACACAGGAATTTGCATTTGAGGGGTTGGATGCGGAGTTTAGAGAATTAATTGTTCCTTGGATTGTTACTTCCTTATTAACTGAACGTTTGGCTGCACATTACGAGGTTTACACCAAACATAATTTGGAATACCGTCGTTACTATCGCCAGTTTGACTATTAAGCCAATGAAAAAGGCTGTAATTTTTGATATGGATGGTGTTCTGATTGATTCAGAACCCATCTATATGTATCATACGATTTTATTTTTTCAACAATTTGGTATACAGCTAGAGGATAAAGAAGTCAGAAAACTCGCGGGCAGTAGCAACGCTCATGGCTGGGAAATGATGGCCTCGTGGTGGAAGGAAGAAATTACACCAAATGAAATGAAAACGCTTTACGAAGTGAGCGAACCTAAGGATGCTTTTTTTTATTCAGATATTGCCAATCCTTATGTGAAGTATGTGCTGAATCATCTGTGTCAAGAGGATTTTCAATTAGCGATTGCGTCCTCTTCTCCGATGAACGCTATTACCGATATGGTAGAGGAATGTCAGCTAAAAGGATACTTTAATCTGCTTGTTACAGGAATGGATTTTGCCGCTAGTAAACCAAATCCAGAGATTTATCTTTCAACGATGGAGCGTTTGAAAGTAACACCAGAGGAGACAATCGTGGTTGAAGATTCTCACTATGGCATTGAAGCCGGCAAAAAAGCCGGAGCGACTGTCATTGCCTTGAAGGATGAACGTTTCTATCCGGACCAGTCCGAATGTGATTATCTGGTGAATGATCTGCTGGAGGCTTATCTATTGATTCAAAAGCTAAAGGAGTGATGCGAATGAGTGAGAAGACTCCCTTGTGCGCGATGAATTGTTGCCATCGTTTTTATGAATTGGAGGATTTTTTCAAGAGTGCCAAGACCAATGGGTATTCGCAAGTAGAGCTTTGGACAGGACCCCAGCATTTCTTTTTGGATTATCAGCAATATGAAAGTCCCGATAGGCTCTTACGTCTTGAAGATCAGTACGAGTTGAAGATCATTGGCATCTGTCCCGAGCAAACGAATCCTAAGCCCCACAACATGGCAGCTAAGGATTCGGCAATGCAGGAACGGGTACTGGCTTATTTCAAGAATGCAATTGATGTGGCCGCCGCAGTGAAGGCTAAGCAAGTTGTTGTGACTAGTGGTTGGGCTTTTTATAATGAACCCTTAAAAATTGCCTATCAGCGAAGTGTGAAGATGTTACAACAGTTAAGTGAGTACGCAGAAACAAAAAAGATGCTGTTGGCCATTGAAGCATTGCAGAAAGAGGAATCTCTGTTAGCCAATACCACAATGGATTTAAAATATCTTTTAAGTGACGTTAATCGACCGAGCTTAAAGGTTTGTTTGGATACTGGTGCGATGGCAGCAGCTGGAGAAACCATTCAAGACTATTTTGATGTGTTCTCGAGCGATATTGTCCATAGTCATTTTGTTGATGTCAAGGGAACAACTACCCATTTGGCATGGGGGGATGGGCAGCGAAACATGTCGGAGGATCTGGCGGTGTTTGTGCAAAATAAGTATTCAGGATTTTATTCTATTGAAACTGTGAATAGTCAGTATTTTAGAAATCCGCAGAAGGCTGATGCTCAGTCGATGGCGATGTATAGGAGAATGGTAAAAAAATGAAAAGAAATTTTGTGATCGCAACTCACGGTACCTTTGCTAAGGGGATTTACGAAAGCTTAAAAATCATTGTTGGCGAGCAGGAAAATGTCCATCTCTTAAATGCTTTTGTAGATTGTAACGATATCGAAGGACCAGTCAATCAACTGTTAGCTCAAATTCCTCAAGAAGAGGAGTTGATCGTGTGTACCGATGTTTTTGGCGGTAGTGTCAATAATGAGTGGATGAAGTATATGAATCGGAAAAATTTTTATCTGATTACTGGAACCAACCTGCCGTTACTCATGCAGCTGTTTCTATCCTTGGAGGAAGACACAGCAACGATGATTCGTACAAGCGTTAATAAACAAGAAACTGCACCAATGTTTTGTAATGACCTTTTCGCTAACAAAGAAGAGGAAGAAGATTTCTAATGGAGGAATTCTTATGATCAAACTAGTTCGAGTGGATCATCGCCTTTTGCACGGTCAGGTCGCCTTTTCCTGGACAAATGGGGTAGGAGCTGACTGTATTCTGGTAGCCAGCGATATGGTAGCTACCAGTGACGTTTGGAAAACGACTTTGCGTCTAGGAAAACCTACAGGCGTCAAGCTGGTGATGAAAAATATGCAGGATTCTATTGAAGCTATTAGTAGTGGAATCACCGATAAATATAAAATGATTATTGTTGTTCAGACTATCAAAGAGGCCAAGCAATTAATTGAGGGCTGCTCTGAAGTGCAAAGCATCAACTTGGGAAATACCAAAGAAACCGGAGAAACTAAACAAATCAGTCGTCAGGTTTTTGTGACAAAAGAGGAAGAGGCTATTTTGAGGGAGTTGATTGATCGCGGGATTGAGATTGAAATCCGTCCCTTAGTTGACGATAAGAAAATATATGTGAAGGACGTGCTTTAGGCTCACTATTATACGGCATGAAAATCGATCTAATTTTTGTAAAAAAAATGAATAAGGAGAATGATTATGGTCTTACAAGCGTTTTTGTTGGGGCTTGTAGCGGTTTGGGGAGTATTTGATTACCAGATGGGAACGCTTTATACTTTCCGCCCGATTACGATCGGTCCATTGGTTGGGTTGGTTTTGGGCGACTTGCAAACCGGTGTAACGATTGGCGCAAGTCTGGAATTATTATTTATGGGAGCAATATCAGTCGGGGCTTATATTCCACCAGATGTTTTGATCGGCGGAATCTTAGCTACTGCCTTCGCAATTAAAAGCGGCAGAGGGTATGAGTCCGCGGTGACTTTAGCGATGCCCATTGCTCTAATTGCATTAACGATTAGTAATATTATTGCTGCTGTTACTCCGGTTTTCTTGAAAATTGCCGATGATGGAGCAACTGCTGGCGATGCTAGAAAGATTCGCTTTACCCACTGGTTGATGGGCTCCTTCACTGTTTTTGAAAAATTTTTCTTAGTATTCTTTGCTTACTGGTTAGGTGCAGATGCTGTCGAGGGAATTCTGGGAAGTATCCCAGAGGTTATTACCAATGGAATGGCCATTGCTGCGGGTATGCTGCCGACGTTAGGGTTCGCTATGCTGATGCGCATGATTTTAAATAAAAAGATCTTGCCATTTTATTTCCTAGGATTCTTATTGACGGCTTATCTTGAATTACCTGTTTTAGGAGTTGCATTGTTAGGACTTATTATCGTTGTTGAGAAATTCTCATTCCTTCATAAGGAGGAAGCAAATAAAACAGCTGTTGATGCTGGCGTACAAACGGAGGTAATCGATGATGAAGAATTCTAAAGAAACCATCACCAAAAAAGATTTGTCGAGAATGTGTTTTAATTCCGGTGCGCTAGGAATGGAATTTTCTTGGAATTATCCGCGGCAAATGCACCTAGCTTTTTGTCTGATGATTGAACCACTCTTGAAACGAATTTACAAAAATAATCCAGAGGGCTATAAGTCAGCGCTAGAGCGACACGTTGGCTTCTTCAACATTACACCTCAGCTGGCACCTTTTGTTGGTGGGATTGTTTTATCGATGGAAGAACAAATCAATGCGGGTGTCGAAGGGGTTGATGGGGAATCAGTAACTAATGTCAAAGCGGCTTTGATGGGTCCTTTATCTGGGATTGGTGATTCGGTTTTTCTAGGGTGTATACGAGTCATTGCTCTTGGTGTGGGAATCTCACTAGCTACTCAGGGAAATATTTTAGGGCCAATTCTATATTTTTTGATTTATAATATTCCAGCCTTTTTTGTAAGGGTTTACGGAGCACGTTTAGGGTATAATCTAGGTTTCAATTATTTGGCGAAAGCTCAAGCAGATGGCACGATGGACAAGCTGATGTATGCGGCCGGCATCTTGGGGATTATGGTTATTGGCTCTATGACTTGTGACATGTTCTGGGCAGAGTTCTCTTTAAAAATCGGTTCTGGTGAAACGGCGACCAGCTTGCAAGAAATCTTGAACGGAATCCTGCCGGGAATTACCGCACTGGGGTTTACCTGGTTTTACTATTGGATGTTAGGCAAGAAATTCTCAGCAACGACTTTGGTCATTGGTACTATGGTGTTTGGAATTATCATGGCCGCTTTAGGTGTAATGAAAGCATAGTTTGACAGTGGGGTGAAAAAATGATCAACCAATACATCGATTATATTGACGATCCTGAGGATACCTTTGAAGAATATCTTGAAAAAGCAAAAAAGTACAAATTCCGCTGTATTTTTGCGGATTTGGATCATTGTGAGGAGGCCGTCACTTTTCTTGAAGGTACAGATGTTATTGTGGCTGGGGCGGTTGATTTTCCAGAAGGGAAACTATCTTTGGAAGAGAAAATGGCAGAATTTTCCCGTTATTCAGAGAAAGGTTTTGCCGAAATTGACTATACATTAAATCAACAAGCGATTGAACGTCGTGATTTTTCAGCAATCGAGTTGGAGATGAAAACTATCGCGGATTTTTGTCGGGAAAATGACATTCGTGATAAAGCCATCGTAGAGATGTGCAAGCTGGATGGGGATCTGGCAGCAAAAAAAGAAATATGTCAGATTGCCAATCGTGCAAAGCCGGCCTTTTTGAAAACTTCCACGGGTCGCAGCTTTGGCGGAGCCAAACTGGAGGATGTGAAGCTGATGCGGCAAATGCTGACTGCTGACATTTGCATCAAAGCAGCAGGAGGCATTCACAACTATGAAGAGGCAAAAGCCTTCATTGACGCTGGAGCAGATGCTCTTGGTGCTAGTGCGGGAATTGCTATCGCTGAAGGAGAGCCTAAATAGTGAAATAGGCAACAGGAAAGGTGGAAGTGCAAGTTCATACTTGTCTTCCACCTTTTGTTTTTCAAGATAAAAAGAGAAGGGAATGGTCCTGTGGGTGATAAAGCCTTTATTAAAAAATTTCTGACTATCTCAGTTCCTGAGGTGATTCAGCAGCTTTTATCCAATCTGCTGCAGATTTGCGATACGATGATGATTGCCAGCTTAGGAGCACTGGCGATTAGTGGAGTCAGTGTCGCTAATAAATTTTTCTTTATCTTCACTTTACTAATTTACGGACTGACGAATGGAATCGGCTTGTTTATCGCTCAATACTATGGCGCTAGAAATAAAAAAGAATACAATCGTATTTTTCGTTTTGGCTTAAATCTCTGCCTGGCCACTTCTGCTATATTTATGATTTTCCTATTGATTTGGCCGGAAATCACCATGAACGTTTTTGTTCAAAATCAAGATATTATTGATTATGGCGTGATGTATATTCGTATTATTTGTTATTCTCACATTCCCTTTGCCATAGCGATGATGTGCGGCGTAGCATTTCGAGTAAAAGGAGATACCAACACACCGATGATTGCTGGCGGAATATCTTTTTTCTTAAATGTTTTCCTCAATTATCTACTTATCTATGGTACTTGGGGGTTCCCAAAATGGGGAGTGTCTGGAGCAGCAGTTGCCACCTTGATCTCTCGAATTGTTGAGATGTTAATCCTACTGTTACTGCTGAATCGAAAACAAAGTGATCTTAAGCTGATGACCAGATATCCTTGGCTGGAGGTGGCCAAAATGAAGGAGATCATCAAAAAGGCGTTGCCGCTAATCGGCAATGAGCTTATTTGGTCTTTATCTTTAAGTGTTGTTTTTATGAATTATTGTTACGTTAGTGAATATTACATTCCTTCTTTGACAATTGTTGATAACATTTCCTCACTGGTATACGCTCTCTTTGCGGGACCGGCAACCGCCACTGGAGTGATTGTCGGGCAAGCACTTGGTGGCAATCTGCTGGAACAGGCGAAAAGGGAGTCAAAGAGAATGATCAAGCTTGGAACAGCCATCTGTATGTTCGGTAGCCTCATCGTACTAGTAATTACCCCGTTTGTTCCAGCTGCCTTCTCACTCACCGGGGATTTAGCAAGTATGACAATTCGTTTATTGATTATCAAGTCGACCATTAGTTGGTCTCAAGGATACGCGGAAACAGTTTATTATATTCTAAGAGCTGGTGGTGATACGAAAGGGGTCCTGGTGGTGGATGGTTTGTTTACCTGCTTTGGTCCATTATTGATTAGTACGGTAAGTGCTCGAATTCTGCAATTGGATTTGCTGTGTATTTTTATATTGACCGAAGGAATCTATTTGCTGAAGATTGTTCTTTCTACCTATTATTATAAGAAAGAACATTGGGTCAAAAGCTTAACATAGTCAACCTCTTATTTTTATCTCTCGTTTATTAGCAACCCCTTCAAAACCTTGATACCACTTGTTTGAGAATTATGATATATTTGAGTGAGTTCATAAGTAAACGCTCAAAATCTATCTAAAAGTAGATGCTTACATTGATTTTAAGCTTATCTAGAATTAGAAAATAGTGCACATAAAAAAGCTGTTTTTTAAATAATGGAAATGAAGTTCAATCGTTTCATCCATAGAATCTCTAATTGATAGACACTAAAGTCGAGGTAGAAATTTTCGCCAAGACGCAATCTAATTGAGCGAAATAACAAGAATGAGTAAGTAGATATTTTAACATAAAGACACTTTCATCGATTAAGATACAAGCAGTCCTGCTCATTTCGATTGGTTTAAGACGGAATATTTTTTCGAGTGCTTTATGCAAAAATAAGGAAAAACTGGGGGAAGGAAAATGCGCTTACTTACTTTAGATGTCATTATTAGCAATGAAATCAAATATATGATTGATCATCAGCCGATTTTAGAAGGAGAGAAGCTTCCTGGTGAGCGAGAACTTGCAGCACTTTTAGATGTCCAACGAGCAACTGTACGTAAGGGTCTAAAAATTTTACTCAATGAAGGCTGGATTTACGCCAAAAATCGTAGCGGCTATTTTGTATCACCTAAACGAATCAAGAAAAATGTTTATTTCCTAGACTCTACTTCGAAAAGTATCCAGACAGAAGGCACTGAAATGAAGCTAACCTTGGTTAAGTGCGAAACCATTGAAGTCGGAAAAGAATTATCTCCAAGGATTAAGTTACCTCTAGGAACTAAACTTTTTTTCATTTGTCGTTTGAGAACTGTGAAAAATGAACATGTGTCGTTGGAAATTTCTTATATTCCAGTGGAGCAAGCCCCAACACTGTTGGAAAAAGATTTAGAAAAGAAAGCTCTTTATGAAATCTTAGAGCAGGAATACTTGGTGGATTTAGATCATTCCACACAAACAATCACCACTGAAAAGGCCAACAGTCAGGTCGCTGATTTGCTTGACATCGAGGAAGGAACCAGCTTGATTCGAGAAGATGGTCTGGTGTCAAATCGTGAAGGTGAATCCGTAGAATATTCGATCTCCTACATGAAAATGGATCGTTTTGAATATACAAATATTAACTGTTAGTAAGTCTGTGTATTCCACACTAACAGAATGGAAATTGTATGAAAGAATAGGAGGATCTAACGAAGATGGATTATCGCATGCCACTGTATCAGCAAATCAAAGCAGCGATTCAAAAAAAGATCGAAAACAAGGAATATCTCGAGGGAGCAGCGATTCCCAGTGAGCGTAAATTAGCGGAAATTTACGAGGTCAATCGAATGACGGCCAAAAAAGCGATTGATGCCTTAGTTGAAGAAGGCTATTTGTATCGAGTTCAGGGACGCGGAACCTTTGTTCATAAAGAGAATACGCAAAAAATCATCTGGGGCAACGATGCGCTGGGCTTAGGTGCGATGCTTCGTGAAAAAGCAGACACTCGTAGAGACAAGGTTTTAGTCAAAGGATTGCTGAAAGCTTTTAACTTTTTGGGAAGTAAACTGGATCTTGCCAAATATGAGGACGTTTATTTATTACAAAGGGTTCGCTACGCTAACTCAGAGCCTTTTGCCGTGGAGTATTGCTATGTACCCTTTAAATTTTTCAAAGATATCGATGAACATAATTTTGAACACACTTCTGTTTACGATTATATGAAGAGCAAGGACCATCTCCCTGTGGAGTTTAATCAAAAGTTGATTATCATTGGTGCGGAAGAACGTGTTGCTAAGCAGCTACAAATCGCAGTAGGTACGCCGGTCTACTATTTTGAATTAATTAGTAAGGATCGTTATGGCAATACCGTTGAGTATACGGAGACCTTTGTGAGCTGTGAGAAAACTGTATTTAGTTTTTACAATGAAAAGCGACCGACTAAAAAAGGATAGGAATGAAGAAGCTAAAAATTAATGGAGTGTGACAAATGTGGCACCAACAAATAAAAAAGAATTTCCATATAGTATCCGGGATTTAACAACGAAAGATGTCGACCAGTACAATCAGTTACTGCGTTATGCCTTTCAGGTTACCGAACAGGAGTTGATGGAATACGGCTGGGAATCTGAGGAAATTAAACAATCCAAGTTTCCGATTATTGAGCGAGCGAATATTTTAGGCTGTTATGATGAAGATAAGCTGATTTCTCAGTTCGCTGTTTATCCATTGAAGATGAATATCTTAAATCAGACATATGAAATTGGCTTTATTACCAGTGTTTCGACTTATCCAGAATATACAGGTGAAGGCATCATGTCTCGCTTAATGAAGAAAAGCCTGCTGCGAATGAAGGAGAAAGGACAATCCTTGGCCTTGCTCTATCCCTATTCAATCCCTCTTTACCGCAAATTTGGTTGGGAGATAATCTCCAGTAAGATTTCTTACCAAATTATGGATCGGCAGATACCGGCAAATCGGACGGCGGAGGGTAAGGTACAGCGAGTGGATTGGGAGAACGAAGATTTTATGAAGCTGCACACACAATTTGCTAAACAGACTCATGGGTGTTTATACCGTAATTCGCTAGCATGGGATGAGTATTGGCGTTGGACTGAGGACAGTACTCAGGTAGCGATCTATTATAGTAAAGGAAATCAGCCCTTAGGTTATTTGGTTTATCTGTTGAAAGAGGACATCATGTACATTAAAGAGATGATTTTTCTTAATCGTGAAGCAAAAGATGGTTTGTGGGGGTATATCCATGCCCATGATTCCATGATAGATGAAGTTCGTGGGAGTACATATTCCAATGAGCCAATGGCTTTTGATTTAGATGATAGCGCTATCAAAGAGACGATTCGTCCGTATATTATGGGACGAATCATTGATGTTCCAGTTTTTTTTTAAACAATATTCCTGCAAAACAAATAAGAAGAAAATCACGATGGCTTTTGATATTCGTGATAAGCTGTTAGACTGGAACAATCAGATCTTTCATGTGACTTTTCGGGATGGTAAGTGTCAGCTTACTAAAGAATCGGCGGATTATCAAATTGCGATGACGATAAATTCGCTAAGTACATTATTGTTAGGTTATAAGACAGCTAATCAGTTGTATCGGCTGGAAAGGATCAACGGAAGCGTTGAGGCGATCAATCAACTAGACGATGTTTTGTACCACGAAGCGCCCTATATTTCGGATTATATCTAAAAAGATTGTTCAATAGTAATCTTAGCGAACTGCTGAAGAATACAAGATGGCCTCAGCAGTATTTTTATGCCCTCTATCTGTTAACAGTGGCTTTTGACTTTATTACTTGAAAGTTTTACAATAACCATATGGGGCATGGGGGTATATAGCATATAATAGATGCTGTAATATGCCTAAGTTTTATCAAAGGAAAAGAGGAGGAACAAACATGTTACATAGACCGGATCATCAGGTGGATAACCTTGTAAAACGAATCAATCGGATAGAAGGACAAATTGGCGGGATCAAGAAAATGATTGTTGATGAAAAGCCTTTTGACGAAGTGATCATTCAATTGAATTCTGCTAAGGCAGCGATACAAAAGATTTCTCAAATATTACTAGAAGCACATGCAGATCATACCTTTATGGATGCTGTGGAAAGCGGGAAGACCGAACAGGAATTGGAAAGTTTAAGGCGGGCGATTCATCAATACAGCAAGATGCTATAAGTGAGGTGATTAGATGCCTTCACTCAAAGAAAATAAAATTTTAGCATTGGCGATTCCGGCGACGATCGAAAATATTTTGCAGACGACAGTAGGATTTATTGATGCTCTGATGATTTCAAAGATCGGCTTAGTGGCGGTGAGTGCAGTCGGCATTGCTAACACGGTCTTGAATGTGTATTTGGCCCTTTTTATCGCGCTAGGTGTCGGGGCTTCAGCCTTGATTGCTCAAAAAATTGGAGCAAAGAAAAGTGACGAAGCACAAACAGTTACCAATCAATCTGTTCTTTTAACCGTTGCAATCAGTGCGCTGCTTGGTATGCTCTCGATATTTTTTGGTAGCTCGTTATTGCGTGTGATGGGAGCATCGGCAGCTGTTTTGCAAGAGTCGCTGCGGTTTTTCACTGTTGTAGGCGGTGGCGCGATATTCATGGGTTTGATGACGATTTTTGGCAGTATTTTACGGGCAACCGGAGATACGAAATCACCTATGCAGGTCAGTGTCGTGGTTAATATTGGGAATATCGTGATTGATTATATTTTGATTTTCGGTATAGGACCTATTCCCGCTCTGGGTGTTTTAGGGACAGCGATTGGTACGGTTTTATCCCGGCTGTTGGGTTGTTGGCTGCTTTATCGAAGGGTACAGCTTTCTAAAAGTCCATTGGATTGGTCAACCTTGTTTACTGCGGGGAATTATCGTCCGCTGATCAATTTATCGATTCCAGCAACTTTGGAACGATTGGTGATGCGGCTGGGACAGGTGCTTTATTTTGGTTTGATTGTCAGCATTAGTGCTAAGACCTTTGCGGCTCATTCGATTGCCGGAAATATTGAGAGCTTCACATATATGCCCGCATATGGTCTGGCGACAGTAGCGACGACTTTAGTAGGGAACGCTGTTGGGGCACGGGATTACTTGCAGGCAAAAAAATATGGCTATTCGGCGGCTAAATATGGTGTGATCTTTATGTCACTGCTGGGCGTGATTCTATTTTTCGGTGCGCCATTTTTTGCCTCGTTGTTTACTTCAGATCAAGAAGCGTTGCGACAGATTGTGATTGCCTTGCGGATCGATGCCTTCGCACAACCGGGATTGGCGATCAGCTTGATTACGACGGGCGCTTTACAAGGAATGGGAGATACCAAGTCGCCTTTATACAGCACAGCATTTGGCATGTGGGGAATTCGGGTTGTGGGTGTGATCATACTTTCTAAGTACTTGGGGCTTGGGATCGCTGGTATTTGGCTATCGATCGCGATTGACCTGTACCTGCGTTCTTTATTCCTAGTCTATAAATTTAACCATAATCTTAGTGGCGAAGTAATAACCATCAAAGAACCTTCTGAGTAGTGACTTGGAAGGTTCTTTTAACGGAAACTACATGCAAACTGAGATTGACAAGCCTAGAATACGGCAGTGCTGAAAATGTACGACCGGTTAAAATTCTTTCTGATAAAAGCGCTTCGTTTCCTCCGGGTTTTGTAAGGATGAAACGAAGCGTCTTTTGTTTAATCACTCGGTTCAACATGGATATCGGTCTCGAAAATTTGAAACTTCTCTTGCAACAATTTCTCAATTTGATCGGTGATGTCATGACTTTCTTTGACTGTTAGATCAGGCTTCATGGTAATGGTGACGTCGAGATAGACATTAGCGCCGTAACTGCGACCCTTGATACTTTTAACTGCTTGCACTTGTTTGATCTGGCTAAGCGCTTCATTGTATTGATTCAGTTGTGTTTGGTCAAAGCCGTCAGAAAGTGAAAAGACGCTTTCTTTGAAAATATCCACAGCCGTTTTCAAGATCAGTAATGCCACAACGATGGCGGCCGTACTGTCGAGCCAGCCCAAGTTGAAGGAAGCCGCAAAAACCGCGATGGCTGTCCCGATACTGGTCCATGCATCGCTGCGATTATCCTTGGCAGCGGCCATTAATCCAGGACTTTTGACTTCTTCGGAAAGTCGTTTATTGAAGAAATAGACACCATACATAACAATAGCCGAAATAATTCCGACTATTGCCGCAGTGATATCTGGTGCTTCAGTTTTTTTATTGATTACGGAAAGAATCGAACTGTAAAGCACCTGCATTCCTACCAGCAGCATAATAAAAGAAGTCACTAAACTAGCGACATTCTCTGCTTTCCAGTGTCCATAGCGATGATCCGCATCCGCTGGTTTTTGCGCGATCCGTAAGCCGATCAGAACAGCAACGGAAGCGAGAATATCGGTGAAATTATTCAGACCATCGGCTCGTAAGGCTTCAGAATTAGCTAGATTTCCCACTACTAGTTTCATAGCGGAAACTAGTATATAGGCGGCGATACTAATCAGCGCGCCCAACTCCGCTTTTTTCAATTGTTCGTAACGGTTATTTACCATAATTTACACCCCAAAAAAATAAAATGTTTTATCACTATACACTTTATTTCATCGTGAAAACAAGTAATTTTTTAAACTGTAATCATTTTGGGGCAGCTAAACTATTTTACGATTGGCGCCATGAAAAACCCTTCTAAGCTTAGCTAATTTTATTGCTCAGGACTACTTTTGAATGATTCCGAAGTATTTATGCTAAAAATAATTGCCGATTAATCCTTGATGTAAGAGGTTTTTAGCACTATTTATAGAAAAATAATCAAAAAAATTAAAAATTTTTCGGTTTTATTCATTGACAATGATTAGGTACCGAAGTATACTAAGTTCAAATAAAAAGGTTAGGTACCTAAAATATAGGTACCGAAGCAAAGGGAGGATAAGTGACGATGAGCGAGTATACAAAAGAATTATTGAAACGTCTATCCTATGTAGGAAGTGCCAGTCGTCAGTTGATGGTTGTAGGTAATTGTCAGAAGAGTGCACCCACCCAGCAATTGGTTTTAGATATTTTGGCAGAAGAGGATGGTGTAACCTCTGGGGTGCTAGCAGAAATTTTGGATATGCGTCCAAGTTCGGTCACCGAAATTTTGAACAAGTTGGAAAGTCGAGGAGAAATAAAACGTCGCGAAGATGAACAGGATAAGCGGATTAAACGGATCTATATCACGGAGATCGGCCGCGAGAAGGCCAATTTAAACAAACCACAAGAACGCTCGGAAGAATTCTTCGCCGGCTTAACGGATGAAGAATTACATACTTTGGATCAATTACTGAATAAGGTGATTGATGGCTGGAGCGAAGATTTCGGCGGTCGACCTGAATTTCCAAATGATCCATTTGAAGCGATTGAAGCGTTAAAAGCGATGAAGCTCCAATTCGAGCCTCATATGAAAGAGTTTGGTCGAATGTCACAAGCTGAACGCCGCCAAATGAAGCGAGCGTGGAGAGAACAAATGCGTAATCAATTCGGCAGAGACGGCTTTGGCCCAGGTCCATTCGGTCATCCTAGAGGTTCGAAAGAAGAGCCGCATGATCAGCCAAAAGATAAAGATTGGGAAAATTGGTAAACATATACGGCTTGAAAATCAAACTAATTTTTCCTTGGAAAAAATAATTCTTTAATATGAAAAAGGAGGTCATTGATGATGAAAATCGAAATGGCTGAATTATTTAGCAAGGAACACACTAGCGCAGTAAAATTGCGTAAACAAGTCTTAGGTGGAAAAATTGACTGGGACAATGAAAAGAATTTACACGTTTTTGTCGCAATCGAAAACGATGAGGTTGTTGGAACTGCGGCGATTCAATTATATCCTTTTGGGATTGCACGTGTCCGTCAAGTGGCAGTAGCACCAGAATATCAGGGCCAGCACATTGGTGATCAACTGATGAACAGCTTAGAAGAATTTTCTCAAGAACACGGGCATTTGCGCATCATTCTAACAGGACGTAAAACAGCCCAATTGTTTTATATGAAACGTGATTACCAGCGAATGTTGTTTTCATTTAAAAAGCATGAAATTGAATTTTTATGGATGATGAAGACATTGCCAACAGTAGAAGTTCCCGTTTTTTTTGAAAACTAGTCGAACAATTGTCTGCCTCTCAGTGTTATGAAAAAGGAGGAAATCTGTTATGAAGGAGTTATTTGATCCGAGAAGAAAAGAAAACGAACCAAAGAAGCATACAAGCAAGGAATTTGAAAAAATTCGTGTCGAATTAGAAGCTAAATCACGCCTCTTCACCACGACACTTGGAATGGTGAATTATCAAAAGTATCACGAGTTATACGATTTGAATTAATAAAAAAGTTTTGAGAGAACACACATGTGTCCTTCTCAAAACTTTTTTACGTTAGAGAATCTGTAGCAAAAAAACGATGCCGACAATACCAACTACGATGCTAAAAAGCACGATGACCACCCGTTTAATCAAGTTGTTCTGGATTGAACGGGAGCTGGTAATTCCTAGAATGGAAAAGACCCCCATTAAAGCAATCAGTACATTGCAAAAGAACGAATAGTAGCTAAAGGGTAAAGGTGTATAAATCGCGACAAAAGGAAATAAACATAAGACCCCCAAAAGAGACAGAATTGTGAAGCTGATAAATAGCAATGACCGGGCCTTTTTATTTTTGATCAGAAGCGCCGAGGCCGTTCCGCCAAAAATACTGATTAGAATCGAAGATAACCCAAATAAAAGAATCGGAAGAATAATACCACAAAGAATGAGGGGAAATAGGATCAATATGACATGAAACATAGGACCACTCCTTTTTCATTTCATTTTTTTTAACGATAGGTCATCCAATTTTATTAGAAGAAAAAACTGGATGAATATTCTTTCAACAAACACCTACTATCATTATCTGTGAAACAAGCGGTAGAGACAACCGCTTCGAAAAAATTAGTTCGTTTGATTTTTTAGGGCAATCAACTATAGATACCCTTGCTAAATACAGATCAGAATTGCTTTCATAAAGGAGTTATCGACAAGAAGATTTTCAGAAGCACAAAAAACAGCGGATACTTATTCACTGTTTCGTTTTACCTTGCGTGAAACACCTGATGCAATAATTGAGAAATAAGAATGATCACAATAATCCCAATGATTGTTGCGAGTAACGACTTTTGACCAAACAACATCCAGAGAATGATGGCGATGATTTCCAAGCAAAAGATTACGTACTTCATTTTTTGTCCTCTTTTCTTTTAGCAAAGGATAGTCGTTCGAGCGTAAAAACGTCAATTGGTTTGTTTTTGGTATACTTTAGAAAATAAGAGATTGAGGAGGAGTTTAAATGTTCAATGAAATCTGTATTTATGAAGCCAAAGTAATCAAGCAGGAAGAAATCGAAGAGTTGATGAAAGAGGTTGCGGCGTTTTATTTAGAGCAAGATGGGGTCATTGATGTTCATTATATTAAACGCACACATCGGCAAAAGGATTTCAATGCGGTAAAAGCGGGAGAACCTCCGATTCGTCTTACAAGAAACGTTGGCAAGGTAACCTACGTTTTATATTGGGTGTTGGAGGATGAAGAGACGCATGCGCGAATCTCCAAAGTGGCTTTAGAAAAATTCTATAAACGTTGGAACCGCTGCTTAATCACGATGCCTAAAATAATTTTAGGGGAGAACATTGTTTAGCGGGTAAAAAAGAGCTGTGACTAGCATTTTCACAGCTCCAGACTGTAGACAAAAGACGTCTCGAACTCGTAATTTGAGTTTGGGACGTCTTTTTATCTGATTTCTTTCCTTTTTATTGCACGGCTTCTAACATGACATCCATTTGATCAGGATCTACATTCCCCGCATAGTTAGGAGTGATGAGGGATAATCCACCATTCTTATTATTGATTAGATACATCATATTGCCTTGAGCTTGCATACCGTTGCCTACAAGATGTTCTGTCAGTGTGATTTGGGTGTTTACTTTAACTGTTCGAATGCCGCTGCCATCATTAGAGAAAATACGAATTTCTTTTGTAGGAATCGTAGCGACTTGAGCGGCGAACTGATTACTATAATTTGGATTGCTTGCCGGGAAGGTCAGAGTCATTGAACCATTATTTTCCAGAATAATCGTGGGAGGAACATTCACACCACTGAGGGTAAAGGTAGCAGGATTACCTATCTGAGTCATATCTACCGCATACGGTGCCACATTATTAACAGGTACACTTTCTGATGAGTTGGTACTGCTGGAAGATGACTCTGCGCTGCTAGAACTTTGTGAGGATTCTACTGATTCGCTGTTGGCGGAGCTGCTAGAACTGGTAGTCGATTCAGCATTTTTAATACTGTTGTTATTTTTAGAGATACTCGTGCTGCTTTGTTTTGTATGTGTAGTTTCAGAAGGTTTTGTTTCTTTAGCAGTTTCATTTTTGTTATTGCATCCTGTTAAAAATAGCATACAGATCATTGCGAGGAGGACTATTCCGCTCATTTTTTTTAACATTTTCTCAATCCTTTTTTAGTAAATTACCTGTAAAATGCGATAATCAAGTTGCAAGTCGAACAAAGTGGAAGAACGCTACTACTTTCCAAACGATAGCAAATGAAATAGATCACAAATTCAGATAACTATTATTTTAAAGCAAATGCATCAAAAAAACACCTTCATTAATCTTCATAATAACAATGAGGAATGAGCATTTTACGTATGTTATTTACGAGAGAAACAATCTCATCAGTAAAAGGTAAGCAAATACCCCCTGCAATCAAAAATCGCAGGGGAGAATCTTTCTTCCCAGTTTAGATCATCTACACCCGTCCTTTATTCAATCTATCTTGCAGCACCTTCACACAATCGGATATGGGACTGATCAGGCCATCTCGTTTTGTGCCCATTCTTTTTTGCAATGCTAGACAGGTGACAGGACCAAAGTTTCCGTCTACGGGCACACGTAAATAAGCTTGGAGCGCGCGAATCATGTTCGAGCCGCCTGAACCATACTGAACGGATGGAATAAACTGATTTGCAGGGTTTTTGATTTGACCGCTGATATTTCCATCTTTGATAGCGCAATTCAGCACTTCCTGTAAACGTCGAGTGGTGGCGGGACCCCAAGAGCCATCAATCGCTAGGATTTTTTGCTGACTGCTGTTTTGGCTAGGTCCAACGACAGTCGTTTGTTTTACTCGAAAATAACGAACAGGTAGGCCTGAATAATCACCCATCCAGCCGATTGCTTTAGTAATAGCGATGTTTTGACAGCCTTTGGAGTAGGTACAATGCAGTGCATCTCCATTGATAGCTCCTAAGAACCAGCCGCAATGTCCAGCTGATCCTAGCGAGGCACCTTCATAACCTGCGACCCATAAATCCCCTCGTCGGACTTCTTGCCGGGTGATTTCCTTAAGTAAAGTCCCGTTCAATCCAAAGAGCGTTTCTGTATTGCCGATGGCGGTATGTTTAGGTAAAAGGCCAGCTGCGATCAGTGAACGGAAAACAAAGCTAGAGCAATCCATAGCACCTGCTCCAAGACGATTCGACATGGAATAACAGATTTTTCCGCGCAAAGCCAAGCCATATTGTAAAGCTGCTTCCGTATTTGACATTGGATCACCTCTTTTATTATGATGTTTTATTCGTATACAGCCAGACATTTTTAACGTTTTAGCTGTAATTTTCCTACGCATGATTGAGTAGAAAGTGCCGAGATTTAGTTATCGTTAGGGTCTTCCTTATTTCGACTCCTTCGCCTGAACATCCGCTGGAACAGACCTTCTTTTTCAATAGGATTTTTCGTTGTTTCTGTTGGATATGGTGCAGAGTGCTTCGCTGATTGCACGGAAGCTAAGTGATGCTCCATTGATTGATTTTCATGCTGTTCTTCTATAAAGACTTTATCGGTAAGGACCACTGTTGGAAAGGCGGCTGGTTCCTGTTTATCTGCAGCGTTAAAAAAGCTGAATAGTTCATTAGCTTGTTCTATTTCAGGTTCAGGATCGTGTTCCGGATCAAAAAGCAATTCCTCTTCATAAATGCGGACTTTTGCTGTGACAACAGAATCAAATAGTTTTACGCCGTCTTGTTCAAAAATATCTAGTGTTGTTAATAGTTCGCAAGCTTCTTTGATTTCTGGTGCTGACAGATTTGGGTCTAGGCCTTTGTAGGTCCAGTCATGGGTGCCGCCGTTGCTTTTCCCAAATGTTGCGACTAAATCTCGGGTCATTTTTTTCATTTCCTTTCTCTCATTTTTTCTGCGTAGGTTATTCTTATCAGGTTTCGGTTGTTTCTGTTTCTTCAGGTCGGGCAATTGAGATTAGTGAACGGACGATGGACACGGTCTTTTGACCAAAGTTACGTAATGGAAAAACTCTCAAGTTTAATTGTTTCCACTCGGATTCCATAAAATAATCCTCAAAGTAATAGAAAAATCGCTTCATGGTGCGAGTGGCCTTGGTATTCATAAACAGATAGCGGACGAGATCCTTTAGAATGTGGGCAAACTCCTGCGCACCTAATTTGAATCTTACCCGTAAAGCTAAAATATATTTGATAGTCAGGCTGCTATTCTGTGTTTCTTGATACTGCTCTATGATGCGTTTTTCTAATGTTTCCGGTTTTAACGAAAATAGTTTTTGATGCGACAAAAGCTGCTCATTCATTTTTTCTCCTCCTGCTTTCTCTATTTAATGGAGAAGGGCGAGAGCATCGCACCTTCTCCAAATAGTCTCTCTAAAAAATAGTGATCTCGGTAATTTTGACATATTTCGCGCTTTCAACCGTGTCGAATAAATCAGCGCCGTCTTTATGAAATAGCTTTACCTTCGTTAGACGTTGCAACAAGTCTTTGACCTCAACCGCTGATTTATTTGGATCTGGATTATTGAGGCTCCAGGTTTGACGTTTACCTAAGCTGGTTCTAAATACTGTGACAAGTTTAAACATGTATATTTTCCTCCTTATTATTTGGTATATCGTGATTGACTAGTTAAGATGACGCCGTCTAGGGCGCTGCCTGCTGGTGAAAGTTCTGTCAGGATCGCGCCTAATTCCAGAACCGCCTCTTCGGTTGGTTCATCGATGACATTAGGAAAACTGACTTTTTTTGACTTGTCTTCCCCTGAATTAATCTGTACCTGCAATTTGTTGCCAATTTTTTGGATCATTTTACTTCCTCCATATTTTGATATTTTTTGTTCCGGCCGGTGATTTAACGATAAAGTCCAAACACAAACTTGGTCAAAACCGGCAAAATTACATTTGGGGGTCAAAATTGCACTTTTTTTACCCCCTTTTCTAGAAGAAATCGCATAAGAAGGGGATTTTGCTAAAAAACTACTCCGAAAAACGTGCAATTTTCAGAGGCAAATGCAATTTTGCCCACTTTGACACATTTTATGTTTTAGGCATTGGAGAAGAATGTTGTATTGATCGCTTTTCTGCACGGAAAATCTTTCGAAAAAAATTTCCTTTTTTTGTTCTGCTTAATATTTTCTTAATAATTTACAAACAAAAATCAGCTGAACAGATAAGATGAATTTATTCCGTCGATAGATTTAGGATGGCTAATAAAGTTTGATAAACGCTGGAATTAAATATTTTTTCAATTATAATGAGTAACTATCAGGCAACCTGTGAATAAGTGAACAGATCGCGGCGGAAAGGATTATAAAAACGAGGCTTATTTAGAGCCTTATAAACAGGTTTTTTAGAATGGAGATATGAAATGAGGAAGATCGTTTTTTTAGATATCGATGGAACACTGTGCAATGATAGTGGCGTCGTGCCAGCTAGTGCTGAGAACGCAATTAAGCAGGCACATCAAAATGGGCATCGCTTCTTTTTATGTACGGGGCGTTCAAAAGCAGAAATACCAGCGGAGGTCCTGGCTTTGCCCATCAGCGGAATTATCGGAGCAGGTGGAGGCTACTGCGAGGTCGAAGGTGAGGTGATTCTTCATCAGGTGTTTGATTCAGCGGAATTAAAAAAACTTATCGGCTTCTTAGAAGAGCACGGTGTAGAATACTATCTTGAGTCCAATCAGGGCTTGTTCGCAAGTGCGAATTTGCGGAGTTGTTTAATCAAGCTGACGTTGAATGGATTAGCGGAAAATTCAGTAGAAGGGCAAGAGAAAATAAACGAGATCAAATGGTTTTTAGAACTTTTGATTGAAGATCCAGTGCGCATCGATTACGAGGATGTTAACAAACTTTCCTTTGTCAATCATGCAATACCTTATGAAATCATCCACAAAAAATACAATGGTGATTTCCACATGCTGCGAAGCACTGTTCCTGCTTTTGGAGCAGACAGCGGTGAGATCGGAATAAAAAATATCAACAAAAAAACCGCAATCGAAAAATTGCTGGCGCATATCAGACAGGGGAAAGAAGATTGCTTAGCTTTTGGCGATGGTGAGAATGATATTCCAATGTTTGAAGCAGTCGCAACCGGTATCGCCATGTCAAATGCCAGTGAGCGTCTAAAAGCAGTGGCTGATGAAATCACGTATAGCTCAGATGAGGATGGGATTGCTTATATGTTGGAGAAAATGGGGCTTGTATGATTAGTGTTTTAGTTGAATTTAGACTAACAGATCCTTAAAAATTAGTGATATTTTTTTGTAGTAAAGTAAATAACAAATAAATTTCTTTTACTTATTTTTCATTACTCTTTTGAGAGTCATATGAAAAAAAGGATTGACACTCTTTTTAACTATGCTATTATGTTTCTATAAATAGAGAACGGTTGCAGACGTGCTGTAACCTTGAGGCGTGTTACTGTTAGAAGGCAAACCTCATACTGTACCCAAGGGGTGGAGTATGAGGTTTTTTAGTGTCTAAAAATGGAGGGAAACATGAAAATCAAAAAGTTTTTAAACAATAACGTAGTGTTATTGAAAAAGGGTAGCAATGAGATTATCGGATTTTCTACAGGCATCAGCTTCAAGAAAAAAGCAGGAGATGATGTGGAGGAGAGCGATTTTGAAAAGATTTTTGTCTTGGATACCCATGCGATGCTGGAGCATTTCAGCTATCAGTTAAGCAAGTGTGATCCAAAATATGTAAAGCTGGTTACTCAAATCGTTGAGTATGCCAAACAAAATTATCACCTAGGAGTTAATGACTATATTTATCTGACTCTTCTAGATCATATTGATTTTACAGTGAGACGTTTGAAGGAGAATATGACTTTCAAAAGTCCATTACAATATGAGGTTCGGCGTTTTTATCCTGATGAGTATGCGATTGGGGTATACGCGGTGCAATTATTAGAACGAGAACTTGATTTGGAAATTCCAACTGAAGAAGCCATATCAATTGCCTTACATTTTGTAAACATTCAATCAACGAAAAGAGATATGACAGTCACCAATAAAATCACAAAATTTATTGAGGATGTGTTGACCATCGTGCGTTATGAATACAATCAAAGCTTTGACGAAAGCAGCTTTCATTTTTCACGATTTGTCACACACTTGCATTATTTTGCTCAAAACGTGATTAATCATACCATGCCTAGCTATGAGCAGACGGACTTATATGAACAGGTGGAAAAAATGTATCCTCAAGCGTTTCACTGTGTCGGAAAAATCAAAGTCTATATCGAAAATACTTACAACATTACGATTTCTGAAAATGAAGAAATTTATTTAACCTTGCATATCCAAAAACTGACAGAACAAATTGAAAAGGGGTAAATTTATGGACTACAAACAATTAGCTGCTGACATTTATGAAAAAGTTGGCGGTGCAAAAAATATTCAACATGTTACTCATTGCGCAACACGTTTACGTTTTACCTTAGCCGATATTAAAAAGGCAGATGGAGAAGGAATTAAACAGTTACGAGGTGTAACAGGATTAGTTGAGGGAAATGGACAATTCCAAGTAATTATTGGACCGGACGTTTCTAGTGTATACGCTCAATTACCTGGGGCGGGATCGGCTGAAGAAAGGGCAGGAAAACAACAATCAGTTGTTTCGCGTTTGTTAGATTTTATTGCTGGCTGCTTTACACCAATGATTGCAATTGTGGCGGCCGGCGGGATGTTACAAGTATTACTGTCGCTACTACAACTTTCTGGGTTGTTAGCGGAAACAGATGATACCTATCTTGTTCTCTATCAAGTTTCTCAAGCGGCATTTTTCTTTATTCCAGTATTTTTAGGAAATTCGGTTGCTAAACGATTAAAAATTGATCCGTTCTTGGGTAGCTTTATTGGGGCCATTTTTGTGATGCCGGGATTGACTGAATTGATTAGTCAAAAAGGCGGAATCTCTTTATTAGGTTTTGCGATTCCCAATGTCAGCTATAATGCATCTGTACTTCCAGTATTATTAAGCGTTTGGTTCATGTCCTATGTATACAAATTTGCAGATAAAATTTTACCTAACAGTGTCAAATTTATCTTGCGTCCACTGATTTCAGTGATTGTGATTACGCCTTTTGCTTTATTACTTTTGGGTCCCCTGGGTGTGATGATTGGTAATTATGTAGCAGAATTCTTAAATTACTTAACAAATAATTTTGGACCACTGGCAGTCTTGTTTATGGGAGCCTTTGCGCAATTACTTGTAATGACGGGGATGCATACGACATTGACACCGATTTTATTAACTTCTTTAGCAACCTATGGCTATGACAATTTGATTGTACCAGGAATGCTTTTAGGCTTAGCAGCTGAAGCGGCGATTTGTTTGGCTGCCGGAATCAAAGCGAAGGACACTGAATTCAAACAGCTGAGCTTTTCTTCTGCGATAACTGCTTTAATGGGCGTATCAGAGCCTGCGTTATATGGTGTGACGTTGCGTTTGAAAAAGCCGATTGTTGGTATGATTTTAGGTGGGGCAGTCGGCGGCTTATATTTCGGCTTAATGAATATTAATACTCCTGTCGTAATCGCTTCTTTTGTGGCACTACCTTCTTACAGCAATGTTTTACATGCGGCGATTGGATCATTAATCACTTTTGTTATTGCCTTTGGCTATACATGGGTCATGGTAAAAGACGCTGATTTCCCGAATGCGAATATACCAAGTGACCAGCCTGTTGAAAAAGGAGAACAAAAAACACCACCTTTGAAACCAGCAGCAGAAAAGATGATCATGGCACCATTATCAGGTACAGTGATCCCTTTAAGTGAAACGAACGATCAAGCCTTTTCTTCTTTAGCTTTAGGGAAGGGGTTAGCAATCAAACCGGCAGACAATAGAATTGTCGCGCCGTTTTCTGGGACAGTATCAGCGGTATTCCCTGGAAATCATGCTATCGGTTTGATTAGTGATGCTGGAATCGAGTTGTTGATTCATATTGGAATTGACACTGTGAACATGAAGGGCGAATCCTTTATTCGAGAAGTCAATGAAGGAGACAGTATTCATCCTGGTCAGGAATTACTTCGTTTTGATTCGCAAAAGATTCAAGAGGCCGGTTATGAGGATACTGTGATGATCACGGTAACGAATACGTCAAATTATTTAGACGTTATCCCAGCTACTGAAATGAAACAAGTAAGCGCCAGCGATCAATTTCTGGCAGTATTTTAAGAAGGGCGGAAAAAGATCAATGAGTTTTCCAACGAATTTTTTATGGGGCGGTGCATCTGCTGCTAACCAATATGAAGGTGGGTATAATGAAGGCGGAAAAGGCTTAGCATGTGCGGATCTTATCAGTGGGGGAAGTCATACTGCTTCACGTCAAATTACGCCAAATATTAGAAAAGAACTGCTCTATCCAAGTCATGAAGCAACCGATTTTTACCATCATTATAAAGAAGATATTGCTTTGTTTGCAGAGGCTGGCTTTAAAGCTTTTCGTTTATCGATTAACTGGACAAGGATTTTTCCTAAGGGAATGGATCAAGAGGCCAATGAAGCGGGACTGCAATTTTATGATCAGGTGTTTGACGAGTGTAAAAAATATGGCATTGAGCCTGTGGTAACGATTGCTCATTTTGATGTCCCTGCGTATTTAAGTGAACAGTACAATGGGTGGGCCAGTCGAGAAGTAATTGACTTTTACGAACGCTATGCGGCAAAAATTTTTGATCGTTATCAAGATAAGGTCAAGTATTGGATTACCTTCAATGAAATAAATACAGCAACTCTAACGATTGGTAATTTTCTTTCTCACGGCTTGCAGGTTGGAGAGACGGCCTTTATCGAACAGCCCGATAACCCACAAGTACGGTATCAAGCGTTGCATCATCAATTTGTCGCCAGTGCAAAAGTAGTGAAGCTAGCGCGGGAAAAATATCCGCATTTTCATATGGGCTGCATGATTTCCTATATGCCTAGGTATCCATATACTTGTCATCCCAACGATGTATTATTGGCTAAACAAGAGGAAAATATGCATTCAAAATTCTGCGGAGATGTTCAAGTGACCGGTAAATATCCGTACTATGCAAAGAATTTTTTTGCAGAACAAGGAATTGAGATTGCATTTGCTGAAGAGGATGCAGCGATTCTTGCAGAAGGAACGGTTGACTATTATACATTTAGTTATTACTTAACCTTATGTGTCTCGGCTGATGATGCAGTAGAGAAAAACGGTCATAGTATGATCGGTGGTTCGGGTGTAAACAATCCTTATCTAGAGCAAACAGAATGGAATGCCATGATCGATCCAGTTGGCTTACGGATTACGTTAAACGATATCTATGATCGCTATCAGTTGCCAATGATGATTGTGGAGAATGGAATCGGAGTGTCCGAGGAGCTCACACCGGATGGTCAGGTTCACGATCAGTATCGGATTGATTATCTGAAAAAGCACATTATTGAAATGGAAAAGGCATTAGCTGATGGTGTTGATCTATTCGGCTATACGATTTGGAGTGCGGTGGATATCGTGAGTGCCTCCACTGGTGAAATGAAGAAGCGTTATGGCTTGATCTTCGTTGACAAATACGATGATGGTACCGGGACTTTGAAACGTTACAAGAAGGATAGTTTTTATTGGTACAAAGAGTTAATTGAGTCAAACGGGGGTAATCTGACGTTAAGGTAAAAAATGTGTAGCGTCGTTGCTTAAGCAATGACGCTTTTTGTGCAAAGCAATATGAAGAGACAGCTTTAATTAAAAGAGAGGGTCTAATGAGATTTGCAAAATTATTTTAAGAAAGTCTATTTACGATAAATCGAGACCTGTATGGGATTGGTGGCTCTATGATAAAATACCTGTTTCGTATGCATAGAAAACAGGTATTTTTGGTGAAATATCTTCTGCCTTTAAATAGTGGATCGTTATCTATCCACCAATTTTTTATAGAGTTCATTGTGCTTTTGAACGGATGCGGCGGTCAGCAACGCTAAACTATCGCGCTGCTCTTCTTTAACTTCTTTCTTTACAAAAGCGTCCTTCAGCTTCTCTTCGTCAACGAAAACAATATCCGATTCATTCACTCCAATACTCTCTAAAAATTCTTTTGAGAGAGTAATTCCAACAGTATTTCCAATTTTTCGAAGTTTTCTTTCGTGAATTACCATATTAAAACCGCCTTTCGTATAGTCAGTATATCATGATCGGTGATGTGTAAAAGTATAACTTCTGTTTGTCATCGTTAGACATGAGAGAGTCTTTTTTGATAGTGAAGAGGTCAGAAAATAGATTACATAGATTAAAAGAAACTACTATTGTGCTATAATGGAACATAGTAGATAGTACGGAAGTAGGTTTTTCGGATGAATAAAAAAGATAAAGTCTTAGAGATTGCCTATAAGAATAATGGAATTCTATTAACTAAACAAATTACTGACGCGGGAATTTACCGGAGTGCTCTGCAGGAACTGGAAGCAGAGGGAAAAATAATAAGAGTTCAACATGGTGTTTATGTCACATCTGATGGATACGTTGACGATTTTTTTCTGCTACAACACAGGTTTCCAAAAGGGATTTACTCTCACGAAACAGCATTGTATTTATTAGGTTATTCCGATCGTGCGCCGCTTAAAATCGTAATGACTTTTCCTCAAGGTCAGTCATCTACAAGGATGAAAAAAGCCCATATTCGACCAGTGATGATTTCAAACAATTATGAAATAGGCAAAACAATTATTAATAGAAATGGTACCGATATTTCAGTCTATACTATTGAGCGAACCCTCGTAGATTTACTAAAGCCGCGCTATGATACCGATATGGAGCAATTAGTACCAGCGTTAAAACGTTATGCCAACAGTACAGAAAAGGATGTTAACAAATTATTTCGATATGCAAAACTATTTGGTGTGGAAAAAAAGATGAATGACTATATGGGGGTGTTATTGTAATTTTCAAAAATGCTATGAGTTTTAAGGCAAAAATTAATCAAATTGCTAAAGAAAAGGGGATACCCGCACAACAAGTACAACAAAACTATCTAATAGAGATATTTTTGGAAAAATTAGTTAGATCTAAATATAGAGATAATTTTATCATTAAAGGTGGTTATTTGATTGGCGGGATGATCGGGTTAGATCTGCGAGCTACAATGGATCTGGATACTACAATTGTCGGGATTGAATTAAGTTCTGAAAATTTGTATTCAATTGCCGAGGAGATAGTAAAGGTTCAAACTGAAGAATCCTTCCATTTGTCAGTACTCGGCGTAGAAAATATACGAGAAAAGGACCAATACCCAGGATTAAAAATAAAACTAATTGCCAATTTTGAAAGAATCCATGAAGTAGTTACGATTGACGTTACAACAGGAGATGCGATCACCCCAAAAGAAATAGATTTCAAATTTGAAAAAATGTTTAGCAATGAAGAAATTCAAGTTTGGTCCTATCCCATAGAAAATGTTCTTGCAGAAAAATTAGAAACCATTTTATCTAGAGGGATTGCTACAACTAGACCGCGTGATTTTTATGATGTTTTCATATTGAGTAGTGTTCGTTCAAACAAAATAGATTACGTCATTTTAGGTAAAGCGTTAGAAAACACTAAAGAAAAGAGAAGATCCACTTTTGACCTTAAGGATCATGATTCAATATTAAGTGAAATTCAACTATCGGACTTTCAACAGCAATTATGGATTAAATATCAGAATCAATATCCCTATGCAAAAGAGGTTAGTTTTGATTCAGTTATCCATTCAATAGCAAAATTAATATCAAAATTTTATGAGAACGATCATTGAAGCATTACTGTTTTATAATTACGAGAGCCTTGCAATCATATAAAAAACTTTCCACAAATGGTACACTGATTGAACCTCTCATGACTAAAGTCACGAGATTCTTGGGAACAGAGCATACTTGATAGCGTATGTCTTTACTACCAGCGGTGTCTCTTATTGACCAAGCTATCCCCGTAGTTCCTACGGTTCTTGAGTTTATCTAAGCCAATGTTTGTAATCGTAATCCTTCAGCCAAAATATTTTTACTGGCATTGATGTCGCGATCATGATGCGAGTGACAAACAGGGCAACTCCATTCTCGAATGTTGAGTGACTTCTTGCTGTCTTTGTGCCCGCATTCTGAACAAAGCTGACTAGACGGAAACCATTTATCTACTTTGATGATTTCTCGTCCATACCATTCAGCCTTGTATTGTAATTTAGTGACAAAGCTAGACCAAGATACGTCTGAAATACTTTTTGCCAGTTTATGATTTTTCGACATACCTTTCGTGTTTAAGTCTTCGATACAGATAATATCGTGGTTTTTGACAATCTCTGTACTCAACTTATTCAGAAAGTCCGTGCGTTGATTGATTACTTTTTCGTGCAATCGAGCGACTTTTTGCTTTTGTTTTTGATAGTTTTTCGCTTCAAATAGTTCTTTTCCTGCTTTTTTCGCGTTTAATGCTCGGCGAGACAATTTTCGTTGTTCACGTTTAAGTGTCTTCTCCATTTTGGACGTGAAGCGATTATTATCGATTTTTTGACCATTAGAAAGAATCGCAAAATCAGTGATGCCTAAATCAATTCCAATTTCTAAGCCCGTTTTAGGCAATTCTGGGACTTCTTCTTCACAAAGGATTGAGACAAAAAATTTCCCACTTGGATTTTTCCGAATGGTCGCGTTTAAGATTCGCCCTTTGAGTTCTCGACTTTTCGCAAACTTAATAATTCCTAACTTCGGTAATGTCACGAAACGATCTGTAATCATGATATTATTGTTCACATTTTTCGTCGTATAACTTTGAACGGGATTCTTTTTACTTTTAAATCGCGGTCGGTTCGTTTGTTTCTTAAAAAAACGAGAAAAGGAGTCAGAAAGATTTTTGATTGAGGATTGAAGCGCAATACTATCGACTTCTTTTAGCCAACTCGTTGCTTCATTCT
>ENA-OXUB01000254-OXUB01000254.1-human-gut-metagenome-genome-assembly--contig:-NODE-254-length-36367-cov-28.352941_pt1 | contig 36367 bp, 31 predicted proteins | sample MGYA00249345_ERZ652652 | MGnify/ENA primary metagenome ERZ652652 (study PRJEB26925, sample SAMN05826496) | human gut metagenome | biome: ENVO:2100002; feature: ENVO:00000062; material: ENVO:00002003... | reverse complement strand
AGGCCTACAGTGGACTTTCACCACCTAGTTAGCGCCCATGCCGGGCGCACCACGAAAACACCGCCGGCCACATGAAAGTGGGCAGCGGTGTTTTCGTGGATCTTTATAAGGAAGGAATCGTGCAAATCAAAGCGTCTCACGGCTTGGTTTTTCACGGCGCCAATCCAAATGAAACTGTTAGGACCGACGTCAATTCGTGATCTTATTTTTCAACGTTCGTCCCATTGTAATCATCAATCATAATCTGCTTCAGATCAGCAATCAATGGTTCCTTTGGGTTAGCGGTTGTGCATTGATCTTCATAGGCAAGTACTGACAACCGGTCAACTGCTGCGTCAAACTTGTCCTTGTCAACGCCCCATGCCTTCAAGCTGAGGGTAACGCCAACTGAGTGAGCCAGGTCGATGAATTTCTGAACGAGTCCTTCGATCAATTCTTCATCATTCTTACCTTGGACACCCACGTAACGGGCGATTTCAGCGTAATCTTTATTTGCCCGGAAGTATTCGTACTTCGGCCATACCGCGATCTTTTCTGGCAGTTTGGCATTGTAACGAATGACATGGGGAACGGTGATCGCAATGGCGATGCCGTGGGTAATACCAAATTCGCCGCCAAGTTTGTGAGCAACTGAATGAGTGATCCCCAAGAAGGCATTTCCGAAGGCCATTCCGGCAAGGGTGGCAGCATTGTGCATTTCTTCACGCGCATGGGTGTCACCGTTGTATGACTTGGTCAGGTTATCAAATACCAGCTTGATTGCTTGCAGTGACAATGGCCGAGTGTAATCAGAGGCCATGGTTGAAACAAATGATTCAATTCCGTGGCAAAGGGTATCAAGGCCAGAAGCGGCAACTGTCCCCTTTGGAACTGACTCAACGAATTGTGGATCCACGATGGCAACGTCAGGAGTCAACGCGTAGTCGGCCAACGGGTACTTCACGTGAGTCTTGGAGTCGGTAATAACGGCAAATGGTGTCACTTCCGAACCGGTTCCTGAAGTTGTTGGAATTGCGATCATTTGTGCTTTGCGAGGCTTGTTGAAACGGTAAGCCCGCTTTCTGATGTCGATGAACTTCTGCTTGGCACCAAAGAAACTAGTCTTAGGGTCCTCGTAGAATAGCCACATGTTCTTAGCAGCGTCAAGTGGTGACCCACCGCCAAGGGCGATAATGGTATCAGGCTTGAACAGGCGCATTTGGGCAACCCCTTTTTCAACCGTATCAGTTGAAGGATCGGGTTCAACGTCTGAGAAGAGTGAGTACTGGATTTCATTTGGTCGGCGTTTTAATTCATCAAGGACCTTATCAACGTAGCCGTGTTCCACCATCCCTGGCGTGGTAACGATGAAGACCTTATTGATGCCTGGCATGTCGTCGAGGTAGCGAATTGACGTCTTTTCAAAGTAAACCCGTGGTAATTTAACCCATTGCATATTATTTCGTCTCTTTGCGATAGTTTTGATGTTGAGCAGGTCATAATCGGTGACGTTATGAGAAATGGAGTTGGCACCCCATGACCCGGTTCCTAACGTCAATGATGGGGTCATTTCGTTATAAAGGTTCCCGATACCTCCGAAACCGCCTGGTGTGTTAACCAATACCCGGGCAGCCTTCATCTTAACACCAAATTTGAGAGCAATATCATCGTCAGTCGTTTGGATGGCTGCGGTATGGCCTAAGCCGCCAAAGTTGAGTAATGCTTCACAAATTGCAAAGGCATCTTCATGACTCTTGGCTTTGTAGACACTGATCACTGGGCTGAGCTTTTCAGCTGAAAGTGGGAATTTTTTACCAACGCCGGTTAATTCAGCAGCCAAAACCTTTGTGTTATCGGGCACTTTGATGCCAGCTAATTTAGCGATGGCCTTAGCTGACTTACCAGCGATTGGACCGCGAACACTGCCGCGTTGTGGGTCAAACATTGCTTCGGCGAGCTTACCCTGTTCCTTCTTTGGAACAAAGTAAACGCCGTTCTTAACGAAGTTTGCTTTAACTTCGTCATAAATTTCGTTATCAATAACGGCACTGTTTTCAGTGGCACAAATCATCCCGTTATCAAAGGTCTTTGAAAGGACAATATCGTTAACTGCCCGAAGAATGTTCGCGGTTCTTTCAATATAAACCGGACCATTACCAGGACCAACCCCTAAGGCTGGCTTACCGGTTGAGTATGCGGCCTTCACCATACCGGGACCCCCAGTTGCCAAGGTGCTGGCAACGCCGGGGTTGTTGATTAATTTGTTAGTAGCTTCAATACTTGGTTCGTCAATCCACTGAATAGCGCCTTCCGGAGCACCGGCAGCAATTGCGGCGTCGCGAACAACCTTGGCAGCAGCGATTGAGGATTTCATTGCTTGCGGATGGAAACTGAAGATGATGGGGTTTCGGGTCTTCATCGCAATAATTGATTTAAATAAAGCGGTTGAAGTTGGGTTGGTAACCGGTGTGATTCCGGCAAGCACGCCCAGCGGTTCAGCAACCGTGATCAATTGGCGTTCGGTATCGTTTTTGATAACGCCAACGGTCTTGTGATCGCGAATACTGTGCCAAATTTCTTCGGTTGCGTACATATTCTTAATCGCCTTATCTTCGGCAACCCCACGGCCAGTTTCTTCAGCGGCCATGATGGCTAATTCCATATGTTTGTCTTGGCCAGCCATTACCATTGCGTGGGTAATGTGGTCAACCTTTTCCTGATCAAATGAATCCATAATTTCAAGGGCTTTTTGAGCTTTTGAAACTAACTTGTTAATCATGTCATCGACGTTCGTCTTTTCGGGCTTTGCAGTCTTAATGGCTTTTACTTTATTATCAATCATTTCTTAGCCTCCATGAAAATTTTTCTGAAAAGTTAGTTGTTATCTATTTCACAAAACTAACTATATCACGAAATTTTCAAATGTAAACAGTTTTGTTCAAAAAATCACAATTTTATTTTCATTGGCTGTATCCCCTGATACTATTGGGGTATGAAAAAACGGAGGCCTTTTTGAGTCCTCCGTTTTCATGGAAGCGATTACATTATCGCCATGTGAACATATTAACTATTTATCAATTTTAGTGAGTGGCTTTGCAACGATTTTCAACAGTGCTTCTGACTGAAGCCGATCAATAATCACATTAACGGCAACCTGCATGAGTTTATCATTCAAATTCTTCTCTTCGAGGGCCTGACTGTTACGGTTATTAATATTCTTAAACGAGAACATCAGCCGTTTAATAAACGTATCATAAGCCTGCTGCGGATAAATCGTGGCGGTCACCTGATCGATCGCGTGACGAATCGTTTCAAGTGAGAAGGCCGGTTTCAGGAGACTAATCAAAATAACGTCGGCAATCTGCATGGTTTGGTACTTTTTCTTAACTGGGGCCATGATCGCCTTGCGTTTAACGTAGTTGTTGATCATTGCGGGGGTTATCGGATCCACCCCAATCGGCCCCAGAATCTCATTCACCAGCGCGGTCAGTTGGTCCATGTAAAGCTCAAACTTAGGCAAGTCTGCCCACAGCGGCAATTCAACGGTTTTTAATTTCTGCTCCCAACGATCATATTGGGCATATTCTTCATCAGTTGTTGGCATGGTTGTCACCTCTTATAAATCATTATACCACACTACCTAGTTTTAATGACTAGAATACCTGATATTTTTAAAGCACATTCCCGCCATCAAAAAAACGCAACCCTCAATAAAGGAGAATTGCGATTCGACTTATCACTTTAAATGTGGGATTAGGACTGATTCCGGTGGCGATCATAAAGCGCTTGAATTAATTCAAGGCCACCAAAGAATATGACGGAACCGCCCATCCCCCTCAAAAAGGTGATCAAATAAGTTGTCCAAAAGAGATGCCCGGTTTGAAAAAGGTCAATGCCACCTTTGATGATGGTCAACACAACTGCCAAAACGGCGATTAATTCAATTTCCCAAAGCACGTTAGCAAGATATTTTTTCAATGAACCCCGCTCCTTGTATTTTGAAAGTTAAAATTTTAAATGGCACCGTGATCATACTGGCGTCACAATCACTCGTTTGCGCGACGAGCCCTTCTTCTTTCCCGCCGGTCCAGAACGGCAGCAATCACGCCCTGCATGAAAATATAGAGCGGATAAGCCGTTGCAATCAACGGAATTGCGTACAGCCAGATGTCCTTATCAAAGAAGGACACCAGCGAAAAGATATTGTTGAAGAAGATAATGATGGCCAAAAATGCGGCCAGAACCGCTAAATCCAGTCCTAATTTCAACCGATTCCACGGTCGTGATACCAGAACCAGTGCCAACCAGCAGATCGCCCCGGTCAATAACACACATAGGGTTGACGTAAATTCATATGGCAACCCGAAAAACCGGCCGGCAAGCTCAATGACCAGAATGTACCCCACGATACAAACTGCCGCGGGAGCCGAGATAATCAGGACTTGGCGCATAAATTGATTGGTAATTCGACTAAAGTTAGCTTCCAAAGCCAGGAAGAACGACGGAATCCCAACCATCAGCGACGTGATTGGCGTTAACTGAATGGGTTCAAAGGGATACTGCATCGCTAAGAACACGAAGATAATCGCCAGGGCGACTGAATACATCGTCTTTATCAGATACATTGAAGCCACCCGCTCAATGTTATTAATAACCCGGCGGCCTTCGTTCAGCACGTCAATCATGGCGTCAAAGTTGGAATTAATCAGCACGAAATCAGCAATACTCTTCGTGCTCTCACTACCGGACGCCATTGCGATGCCACAATCCGCCTGCCGGAGGGCCAATAAATCGTTGACCCCGTCACCCGTCATGGCAACGGTGTGCTTTCTGGCCTGCAGCGCGCTAATCAGCTGCTTTTTCTGATCAGGCGTCACCCGGCCAAACACAGTATTTTCAGTCACAATTTTGCCAAAGTCGGCATCATCTGGCACCGTCGACATATCAATCAGCTTATCAGCGTTTTCGATTCCGGCGTTCGTCGCAATCGTGGCAACCGTGGTCGGGTCATCACCAGAAATCACTTTGATGGTCACCCCCTGATTTTTAAAGTAGCCAAACGTGTTTTGCGCGTTGGGACGAATAACGTCTGAAATAAGGCTTAAGCCAAGCAGCTGCGGATTTTCAAGCGGTTTCTCCGCGTCCAATTCATCAACCTTGGCAATTGCCAATACCCGGTATCCCTGCTTTGCATATGTTTGGATTTGATCCTGTATCGATTTGGATAATTGATGAAAAATAAACTGGGGCGCGCCAAACACAAACTGTTCATCTTTGCCAAACTCCACACCGCTCCACTTCCGCTGCGATGAAAATGGCACGATGGTCTGCGGCGTCAGTAAGGGGTCGGAAAAAGCCCGTTTAATCGCCCGTGCGGTTTCGTTTGTATCACCGGTTCCATAAGCAATGCCAGCCAAAATTCGCTCCAGCTGAGCGGTGGTAACGTCTTTCATAAGTGGAATCGCGCGTTCAAATTTCAAGTCACCACTGGTAATCGTGCCGGTCTTATCCAGACAGATCACGTCCACCCGAGCCAGCGTTTCGATGGCCGGCAAATCGCGAACCAGAGTTTTCTTTCTTGCCAAATGCATAGCGGAAACCGCCAACGTGACCGACGTTAACAGAACCAGGCCCTCGGGAATCATTCCAATCATCGCGGCAACCGTTCCTAAAATCGCGCGGTCGAGGTTGTTGCCACCAAGTAATTTGGCAACAAATAGAATCAATCCCAGCGGAATAATCACGTAGGTTAGCACCTTGATGATCCGATTAATCGTGTTGATCAGGATACTAGACGTGTCGCCGCCCTTCTTAGCCTCGTCGGCAATGTGGTTAACGAAGGTCTGAGCACCGACTTTAGTGACCAGCATTTTCCCGGAACCCCCAATCAAGTAGGTTCCAGAGGTTAATTTATCATTGACAGCCTTGGAAATGGTGCGTGATTCGCCAGTGATCGGGGATTCATCAACCTCCATTCCCCGCGACTGCATTACCGTTCCATCAACGGGAATTTGATCCCCCCGATTCAGAACAAGAACGTCACCCAGGACAAGATCTTCCGGATAAATTTCTGCCGGCTGACCGTCACGAATAACGGTTGCCTTGCCCTCAGCCAGAAGTACCATCTTATCAACCTGGCGTTTCGAGCGGATTTCCTGAATGATACCGATCATCGTATTGAAAATCGCAATTCCCAAGAATAGTAAGTTTTTATAACTGCCGGTGTAGAAGACCAGGGCCCCCAGCACCGCGTTAATCAAGTTAAATAACGTGAAAATGTTGGCCCGAAAAATGTCCTTAACGCTTCGAGTCAGCGACTGTTCACCCGTATTTTTATGACCACTCTGAATTTGGTGCTCAACCTGGGCGGAAGAAAGACCTTGCTCAGGGGTTACTTCAGAAATATTCACGTCTGCCATCCAATTGAACACCTCGCTTTTACTCATATTGTACAAAAGAACCGGCCAATCCACACGACTTTTACCCGGACACAAAGGAAGTTTAAGAAATTCGCTTAGTTCTATTCTATAACAAAGTCGCAAAGCGCTTACAGTTGTTTGATTAGAATATGGTAGAATGAATCCAGTTACTCAAACTATAGGGGGTCAGACATGTTTAAACCAGATGAAACGACTTATAAATTAAACGACGGCAATCAGATGCCGGTTCTCGGTTTCGGCACTTACAAGCTTGATAAGCCCGAACTGATGAATCAAAGCATCCAGACGGCTTATAACGCCGGTTATCGGCTATTTGATACCGCCCAATATTATCGCAACGAAAAAATGCTCGGTGATGCCATCCGGAATTTAGGAGTTCGCCGTGAAGACGTCTTTATTACCGATAAAGTGACCGAAATGAACCAGGGTCACGACCTGACGATTAATAGTACGGATTTCTCTCTTCAACAATTGGGCACCGACTACATCGATCTGTTATTAGTCCACTGGCCGGTTGCCGAACACTTTTTTGAAACCTGGGAAGCATTTGAAGAGCTGAAGAAACAGGGGAAGGTCCGTTCAATCGGTGTTAGCAACTTCACCCGCTCTCAGCTGGAACTGCTCAAGACGCAGGCCAATGAGATGCCGGTCGTTAACCAGATCGAAACCCATCCCTATTTAACCCAGGCACCGCTCATTAAGTTCGATCACGATCAGTCAATTGTTACCCAAGCATGGAGTCCACTTGGCCGCGGTCTCCTATTAGACAACCCGATGATTAACAAAATGGCGGCCCACCACCACAAGTCTGCTGCCCAAATTATTTTACGCTGGGATATTCAACGAGGCGTCGCGGTCATTCCGAAGTCGCAAGATCCGAAGCGAATTGCTCAAAATGCGGATCTAAATTTTGAACTCAGCGGCGATGAAATGTCGATGCTGGATGTGATGAATCGCAACCAGCGAACTGGCAATGAACCGGAATTGGTTTATGAGTTGGGCAGACAGTATAAGATGTACCAACAATAAGCGCTGGCTTGACTTTTCGGTCACTTTAATAATGCGAATATGCACCAAAGCAGGCAGGTCCACGAACGTTTTTGTTCATGGACCTGCCTGCTTTGGTGAAATCTGAATTATTATTGGTTAGTACTGGTTTTCAGTTCTTTGGTGGGTGGTCGCCTGCTACATAGATTAAACGTGCTCCGACGCCCGCGCTGAAAGCGTTGGCTAGTCCCCATGGGGCGACGACCCTGGCACTAACATCTAAGATAAAGGAGCTGAAAATCCAAAACCAGGATTTTCAGCTCCTTGGTGGTCCCCTATTACCTAGATTAAACGTGCTCCGACGACTCTGACCCCTACACATAACGCGTAAAAAAACTGGGCAAAGATCTGTATTGCTGGTCACTTTGTTGTGGTCGCCTGCTACCTAGATTAAACGTGCTCCGACGACCGCGCTGGAAGCGCTGGCTAGCCCCCGTTGGGCGACGCAACTGGCACTAACATCTAAAGCAAAAGAACTCAAAATCCAAAACCAGGATTTCAGCTCCTTGGTGGTCCCCCATTACCTAGACTAAACGTGCTCCGACGACCCTGACCCCTACACATAACGCGTAAAGAACCGTCAATGGACAAAGCCCGCCCATCAACGGTTCTTTGCGCGTTATGCACCGGGGTCAACCCGGGTCGAGTCGCACTCTATTTTTCATTCACCTTCTGCTTCAACACCTCGCCCAGCTTCTGCAAAGCGTCTTCACGGGTCTTAATCACATCCATGTTCCAGATGATTGAATCGATGTCGCCACCGACAAAATCGAACTTTTCATAATAGATGTATGGATCCTTGTCACTCTTTTGGAAGACCTTATCGATTTGCTTGGAGAATCCCTTCGCCCAATCATCGTCATCCATTTCTTTGAAGTCAATCTTGGTAATGTAGCCCTTTTGATTAATTAAATCAACGGCTTTGTTAACTTCATCCTTCGAAAAAGTAAATTTATCTTCGGGCTTCTCTTCTGCATCGGCCTTTTTTTCTGCAGCACTCACTTTAGCTTTCTGAGCCATAAGATACATCCCCTTATTTATGTCTACTTTAAGCCTAGCACTGTTTTTGTTCAAAATTAAGAAAAAAGTCGTTGAAGCACCAATTTCCTTAAAAAATTGCTTGTGTCAGCGTATAATTAGATGTAGTCTGATGTTTACATAACCAGATATGAAACATACTATATTTTGAAATGAGGAATAGAATTTTGGGCGATAGCCAGTTAATGACCAATTTATTGATTATTATAGTTACGTTCTTCTTCGCCGCGTTTTTCGTGGCGAGTGAATTTGCACTTGTTCAGTCAAGACTCAGTGCGTTGGAAGAAAGAAAAAAAGCTCTTGAAGATGCCAAGGTGACAAAGGGTAAGAAGCTCACTAAGATTAACCGAGAGATTAAGATGGTCACCAACTTGAACGAATATCTGTCCACCACCCAAGTTGGTGTCAGCCTCGCCGGGATCATCTTAGGGTACATTGGTGAATCATTTGTTGTGACGATCCTCGTTGACGTCATGGAAATCCATAACTCACCAATCGATCCGACAACCGCTCATGCCATTGGCGCGGTTCTTGGGATTGTCATCCTGACGTATTTGGAAGTTGTTTTAACTGAAATTGTACCGAAAAATATCAGTATCGACATGCCAATGAAGGTCTTAAACTTTATTTCCACTCCCCTTCATTACTGTCACATCCTGTTTTACCCGTTCGTATGGTTATTAAACGTTTCGGCCAACGGCATTGTCAAACTTCTGGGACTGCCATTTGCCAATGAAAATTCAGAATCATTTTCGCAAGCAGAAATCCTAAGCTTATCAAAAAATGCCGTTAAAAGCGGCGAGCTTGAACAAAATGACTACCTATATATGCGGCGAGCCTTTCAGCTAAATGATAAGGTTGCTAAGGACATCATGATCGACCGGACCCAACTGGTCGTGATTGACATTACAACCACCGTCAAACAAGCCGTTCAAGTTTACCTGCAAAAGAAATTCAGCCGAATTCCAGTGGTGGCAAATAACGATAAGGATAAAATCCTTGGCTACGTCTACAATTATGATTTAATTCGCCAGTCACAAGTTGACTCGACGGTTAAAGTAGACCGCCTATTACGAGATATTTCAACCACTCCGGAAATGACCCCGATTACCGATGTCCTTCACCAAATGATCGATAAACGAACCCCAATTGTGGTCGTCGTTGACGAATATGGTGGGACTTCCGGGATTATCACCGACAAGGATATCTACGAAGAGTTGTTTGGGACCGTTCGGGATGAAATTGATCCATCATTTACCGAATACATCTTTAAACAGCCAAACGGCACCTATCAAGTCAGTGGTAAACTCACCACTCACGATTTTGAACGATACTTTGACGCTGATTTCCCTGAATTTACCAGTTCAGACGCGGTAACATTAGCCGGATACTTCCAGGATAATTATCCTGACTTAAAGGCTGGTGAAAAAATTTCGTTTGAAAACTTCGACTTCAAAATTGTTGACCTCGAAAATTCCTTTATCAATTGGTTTGAGGTCACCAAGCACGAGCCGGTGAAAGCCGCAAGTGACGATGACGATCATGATGATCAGTCAAAGTCCGATCAAAAGAATTAATCCTAACCATAAGAGACTGACGCAAACCTTAAGTTTTGTCGTCAGTCTCTTTGATTTTTGAGATTTTTGCTATAATGGGGAGTGCGTAATCCTTAAATGATTTAAGAACCAATCGAAACATAAGGAGGCTCTATTTTGACAAAGCTATGGCGAAAGACACCGGCCTGGCTTACATACACGGTGTTATTTATTCTCTTAATCGGCGTCATTGCCGGTTGCTTATGGATGACCGGCCGCTCCATGATTTGGGAACTGGATGGCTTTGCCCAGCACTACCCGATTCTGGTTCAGCTGCGGCACATGATTGCCGAATTCTTGTCAGACCCAAGCCACGGGTTCACTCACTGGGCTTGGAACATCAGCCTGGGATCTGATCAACTTACAAACCTGTCCTACTACGTGATCGGGGATCTGTTTAACTACTTAATTATTCTATTTCCAAAAAGCCATATTGAATTAGGCTTCGCGTTTTTAGTCTATCTTCGAATGTACGCCTCCGGGTTAGCATTCATGCTGTACACGTCAACGTATAAATTCAAAAAAATTAGTCGGATCATCGGCGCTCTTGCCTATGCCTTTAATGGATACGCCCTGTCAACCGGATTGCACCACCCATTCTTTATTCTGCCATTGATCTTTTTCCCGCTGCTTTGCTACGGTATTGATCGGATCATGCTCAACAAATCCTGGATCCCATTGGCTGTGGCCGTCTTCCTGACACTATTTGCCAACTTCTACTTCGCCTGGATTCTGGCAATCGGCTCATTCGTCTACGTTGTCATCCGCATGCTCAGTCGGCGAAAAGCCACTGACTTTTACTTTTGGCGATCCATTGTCAAAATGGCCGGTTCAGTCGTCCTGGGGCTGGGAATGTCGGCGCTAGTCTTTCTGCCAACCGCGCTGTTTGCCACCAAGTCAACGCGAATTAACCAGGCATTTGCCAACGGGATGACCTTCTTTGCCCCCGAGTACTACCTGAAAATGCCCAGTTCAATTCTAACTACCGGCCGGGCAATGAACTTTTGGCTGGTCATTGGCATCTCAGGCATTTCATTTCTGGGGGTTGTCTACACTCTCCGGCATTTCAAAACTTACTTTTGGCAAAACATTGGCCTCATTCTCGCCTTCATCGGGATTCTCATCCCCGCCTTTGGCGCCATCATGAATGCCTTGTCAACGCCCTCCAATCGCTGGTTTCTTCTGGCCAACCTTATCTTCGGCCTGGCCACAATGGCCTTAATTGACCACTTGGACGATCTAACCAAGCAGGACGTCATGTGGCTCGTGGGCGCGGCTATCGCGCTAATCACCCTGGTCTGGGTTACCAACGGCTTCATTTTAAATCTGAAGGCCCACGATGCCGTTTCCTATGGCTTCCTATTTCTCACGGTAATCGCGATCTTAGCGGTATTTGCCTTCAAATGGCGGCCAGCAACCCGAATTAGCTTAATTCTTGGCATCTTCATGCTCAATATTGCCTCAAATATCGTGGGGATTTACAGTCCAAATGCCAGTAATATGGCCATTCAACAACTCAACCGCGGATTGGCCACTCGGTTTAGCAAAGATTATTACAGCGGCGCGGACCAGTATGTCAAAGCTCAGCCGGGCTTCTTTCGAACTTCAATGGCGCCGCGTTATCACTACAACGCGCACCTGCAAAACCTGGCCAACTATACCAACACCAATACCGACCTCTCAATCAATACCGGCATCAATAACACGTCGGTTTATTTGACCCTGCAGAACGGCTATCTGGGAAACTTTTCTCGTTCCATTGGTAACAGCCAGTTTTCGATGAATACGCCAATCGCTCAAGGAGACTACCGGACCGCTTTTAACAACTTGCTTGGCGTCAAATATATCTTCGCTAAAGCCAACACCACCAAGCCGCCAATGGTGCCTTACGGGTATCATTTGGTTAAGTTAGCAAACGGGCAGCCCCGCGTCTTTGAGGCAAAGGCCCGGGTTGACGCGGTTCCCGATATTGAAAACATGAACGGGACGGTTCTCTACGAAAGCAATAACGCGCTGCCGCTGGCCTATACGCAGTCCAATACAATCTCAACTGCCACCTATGATAAGATGAGCCCGGTTGACCGGGAGCGGGCAATGACGCAGGCTGCAGTGGTCAACAGCCAGCACAACACCGCACCTTCAAAGGTCACCAAACAAAGTCGCAACTTGAAGTACCAGGTTCAAGTCGATACCTCATCGTTCATTGATTCTGGCAAGAAGCTGACGGCCTACCGCCTTGGCGTGTTGGGCGACAAGGATCAGAGAAAGATTGTTTCCCAGCCTCATGCACAAGTCAGCCTTGGCGCCAATCTTCAAAAAACCAAGGACCTGCTGGCAACCAACCGCATGATTTTGGCTAATAACGAATACGAAAACCGCCAGTCGCTGAAAAAGATGACCACTGACGTGACCGGCAAGCCGCTTCAATACCAGTTAAAAGTGAATAAACCGCAACAAACCAAGAATGCTGAACTGTACTTAGTTCTGTCCGGAATCAAACAAACTGACGGCTCAATCGCCGACCATAATCGCTGGGCGGTCAACAAGAGCCTGTTTGCCAACACCCTGTATTCTCATCTGGGCAAGTTGGACACCGCTCGTCATAGCCTGTTAAGCCCAACGTTTGGGGGATATAACTTTGACGCTCGTGCGACCGGCTTTCACAACGGCTACGCGCAATACGATAACGACAACTTATCAAATTATCGCCAGATCAATAATATGGTGCTCAACTTGGGATACTCAACGAAGGCCCGCAAGCACATCGCGCTGGACTTTAATCAAGTCAAGAATATCCGCTTCAAGTCTGTAAAGTTGGTTGCCATGCCGTTTAATAAATCCTACGATAACCAAATTCAAAAATTGAAGAAGAGCGGCCTCAATAATTTGAAAGTGTCAGATAACCGGGTATCGGGTCAATCTCACAATCCCCGTTCAACAACCTTAGTCACCTCCATTCCATACTCGAAGGGTTGGAAACTGACAATTGATCATAAACCAACCAATACTTTTGTGGTCAATCAAGGATTTGTTGGCGCAAAGCTGCCAGCTGGCACCCATCAGTTGCAGTTCACTTACACCACGCCAGGACTGGGCATCAGTAAGCTCATCTCGCTTATCAGCTGGCTCATTCTTCTGGCAGCGTTAGTGATCACGATTTTCATGAGATCACCCATTCGGCAACGGACGCACACCCCAAATCATCAAAGAACCAAAAGCACACCAAGTGATAAAAAACAAGCTTGATTAGTTTCCTGAAAATGATTACAGTATGATTAACTGGTTGTTTTCGGATGATTCATTAAGCCGGCATTATATAAGGAGGATGGCTGTGACACCTATCAAAATACTATTCATTTCAATCGAAGGAAATACCCGCTCCTTCGTCAAAGATTTAACGAAGTACGCGGTTGGCATGCACGATCAAGATGCAACCAATCCGCTGGTAGAAAGCAAAGAAATTAGCGACCAATCCGACTTCGAGAACGAAACCCAGCCGTACTTTGTCTTCGTTCCGACTTACCTTGATGGCGGTAACGGGATTGATAACGGGGTTAAGGAACTCATGACCAATACCATGGGAGAATACATTGGCTATGAGCACAATGCCGATCTGTGTCACGGGATTGTGGGCAGCGGCAACCGTAACTTCAACGAACAGTATTGCCTGACCGCCAAGCGCTATGCATCCCGCTTCAATGTGCCATTCTTAGCAGATTACGAACTGCGGGGAACTGGTAGGGACGTTGAACGAATTTACAAATTGTTAGCGGCAGGTTAATGGAATCGGCATTTACCATCGCCGACGTTCTAAACTGTCAATCTGGAGGCTCACTGGCAACAAAAAGCTCCCATCCCCAAAATAGTAAAACTAAAAACGCCCGCTGATCAGTTCACAATCGCTGATCAGCGGGCATTTTTCATTGATTCGTTATTCAATATTACTTGTTGACTCTTTACTCAATTGCCGCAGCATGATTTTTCGCCGTTGATTCATGATCATCAGGATCACCAGGAAGAAAATAATGATCCCCGCGGCAAACGAAAACAGAACCCCGTATGGCGCAAAGTCCAGGAAAACACCGCCGAGTAACGGTCCTAACGCGCGCCCCAGCGACATAAACAGGTTATACATTCCTTGAAACTTCCCCCGTTCCTGGGGTGACGATAGGCTGTCAATCCAGGCAGGGATTCCCGGAAAGCCAATCATTTCTCCAATCGTTGTCACAATCATGACCAGCACGAACGCATAGTATTGTCTAGCGAAGATCAGACCAACAAATGATAGGGCAAAGATTACCGCCCCGACATATGTTTGGGTACTCATCTTAAAGCGGCCGCCAATTCGGTTCACAAATGGCTGGCCAAACACGATCATCAGCCCATTTAACGTCCACAGAAGGCTGTATTTTTCAAACGGAATGTGCAGGCTGGTCATATGAACAGAGATCACGCTTTCCCAAAGGGCGTATGACAGATAGAGTCCGAGGACAACGCCACAGATGGCAAGAATCATTGTGCCAACGTTGGTTTCCCGGGGAGCACCGCGCTGAATTTGCTTTCCAGGGGCTCGCCGTTCAACCACCACATTGAAATCAATCAGGGTAATCACCACCAGTGTCGCGTAGAAAATGGCCGCAACGATGAACACCACCGTGATTCCGTATGACAACAGAAAACCAACCATTAACGTTCCGATCACAATCCCTAAATTTTGACCGATATACAGCACGTTGAAAATAGTCCGTGTTGTCCGGGATCTAATGCCGGCCGCGTAGGAGTTCGTTAATGTCATGCAGGCGCCATCTCCCAAGCCGACGAATAATAGCAAGATCGAAAACATCGGCCACCCGTGAAAGAAGATTAACAGAACAATCCCGGATGTGGATATCAGCACACTAATAATGGCCGTTTTATAGGGCGACCACCGATCAAACAGATAGCCCCCCAAATAATTACCAATCATCATAAACACTGACATTGCCAGAATTGTCATTCCGGCCATCGTGAGTGATTTGTGTAGATAGTTATGCATATATACCGTAACGAGCGGCCACATGAACGCCGCGCCGGCATTTAAAATCAATGCATATAAAATAACTGAACTAAAGCGAATTTCTTGTCGTTGTTTAAACAAGCTACCCCTCCCCTCTCAAATTTCATTACCGCTACTATTCTCTCACACCTACTAGGATAACCGCAATTGAAGCCAAAAATAATTTAGCCAATAGAAAAAAGGCCGGAGCACCAAAAGCCCGACCTTTAATCAATTGTTAAGTGAACTCGCATTACTTAACCAATACAAATTTGTAATAATGGTAAGGGGCAACGCCAAATTTCACCTTAACGGCTTTATTCGCCTTGTTTACCAAAATGAAATGGGTGTTATCAGTAAATCGTAAGTAGAATCGTTGGTAAGTTTTCTGGCCGCGTTGGCGATAGGTAATTCCCCAGAAAGTCTTACTATAAGTTGTTACCTTATAAGTTGCGTAGTTAATCAGCTTCTTCTGGAATTTTCCATTCTTATACAAAGCCTGGTTCAAACCAGTTGATTGACTAAAGGTTGTCACAACCCGGTAACCATTGTTGTTACCTGAATACCACTTACCGGTTGGTTCGTTAATTGAAATCTTACTGCTTGATTTGGAACTGTTGCTTGCTGTTGCGGAACTCGTGGTCGTCTTCGAACTACTTGAGGACGTTGTGACCTTGCTTGTTGTCGGCGTCTTAACGTTCACAATTCGGTAGAAGTACGATGTAGATGACTTGCGGGCATAAACATAAAGCTTCTGGTTAGCCTTCAAATTAGTGTGCAGGTCAACGCTGAACTTGCCGGTTTGGCTATCAGCGGTTGAAGAGGCAATTGTTTTCTTGCTGGCATTCCGAACGATGATCGATACACCCTTCGTTGCGGTCCCAGTCACGGAAGATGACGTTGTGTAAACGTTATTCACGGAAAGCGAGGGGGAACTGGCGGATGCCTTGAAGCTAACCCCAATGAACAATGAGGCAAGAACGGCAATAAACGCGATAAATTTAAATTTCTTCATTATGCTTACGACTCCCTAATGTTTAATTTGCAAACTACATTATAATCGATTGGGGTCAATTGTCCGTATTTCCAACTTGTATTTAGAGGTTTCTTAATAAATCAGATACGTTGTAAATTATTTTCATTATGAAAAAATAGGGCGTGTAAATTTTTATCATTTACATTGGTTATTCCCTTTTGTTGTTCGGAGTTGTGTTATATAATGTTAGCGAACTGGTATAGACAAGATATATCAAATTTGCTTAGTTAATTGATAGGAGTGAACAATTTGCCAACTGAAAGACGTTCATTGATCATGCTGTTTGGTGGAACTGGGGACTTAGCCATTCGGAAATTATACCCCGCTATGTTCAAGCTTTACCAAAAAGGAAACATTCGTGATCATTTTGCTGTAATTGGCTCATCACGTTATAAAGTCGATGATGCAAAGTTTAGAGAGATGGTCGAAAAGTCCGTTGCCAAAGAATCCAGTGACAAGAAGCTCATTGCAAATTTTGCAAGCCACTTCTACTTTGTCACCCATGATGTAACTGATTTAGCCCACTACGCTGTTTTAAAATCTAAGATTGAAGAACTTGATAAAAAGTACGAGTTACAAGGCAACCGGGTCTTCTATATTTCAATGGCCCCTAACTTCTTTGGAACCGTTGCTAAGAACATTAAAAATCAAAATCTGTTATCTAGTGATGGCTTCAACCGTCTGGTTATTGAAAAGCCATTCGGCCGTGACTTTGAATCAGCCAGCGAACTTAATAATGAATTAAGCGCTGCGTTTGACGAAAATCAAATTTTCCGGATTGACCATTACTTAGGTAAGGAAATGATCCAGAATATCGAAGCCATTCGTTTCGGTAACACCATCTTCGAAGCTCTCTGGAATAACCGTTACATTGATAACGTTCAGGTCACCCTTGCCGAAAAGCTCGGCGTTGAGGAACGGGCCGGTTATTACGATAACTCCGGTGCTTTGCGTGACATGGTTCAAAATCATATTATGCAGATTGTCAGCTTACTTGCGATGGAGCAACCGGTTGCATTCAAGGATACCGACATTCGGGCTGAAAAAGTTAAGGCATTGCGGAGCCTTCGGGTTTATAACGTTGCCGAAGCTTCCAGCAACTTCGTTCGCGGCCAATACGCTGCCATGGGTAATGGCAAAGAATACCGCCAAGAAGACGGGGTTCCAAAGGATTCAAACACTGAAACCTTTGTTGCCGGTAAGTTAATGTTTGATAACTACCGTTGGTCAGGCACACCGTTCTATATCAGAACCGGTAAGAAGCTTGCTGACAAGTTCACCCGCGTGGACGTTGTCTTCAAGAAGCCGCTGGTTGATATCTTTGCCTTTCCACAAAGCGGCAGTGCGCCATTAACTGCCAACGTTTTAACCATCTTTATTGAGCCAAACCAAGGCTTCTCATTGACGGTTAACGCAAAGAACAGCGAGCAAGGCTTCCATACTGAACCCGTTTCACTGAAGTTCCTCGAAGATTCCAAGCGGACAAAGGAAACACCACAACCTTACGAACGTCTGATTCATGATGTTTTGAAGGGTGACGGCACTAACTTTGCCAGCTGGCCAGAAGTTGCCAGTGCGTGGAAATTCGTTGACCAAATCAGACGGGTTTGGGATATTCAACAACCGATGTTCCCTAATTACATCCCAGGTTCCATGGGTCCCGTTTCAGCTGATGAGTTATTAGCTCGGGATCACAGAGAATGGGTTTATAAATTAAACCAGTAATCAACATTAATTGAATTCTTTGAGAAGGGCGTTGTTACAGGACTAAGATCCTGCATCAACGCCCTTTTCATTTTCGATTTTCGTAATTCAATTCTGAAATGATCAGCATCACAATCGTCGACATTCCTCGAATAGTTGTCCCCGAGCACTTAAAAACGCAGTCATGAAGATTATTTTCAAAGCAAATTCTTATTATTAAGATTTCTTAAGAATTAACTTTGAATTTTGAAAATAATTACCACGACTTTTTTGAGTCGGTTTTCTTTACTCACTTTTTATAATCGTTCGTTATCCCATGATGCCGGCACTTCATCACCACCGATTTTTTTCTGGCAATTTAAACATGAAAAACGATTGGCAGAAACTACCAGTTGTTTTTCACAAACTACCAATTTAATTTTCTGAATTGCCTATTCTAAAGAACTTTTATTTCACTTTCTGCTTGTGCAATGGTAAACTATCTGTGTAGCAAGGTACTAATTCTTAATAGAAAAGGATGGTTTTTAAATGTCTGATCAAAAAGCAAACATCGGTGTTGTTGGAATGGCCGTTATGGGTAAAAACCTTGCCCTTAACATTGAAAGCCGCGGTTACACGGTTGGCATCTTCAACCGGACCGGCGCCAAGACCGAAGAAGTTATGAAGGATCACGGAGACAAGAAACTCGTTCCAAGTTATTCAATTGAGGATTTCGTTAAGTCACTTGAAACCCCTCGTCGGATCGTCATGATGGTTAAAGCTGGTAAGCCAACCGACGCCGTTATCGATGAATTGTTGCCATTACTTGATAAGGGCGATGTCCTTATTGATGGTGGTAACACAAACTTCCACGATACCATGGCCCGCAATGCGCGTCTTGATAAATCAGGAATCAACTTTATCGGCATGGGGGTTTCCGGTGGTGAATTAGGTGCCCTTCAAGGCCCATCACTGATGCCCGGTGGCCAAAAGGAAGCTTACGACTTGGTTGAACCAATTCTTAAGCAAATCGCTGCCAAGGCTCCTGCCGACGGCGAACCATGTGTTACTTACATCGGCCCTAACGGTGCTGGTCACTATGTCAAGATGGTCCACAATGGGATCGAATATGGTGATGAAGAGTTAATCGACGAAAGCTACAACATTTTACGTAACCTTGCCGGCTACTCAGTTGATGAATTAGCTGACATCTACAAAGACTGGAACAAGGGTGAACTTGACAGTTACTTAATCGAAATCACCGCCGACATTTTGACTCATAAAGATGACCTTGGCGACGACAAGAGTAAGCCAATCGTTGACATGATCCTTGACCGTGGTGCCAACAAGGGAACTGGTAAGTGGAGCTCACAAGATGCCCTTGAAATTGGTATCGATCAGTCAGTGATCACCGAAGCCGTTTACGCACGATTCATTTCAATGTTCAAGAAGGATCGGGTTGCCGCTTCGAAAGTTCTTCCTAAGCCAGAAGGCAAAGTTGACTTCGACAAGAAGGAAATTGTTGAAAAGGTTCGTGAAGCCCTCTACTTCGGTAAAGTTATGAGTTACGCTCAAGGCTTTGACCAATTGAAAGCCGCTTCAGACCAATACGAATGGAACATTAAGTTAGGTGAAATGGCCAAGATCTGGCGTGCCGGCTGCATTATCCGGGCTCGCTTCCTTCAAAACATCACCGATGCTTACGACAAGAACCCTGCTCTTCAAAACTTACTGCTTGACCCATACTTCACTGATATCGCCAAGAAGTACCAAGAATCAGCTCGTGACGTTGTCGCATTGGCTACTAAGGCCGGTGTTCCTGTTCCATCACTTGCCGCAGCTGTTTCATACTACGACTCATATCGTTCAGAAGTTCTTCCAGCAAACTTGCTCCAAGCACAACGTGATTACTTCGGTGCTCACACTTATGAACGTGTTGACCGCCCAGGTAGCTTCCACTACACTTGGTACGAAGAACAATAGTTTACTGAACCAAACAGTTTGATCCGTTAATATAACAGGAACCGCCGATAATCTCCCAAACGAGGATTATCGGCGGTTCTTTTTCGTGTTAACGGGTTGATGGCATGTTTTTAATGTTTAAACCCGGGGTCAAGATAAAAGTATCGATCACTTCAACCTCGTGATTCTGATTCGATTTCCAAACCGTGGGACACGGAGCTGCCTGGATGACATTTTTCCCCATTATTTTGGCCACCTTTTAACAATTTCTTTGAGGATCGGCTGAACATTTTGCCGCTCACTTTTCAAGTAAGTGCCGTACAATTCCATCTGATTTTGCGGATCGGTGATTTGGACGGCATTGCGATTACTGTTATTAAACCGATTAACGGTGGCGGGCATCTGTTGACTTAAATTCGAAAAGAAAAACGGAAAACTTGAATACTGACTAATTTTACTCATGGCGCTCAGATTTTCCTGGTAAAGAAACGTCGCATTGGGAATGCTATCCTCAACAACTTGACGCCAGGGACCAATATCTTGAACAACAAGGAAGCTTAATCCTTCTAGGTCTCTAAACGAAATCCGTTTCCGCTGGGACAGCGGATTAAATTTATCAATGCCGACTCCCAAATATTCAATCCCTAAATACATTGATTCAATGTCATCCGCCACAATCTCTTGATTGGTAAAAATAAGCTTTTCTTTGAGATTTCGTAGTTCATCAAGCACCTTATCGGGATTAATCGTCTGGTGGGTAATGGTTAGTTTAGCGTCAATTTGATTTTTGATTTGTTCTAGAAAGCCGGTGGGTCCAGGGGCAACCGACGCGACCGCAATTTCATTTCTCAACCGATCATAATTAAGAATTTTGTCCGTAAAGTCACTTTGCGCTTTGAGCAGCTTCTTGGCTTCTTTAGCGGCTAATAATCCCGTTGCGTTAAGCTTAATGCGGTTGCTAACCTGCCGATCAAACAAGGTAACCCCCAACGATTGTTCGAGCCGTTTCATCCCCCGGGTGACAGTTGGCTGGGTCATCATTAAATGCTCGGCGGTTGCGCTGAGCGTTCCGTAACTTTGAAAGGCAACCAGTTCCGCCAATAATTCTAAATTAACAACCACATTTAGTCCTCCCCACTACTATGCAATAACTGTATAGTAACATACTTAACGGGTAATTTTCTGCCACGACGCTTCACGTTATACTAAGAGTCGTTGATGGATAGACAACGTAACTTTTCAACTTACAACAAGGAGATTTTACTTATGCAATACGTAACTTTAAATGATGGTCATAAAATGCCCCAACTTGGATTTGGCGTCTTTCAGGTTCCCGATTTAAACGTCGCTGAAGAAGCCGTCAGTGATGCGCTGGATACCGGCTATCGGTTGATTGACACCGCAGCTGCTTACGCGAACGAAGAAGCCGTTGGCAAGGCAATCAATAATAGCCCGGTTGACCGTGATGATATCTTTGTGACGTCCAAGTTATGGGTAGATCATTTTACCTACAAGAAGGCAAAACAAGGAATTGATGATTCCCTGAACAAGCTAGGTCTGGACTATATCGACCTTTACTTGCTTCATCAACCCTATGGCGACATTGCTGGTGCTTGGCGGGCGCTAATTGAAGCCCAGAAAGCTGGCAAAATTAAGTCAATCGGCGTCTCCAACTTTGCCCCCGACCAATTAATGAACTTGGAATTGATGTCAAACGTTAAGCCAGCTATGAATCAAATCGAGGTTTCACCATGGTTCCAGGAACATGATGCCGTTGAATTTGCCAAAGAACAAAACATTCAAGTTGAAGCCTGGGCCCCGTTTGCGGAGGGAAAGCACGATATTTTCACTAACGAGACAATTGCCAAAATTGGGCAGAAGTACGGGAAAGCAAATGGCCAGGTTATCTTGCGCTGGTTGATGCAGCGAGGAATTGTGGTCATCCCAAAGTCCGTTCATAAAGCCCGCATGGCTGAAAATTTTGATGTCTTTGACTTTAAACTCGATGATGACGATATGAAACTCATGAGCAGTCTCGACAAGAACGAAAGCCAATTCTTTGATCACCGTGATCCTGCGGCCATTGAAAGTATTTTTGGTCAAAGTTTGAAAGCATTGCGCAATTAAGGAGGAAATGAATGAAAGCAGCCGTATTTATTAAACCTGGTCAAGTTGAAATCCAGGATGTACCAAAGCCCCAAATTGACGGTGACAACCAAGCGTTGATCCACGTTGTCCGGGCCAGCGTCTGTGGTTCTGACCTGTGGTGGTACCGAGGGATCACGAGCCGACCGGCTAATTCACTGGTAGGTCATGAAGCAATTGGCGTCATCGAAGAAGTTAGTCCCGATGTGCACAACTTTCATCCCGGTGACTTTGTCGTTGTGCCATTCACCCATGGTTGTGGTCATTGTGTTGCTTGTTTAAACGGATTCGAAGGTAATTGTCTCAACCAAAAGCCTGGTGGCAACGGTGGTTATCAAGCTGAATTTATGAAGTATGAACCAGCTGACTCCGGCCTGGTTAAGATTCCCGGTAAGCCCAAAGACTACACTGATGGTCAACTCGCATCTCTGCAAACCTTATCAGATGTGATGGCAACTGGCTTTCACGCAGCCAAAAATGCCGAAATCAAAGCAGGCGCAACCGTGACCGTCATCGGCGATGGTGCCGTGGGTCTCTGTGGGATCATTGGTGCCCAGTTACTAGGCGCAGAAAAGATTATTTTATTGAGTCACCACGAAGATCGGGCTAAACTGGGAAGCCAATTTGGCGCCACCGATATCGTTTCAACTAAGGGTGACCAAGCCGTCAAAGACGTCTTAGCTTTAACCAAAGAAAATGCCGGAGCCGACGCGGTTCTTGAATGTGTCGGAGCTACCAGCGCCATTGAACAGGCTGGTCAAATTGCCCGTCCTGGTGCCATCATTGGTCGGGTTGGCGTTCCGCAAACCGAGCCCAAGTCCAACCAAATGTTCTGGAAGAACATTGGCCTGCGAGGTGGGATTGCCTCAGTTACTAAACCAGACAAGGATATTCTGCTACAAGCGGTTCTTGATGGCAAAATTAATTCGGGAAAGGTCTTTACCAAAACCTTTGACCTTGACCATATTGAAGACGCCTATGAGGCAATGAGCAATCGTGAAGCAATTAAATCGTTATTAATCATTAAGTAATCAGTAAGGAAGGTGAATTTTATGACAAAGATCGTTGTTTTAGCGGCAACCGGTCAAATAGGCCAATTAACCGCACAAAGTTTACTAGACCACAGTGACGCGGATCTTGTTTTATTTGGCCACAACGCCGCCAAACGATTAAGCAAGTTTGCTGGTGACCGGGTGAGTTTAGTTGATGGTGACTTAAAGGATCCCGATGCCTTGAAGAAGGCCTTTGCTGGTGCCGACGCAGTGTTTCTTGCACTTGTTACAAGCCCAGATATTATGAAACCACTCATTAAGACGTTAGATGATAGTGGGATCCAACGTTTCATCGCAATGTCCATACCAGACGTCTACAGGGAAGTTGCCGGTCCGTTCCAAGACTGGTACCGCGAACATACCGGACTTGTTTGGAAGACCAATTACGTTGACGTTGTGAATGAAATTGAAAATTCCGACTTAGACTACGTCATCCTGCGAACTACCTGCCTCTATAACGACCCGGCCAAGGACAAAGTCACAGTTACCAAGAAGGGCGAACCGTTTAAGAGTGCCCAAATCTCCCGGGAAGCGGTTGCTAAGTTTGCCGCCGACCTCTTAATCGGTAAGTTAGATTATCACCGAGAAAGTTTGGGAATCGGTGAACCCAACACGGAGTGGTCAAAGCCGAGCTTCTATTAGCGGAAGTAATCCGGAAACGCAATGAGTCATTGGCACCTCAACGGCGTTTATAACAAATCTACGACTCATTTAAGTTGCCAAAATTGAATCAGAGAAATCAAAACTGGTCGGTGTAAGCCCGGTTAACAACCGAGTTTCTACCGACCAGTTTTGTATAGCTCTACTAATAAAATGGGAAGTTTAATAAATTTTGACCGTGGGAAGCGCCAGTTGCTCCCCCTCGATCACCTTTGCCGCAACCATCGTGTTGAAAATTTGGCTGCCAAAAAGCTCAGCGGATTTAGCATCAAAATGAAACTGATCCAGTAACGTGCCGCTTTGCATATCCACCAAATAAATATGGGGATCTTCCGTCGCAAGCCGAATGACACCACCTTCAACCTGGGAATCAAATTGGCCAGAGTGATGACTTACAGTCCCGCAAAAAATTGGAAGCTGCGGGTTGCCAACAACCCGGCGGCAATAGGCAAAAACCGCTTTTAAGTTATCATAATAGTTTGCCGCGGCACTGCTTGAAAAGTCAGCGCGGTCGCCTTCCCCTTGGTGCCACAGCATTGCTTTGATGACCAGTTGATTATTTTGAGCCGCTTGGCAGCTTTCGATTAATTGCTTAAACTGCAACAACAATGAATGGCTGGGATCTTTCAGCTGATCAATGTGGGTGGACCAATGACTGTCGTCCACGCCACCCTCACCGCTCGGGGCAATCGATGTCCCGCCCTCAGCACACTTAATGACGTGCAAGTCTTTTAAATCTGTATTGTGGAGTAGCCAATAATACGTGACCAGATCAAATCCCCAACGGCTTGATCCGTCCTTAACCGTCAAGTCACTCACCTTGAGTTGATCCTGAAACACGCCCTTTTCATGATCCGGGGTGTGATTGCTACAGTAATAACAATGGTCTAACGGTAATGTCAGATAATTTGGCAGCTGCGGAACTGGCACCCGGCCATCGATATTGGACTGACCGGCCGAAATAATTGTGAACTTTCCTTCATTGTGAGCCACTTTCAAAATCCTCCCAGTACTCAAAATAGCATCTATTGACCATTGTAGGCGCTTTGCTTAATATTTTCATTGCATTTTGAGCCAACTTTATTGCAAAATTTTCAGTGCAGACTAACGGTCAATCCGCGATTTTCACTAACCAATTGCATCCTCAATCGCGCTCAATAATTCGGAAGTGGCCGCCCGCGCATTCTTTGCCCGCATAATCGCCGACACGACGGCGACACCATCAACATGGGCCGGTTTAATGGCGGCAACATTATCGGCTTTTAACCCGCCAATCGCGTACACTGGAATTTGAACGGCTTCCTTAATTTTTGCCAGCGTTTCAACGCTGGTATGAACCGTCTTAACGTGGGTTTGGGTTGGAAAGATGGCCCCGGTACCCAAATAGTCTGCGCCCATTTGCTCAGCTAACTTCGCCTGCTTCAATGTTTTAGCAGTCGCCCCAATGATTTTTCGCGGCCCAAGGATTCTGCGGGCAACGTCTACCGGCAAATCACGCTGTCCCAAATGAACGCCGGCGGCATCCACTGCCTGGGCAATGTCGAGACGATCGTCGACAATCAAAGGAATCTTGTGACGGTCGGCAATCTCTTTAACTTTAACCGCCCAATCGTAAATTTCACGGCTTGAGCGGTCCTTTTCCCGCAATTGTAAGAGACTGACGCCCGCCTCGCAGGCAAGGTCAATTTGCTGCAAAAAATCCGCTTCATCCAGGCCCGTATGATCAGTCACTAGGTATAATGGTCGATTCAATAATTTCATCGTTATCCTCCTCAGATTTGACTCTTTGCATTGAAGTCTACCCATTTTCGAAACATCTTTCAACTTGACTTTTAACTATGAAACCGCTATAAATAATACATGAGCTGTTAAAGCTTAATTGAATATTTCGTCTGGGGTGCCTGAAAGGGCTGAGATTAAACCCATCGAACCTGATGCAGTTTGTACTGCCGAAGGAAGAGCGAACCTGAAACCGATTTTAAATTGACTTCCGGGACCTTCTTTTAGCAGAAAAGGAGGTCTCTTTTCTGTTAAAACCCATCCCAATGACCAATCTAACAATCACCGTGCCTCTTCCTTCGAGCAATCTTGAAGAAAGGGGCTTTTATGATGGTAACAGTTAATGGTCAATCTGAAGATGTTGCCGGCCAAACCGTTCTTGACTTTCTGAAGGCGCGCAAAGCACCCGTTGAAAATATCGTGGTTGAACGCAATGGCGACATCGTCCACAAAGCTGAATTTGACAAGGTCACCCTCGAATCCGGCGACAAAATAGAATTAATTTCATTCGTTGGTGGCGGCTAGAGGAGGCTCAATAAAAATTATGGAAGCACAAGTTCAAGGACAAGACTATAAAGACGTTTACTATGGCATGAAGGAGCGTAACGTTAAGGATTCGACGGACAAACTGACTGCCGCTCACGTGACAATTGCCGGCGCCGGCGGATTGGGATCCAACATTGCGATCGCCCTCACCCGAATTGGCGTGGGTCATCTGACGCTGATCGACTTCGACGCCGTTGAGTTAAGCAACCTCAACCGGCAGCAGTTTAAACTCAGCCAAGTTGGCATGCCAAAGGTCACGGCACTCAAGCAAAACCTGCAGGAATTCAATCCATTTATCGAAATTAAAACGTTTCAAACGAAAGTGACCCACGATAATGTAAAGGAACTGTTCGCTGACGCCGACATTATCTGCGAGGCATTTGATAACCCCGCCGCAAAAGCGATGCTGCTGGACGCGGCTTCGGAGTTTTTCCCTGATAAACCCTTGGTGATGGGTACCGGCATGGCCGGCATTCACAGTTCCAACACCATTACCACCAAGCATCCCCGCGCCAATTTGTACATTGCCGGCGACGGCACATCGATGGGCGCCGAGGGCTTAATGGCTCCCCGTGTCATGATTGCGGCGGGTCACGAAGCAAACATGATTACCAGAATTATTCTAGGACGAGACGATATTTAGGAGGACATTAATGATGTCAACTGAAGATAAAGACGAATTAGTTATTGGCGGTCACAAATTTACATCCCGATTCATTTTGGGATCCGGAAAGTATTCTTATGACCTGATTGATTCGGCAATTAACAATGCAAAAGCTCAAATTATCACAATGGCGCTTCGTCGCAACACCACCGGTTCCGAAAACATCCTGAACTTTATTCCTAAGGGGATCACCATTTTACCCAACACCTCGGGATCCACTAACGCCGAAGAAGCCATTCGGACCGCGCGAATTGCCCGTGAGTTAAGTGGCAGTAACTTCGTTAAATTGGAAGTTGTGCCCGACAAAAAATATTTGATGCCGGACAACTACGAAACGTTGAAGGCCACTGAAGTGTTGGCCAACGAAGGCTTCATTGTGATGCCATACGTTTTACCAGACCTCAACGTTGCTCATCAGCTGGTGGACGCCGGCGCCGCAACCGTCATGCCTTTAGGAGCCCCAATCGGCACCAACAAAGGACTTTCCACCAAAGATCTCATCCAAATCTTGGTTGATGAGATTGACGTCCCAATCGTTGTCGATGCTGGAATCGGCCGACCAAGTCAAGCGGCTGAAGCGATGGAAATGGGTGTCGATGCCGTGATGGCAAACACATCAATGGCCACCGCCGGTAACATCCCGTTGATGGCTGAAGCCTTCAAGCTCGCCGTTCAAGCCGGCCGCAAGGCTTACTTGGCAAAGCCGGGCCGCGTTATTGAACACGGTGCGGTCGCCTCCTCGCCATTGGCCGGTGTCAGTGCTACAAAGTAAGCGGTGATCATATGCAACTTGTTTCTGATGAATTGATCGACCGGCTGCGAACGATCAATCAGTTTTCCGGCGATCAAATTGGTCAAAATCGGTTGGTTTACTCTCCCACTTGGGTGAAGGGCCAACAGCAATTGATTAAATGGGGACTCCGTGCTGGCATGACCGTTACCGTTGATGCTTACGGCACCGTTTATCTGGACGTTATCGGATCCCAATCACCAAACGGAATTATCGCGACCGGCTCACACATGGATACGGTCGTTCATGGCGGCCAGTACGACGGGTTATATGGCGTTCTCGGTGGTTTTCAGGCCATTTCCAACTTGGTAACGGCCCTTGGTCAACCCAAGAAAACGTTGCGGCTGGTATCCTTCAGTGAGGAAGAGGGCAGTCGGTTTCCGGCAACCTTTACCGGATCCAAGCACTATGCCAGAGTTGCTGATATTCATAACATCCGCGACCACCACGGCATTTCGTTTGATGACGCCCGCGAAAAAGCGGTGAGCCGCCTTCAGCTGCCAGGTGTCAAGACTGGCTTGCCCAAGCTTCCTGACAGTTTCACGGAGCTGCATATTGAACAGGGACCCCGGCTAATCAACCAGCACCTGCAAATCGGCCTCGTCACGTCCATTGTGGGACAGCGCCGATTTACCGTGACGATTAACGGGGTCGCCAACCATGCGGGAACAACGCCAATGGCTGACCGCCACGACGCGCTCCTGATTGCCACCAGCCTCATTAACCGGCTCGCGATCATCGCTCGGACAATTAGTCGCCAGCTGACCTTCACTGTCGGTGAACTGCATGTCTGGCCAAATACCGCGAACGTCATCCCTGGGAAGGTGACGTTCAGTGTTGATACCAGACACGTCAAAAAGTCGATTTTAGATCAGTTTGAAACGACTTTACGGGCTGAGGCTCAAAAGGTTGCCGTTCCGCCAGTTCAGGCAACGGTTGACCGCTGGGTAAATGATCAGCCCACCCTTTGGGACGCGGATCTACTTGCCCAAAACCAACGATTGGCAAAGACTTTAGGCTTTACAACCGCAACCTTTGCTTCAGGTGCCGGCCATGACAGTGAAATCATGAGCCGAGTGACCCCGACGACGATGATTTTCGTGCCAAGTATTAAAGGTATCAGCCACGCTCCAGAGGAAAAAACCGCTCCGGCGGATTTACACACCGGCGTGGCGTTACTTCAAGAGAGTCTCAAGTCCCAAGCTTATTAACTAATCTGTATCATAATTGAATCACTTCTAAACAGAATGTTCGCATTAAGATTAAACCACACTTGTAAGACCAATAAAATAACACTTTCCTTCTAAAGGCCAAGCTTACCTTGGAAGTTCCTTCATCAGTTATGGAAACGCTGACGGGGGTTCTACCAAGATAAGCTTGGCTTTTTTCTTATTTCACGTGCGGTAATCGGAAAAAATTGTAACCTAGTTACTAAAAATTCACGTCTTGTTTTCACCTCCCAACCACCTACACTTAAGTTAGAAAGACAAGGGAGTAAGAGAAATGACAACAATGAACGCAATTGGTTTTACCAAACATCTACCGATTCAAGACGAACATAGTTTAATAACGTTTACCGAACCCATTCCAACAGCTACCGGCCATGATCTACTAGTCAAGATCATCTCGACGTCCGTTAACCCGGTAGACGTTGGGGTTCGCGGCCACGGTCGCGGCACCCTGAAGACTCCCAAGGTAATCGGCTGGGACGCTTACGGGATTGTCACTGAGATTGGTCCAGACGTCACACTATTTAAGGTGGGGGATAGGGTGTTTTACGCCGGCTCATTTATTCGTCCCGGTACTGATAGTGAGTATCAGCTGGTCGACGAACGGATTGTCGGTCATGCGCCAACAAAATTATCTGCCGCTGAAATTGCGGCAATGCCACTGACGAGTTTGACTGCCTGGGAGGCGTTGTTCGAACGCTTGGGAATTGACCGCACCGCCGTTTCTGAAAACAAAGGCAGGACGATTTTAATGATCAACGGCTCAGGCGGCGTCGGTTCAATTGCGACTCAACTCGCCCATCTGGCTGGTTTAACCGTAATTGCCAGTGCGTCGCGGCCAGAAACCATTAAGTGGACTAAGCAAAATGGCGCCGATTTTACGGTTAACCATCGCAAAAACTTAGTCACCGAAGTCCGCAATCTCAAATTCCACTACGTTGACTATATCTTGAACCTGAACGACTTGGACGGTCACTGGAACGAAATTGCCGAGTTAATTAAGCCGGAGGGGGCTGTCGCGGCAATCACTGAGAACCGCCGCGGAATCGACTTGCAGAAACTGACCAAGAAAGCCGCTTCGTTTCACTGGGAATGGATGTACACGAAGTCCTACTACCACACGGCTGACATGGTGAGTCAACACCAAATCTTGGATCAGGTTGCCAAACTGTTGGATGCCGGAACCATTCATTCGACAGTCACGAAGGTTCTGAAGCCGATTAACGTTGCCAACCTGAAAGAAGCTCACCGGCTGGTGGAAACCAATCACATGATTGGCAAAGTGGTGATTAGTAACCAATAGGTACAGCCGGGGTTTAGTACAACCACCCAATTTATGATGGAAAATTGGGGTAAATTCAGTCAACCCCATTGCTGATTTTTGCTGGGAATGATAAGTTTTTTACTAAACTATTGAATTTATCCGAAAATCCGGGTGATTTCGTAAATGAAAGCGACTGTTGCAAATGTAAAGAATCGGTTATCTTTCCCATCATTCAACTTTTTTCCGTTGCCTAATTATTTTCATCATCTTTTTGATTATTTATTTTAGTGGTTTTCAATTTCAATTGGGAATCGCCAGCCCATCATCTGCTGTTTTAGCCAACCTTCAATCGGCGTTTTCCATGACATTACGACAATCCCCGATTTTTATGGTTATTTTTGCTGCGCCGAATTTCAATTTAACTCAGGCGAACAAAGGCCCCTTCTTCTCTAAGATTCTGGGAGATCAATTTAACCACAAACTAGAAACCAGCACCATTACCCGTATCAGCTACTTAACGTTGCTCTTTACAGGTATCGACCTCATGATCCTACTGGTACTGTGGCTTTTAGAAGTGATTATCAACTCAGGGACATCTTCATCTATCGACTTGGTTAACTTACCCGAGTCTGCTTTAACTACGATAGCCAGCTTGATCTCCCTAATTACAATCGAAGGAACGGCTCCCAGTAGGCGTAAGGGTGACCCTGACTACGTCCCTCGCTAGAACTGATCGCCAAAAAAGCCATTTGAATCATTCCATAAATCAGCTTAGGACTGAATTTAAGGAATCACTGAATGGCTTTTTTGACTTCGTTATTTGACCAACTCTGCCGACGCACTATTAACCTGCCTGGCATTCTTATTAAATGGTGGTGTCTTCACCACGCCCTGAACCTTGCTCTGATCAACAAATCCCCAGTATCGGCTATCGTTGGAAACGGATCGATGATCTCCCAGCACAAAGTACTTACCCGATGGCACCTTCGTTGAATTTCGATCACGAACCCACTGACTGGACAGGCTCTGCAAATTCCAGTTGCCGGTCCCAGTACTCCGTTGCCGTTGGCTGATGTAATCCTGATTTAATGGATGATTGTTCACATAAATGGTGCCGTTGTAACTACTGACGGTATCCCCCGGCAACCCAATTACCCGCTTAACGTAGTAATCCGTCTTCTTAACCTGAGGGTCCTCTCCGTTGGCATCGAAAATGATCACCGAGTTACGATGAATTGGCAATATTTTGAAGACCCCCACCACTTCAGATGTATGTAAATTAGGTTTCATTGACGGACCCTTAATTAAGCTGGCACTGGCAAAATACTGACGAACCCCAATCCCAACCAAGAGCCCAATAATAACCGGTAATAGATAGCTCAATATTGTTTTAAGTCGTTTCACTTTTAAATCATCACCCTTGTATTAATCGTGCAAATTCGATCGTGCCTTAATGGTATCATTGGTCGTTCAGATTAGTGGTTAAGTTTCAGGTAAATAATTCGGGAGGTCTGATCAGAATCCAAAATTAGGATTTTGATCAGACCTCCCGAAAATAGTTTATCAACGGTGACAAGTCACACTCTGCTTTTATTCATGCGGTGACATTCCGCTCAATCGATCTAACGTTTCCTTCTTCAAATAGTAAGGGGTGATGCCATCATCAATGGCCTTATTTAACAGCCCCTGAGCCCGCTTTTGGGCAACAATGGTCGGTACCTTAATTGAAAGAACCGATTTATTAATCACCATTTGATGAACGTCCACATTTGTCTTGGTCTTGTAATGCAGTTGAGCATTCATTTTAGTTTCTTTAGAACGACGACTCTTTTCTTTAGCCATGAAGATCCCTCCTCACTATTGAATTAATCAACTAGTTATTATCTCAATGATAGCAAATTGCCCACCAAAAGTATATTTAGACGACTAGTCTCTGACGGGAACTTTTTCAAACTTTTTCTCGTACCATGTTTCCCATGAGCCAGCAACCAAATTACCATTATCATAATAGTCAGGATTAATCACTGAAATGACGTGTTTGAGGTCTTCGCCGCATTCCTTGCGAACTTCATCTCGAAGTTCTTCGGGAGTAAACGACCGATTCTCGAAAATGAAATGATTAATGTCGGCTAAATAGTAATCCACTTTGTACATCGAAAGAATTTCCAGGTTGTTCTTCTTTAAGCGAGGTAAATAAAATTCGATAAAGTCATTCATTGCCTTCGTTGTTGCTGAATCATTTAACTGATCGATAGTAACTGTATCTGCCACGATAGCACCTCCTCTCCCTCTATTATGCCACATTTTTTGCCTCAATGAATTTCCAATGTAGTAAGATGGAGATGGACCTAAAATAACAAAGGATGCGAAAAGCATGTCAGATAGAAAAGTGTACACTGATTATTTCTTTGATGAACCTGCGTTTAATACTCACGATGGTGGTTATGTGCCGCTTAAGGAGCCGCAAACCCCACAGGAAGCATTGCGAATACCGAAGTTATTGAAACCGGATAAAGAAACCGATACCGATATGTACTATACGGTGATTGCCCAAACTGGTGAAACTCAATTATTGCCAGGTGCCAAAACCAAAACTTGGGGTTATAATACCAGCCTTTTGGGACAAACGATTGTGTTTAAAAACGGGAAAACCATTCACATCACCTTAAAAAACGAATTACCGGAGCTCACCACTTTTCACTGGCACGGCTTAAACGTTGACGGGCCAATCACCGACGGCGGCTGTCACGCCCCCGTTTATCCCGGCGAAAGCACCCAAATCGAATTTAAGTGCCACCAACCAGCCGCAACGCTCTGGCTGCATGCTCATCCATGTCCAGCAACTGCCGAACACGTGTGGAAGGGGCTGGCTGATGGTGTTATCGTCAAAGACGATGTCGAAAGCAAGTTACCGTTTCCCCGAAACTACGGAGTGGATGATATTCCACTGATTTTACAAGACCGCGCCTTTCATGATAACCAATTCGACTACATCGCCGACTATGATCCGGACGGCGTTCAGGGACCTACTCCGATGATCAACGGCACCATTAATCCGTATTTTGACGTCACGACCCAGCGACTCCGGCTACGCATTCTTGACGGTGCCAATCGGAGAGAGTGGCGGCTGCATTTCAGTGATGATCTGAAATTTACCCAAATTGCCTCTGACGGCGGCATCCTGCCAGAACCAGTTGACTTTACTCATTTGATGATCACCTGTGCCGAACGGGCAGAAATCATCGTTGATTTTGGCAAATACAAACCGGGTGATGAAGTCACACTGTATTCCGATGACGTTCCAATTGTTCGCTTCAGAATTCACGAATTTGCCAAGGATGATACCAAGTTACCTGATCATCTGGTTGATATTCCCGATCCACAGGTAACGCCGAATAGCCAAGTCCATAAAGTTGTAATGTCTGGAATGGACGAAATGGTTGAAATCAACGGCAAAAAGTTTGATATGCAGCGAATTGACGATAAGCAAAAGCTCGGCAACGTTGAGTATTGGGATATTTCAAATACGAATGACCGGGATACCGGCATGATTCATCCATATCACATGCATGGTACCCAGTTCCGGGTGGTTTCCCGAAACGGCCATGATCCCTATCCAAATGAACGCGGGCTTAAAGATACCATCGGCGTCAACCCTGGCGAAACGGTTCGCATCAAAGTTTGGTTCGAGCACCTCGGTGTTTACATGTACCACTGCCACATTATCGAACACGAAGATGGTGGAATGATGGCGCAGTTCGAAGTTTATGATCCGGATCATCCAAAGACTTACAAGTTAATGGATATGGATACTCTAATGACGGCATTTGCCAAGGAACGGGGTGTCAAGAAGGATGAGCTATATATTCCAGGAATGGATATGTAGTTAGTTCTTGCAATGGCCGATTTCATATGATAGTATAAATCGTGGAATGAAAAATGAATAGAGGCTGTTAGGTGAGGCTCCTATGTGGAAAATGCTACTGCTCAGAAACGTCGAAAAACGCCAATGAGTCAGCTGTTCTAGTCAAAGTAAGGCTTGAACTAACGTAGCTGTTATTTATAACTACAACACATAGTGCTAAAGCTCAACGACTGGCGATAAGTGTCATGTTGTGTCCAGTCGCGAAACGGCTGGACACTTTTCATTCTAAAAACTAATTAAGAGGTGAGAAATTATGACAGCAGAATTTGTAGATCCCGGAGCGACGAAGCATCAGTCTACCAAGGGAGAACCAATTGGAATAGTTTCTCACCAGCAACGTAGATTCTAACGGATCTATTCGAGAAATTGTGCCAATCGATTTTCCCAACAAATCTGAGTTAACTTTGATCCGCCTGATCGCCTTATTTCCTGCTTTAAGAGCTTTACCGCTCAAAAGTCCCACAGGAAAAATCCCGACTTCGTTTGGTTAGACAGATCAACATTTGGGAATTCGATTAATGCAATTTCTCGGTGGTTTCGGATATTGAGGTACTGACGTACTTGTATTCGATCGACTAGTTGCAGTCGATAAACGCTTCACCTTTCAGGAAACTGATTGGGGAGAATGCCGTTAATCGTGACTATATTGCCAACACATAAAAACGGTAATAATGGTAATCATGAGGGTACAACCTCCAAGAATCTGGCGGAAGCTGATTCTTGAAAGATGACTGCTATCTTATCGGATAATAACATTATAAAGCCACTAACGTAAATTCGTTGGTGGCTTTTTGAATCCCCAAAATAATCAGCAAAAAAGCCACTCATCTTTTGTGGTGAGTGGCAAATTACGGTATTCTATTGTGGACTTTCCACGGCGTTTTTATGATGTTTAAATTCGGCGATGTACGCTTCTGATTGGGCTTCATTGAATTCTTCTTCAGATTTGCCAATAACAACCGTCGCCAGTGAATTCCCAACCACGTTAACGGCCGTTCGACCCATGTCGATAATTCGATCAATTCCAGCAATGAAGGTCAAGCCAGTGACGGGAACCCCAATTGTGGAAATGGTAGCCAGCAGCACCACAAATGAAGCCCCTGGGACCCCGGCCATGCCCTTTGAGGTAATCATTAAGACAACCAGCAAGGTGATCTGTTGCCCAATTGAGAGATGAATGCCGTACGCCTGCGCCAGGAACAGCGCGGCGAGTGACTGATAAATTGCTGATCCATCAAGATTAAATGTGTATCCAGTTGGAATCACAAAGGAAACAATGCCCTGATTGGTTCCAAATTTATCCATCTTTTCAATCATCTTCGGTAAAACGGCCTCTGAACTGGCGGTTGAGAACGCCAAGACAATTTCATTTTTAATGACCCGAAGTAAGTCAGTGATATGAAATTTGAAGATTCGGGCGACAATCCCCATCACCACTAAAACGAACACAATCATCGTGGAGTAGGCAATCAGAACAAAGTACCCCAGTGGAACCAAGGCGCTAATTCCCATCTCGGCAAGCGCAACGCCAATCAGAGCACAAACCCCGATAGGTGCTGCGTGCATTACCCAATTAGTCACTTTAAACATGACCTCCTGGACGGCTTGAAGAAAGTCGATGAGAATTTTTCCTTTCTCACCAATCGCAGCAATTCCTAACCCAAAAAATACTGAGAAAAAGATAACCGGCATCATATTCCCATTTGAAAGCGAATTAAAAATGTTGGTTGGAATAATTCCCAACAAAGTATCCCAGAGTCCCGTATGCCCAGCTGACTTAGCCGTTGACATATACTGACTGATATCTGAACCGTGAAGTGAATGAATATCGATCATTGTTCCAGGATGCAAAACGTTGGCCACAATCATTCCCAGTGCGATTGCAACGGTCGTCATTAGTTCAAAATAAATGAGCGTTTTAAGACCAACCCGCCCCAGCTTTTTGATATCTCCAATACTGGCAATCCCGACGGTCAGACAGGAAACCACGATTGGCAGCACAATCATTTGAATCAGATTGATGAACATTGTCCCAATATTTTGCATGGTCGTAATTGCAATTTGATTCTTATAGAAAATAATTCCAAAGACGATTCCCAAAATAAGGCCAATGACAATTTGCCAACCCAGTGTGATACGGTACGATCGATAACGCTTCATCGTTTTTTTCACCTTTTCCACATTAGTTTTTATCTTTTCCAATATATAACAAAACCCACTATTAGTAAATACGATCAGACACTTTGATCGCCCCAAAAAACCAATAATCTTAAGGATCTATGCTCGTTGGTAGTTGTAAAGTTCAGCTTGTCTGTGGTGTTCCTATGCAGGTTCAACTCCTGCAGCCGGCATATTGCCCTCTATTACTAGCCGACAACCATGCTAATAAAGTTAGACAAAACAAAAGCCCTTGACTAGGTTTCCCCAATCAAAGACTCTTAATTTGCGTGGCAACGTCCTACCCTCGCAGGGGGCGATCCCCCAACTACTCTTGGCGT
>ENA-OXUB01000221-OXUB01000221.1-human-gut-metagenome-genome-assembly--contig:-NODE-221-length-39235-cov-10.613221_pt1 | contig 39235 bp, 36 predicted proteins | sample MGYA00249345_ERZ652652 | MGnify/ENA primary metagenome ERZ652652 (study PRJEB26925, sample SAMN05826496) | human gut metagenome | biome: ENVO:2100002; feature: ENVO:00000062; material: ENVO:00002003... | reverse complement strand
CGAGATCAGCCTCGGTCTCGTGGGCTCGGAGATGTGTATAAGAGACAGTCATTATTTTCATAAGACAAACTCAAGGTGATTATATCCACATCACCACTATTCTTTTTATAAAATTCATAGAACATCAATGACTCTCTTCTTCTCTTATCAAGCACATCTTCATCCGGCATTCTTTCCACTTTTTCAGGGATTTCGTCCTTCAACTTACAATATATTTCTATTCCATCATAAACATCTTCTATAATCTCATTACATCTAAAATCCTTCTTCAGCATCTTTTTACTATGATAGACCTGAGTAATATAAATAATCAAAACCGCTAAAATACTACATAAGATGCTGCTGACATACGAATTCTTCATAATTGATACTATCGTTTTAAATACAACACATGTACTAAGTCCCTTAAAAACCTCTATTTTAATTGCAATTGCTATAAGTAGCATGAGACAAATCATTAATAACACAAACATTACCTGTCTATACAAAGATTTTTTCAATAATTCACACCTCCATTACTCCAGCCTTTTAATCTTTCATCAGTTTACCACAATTTCTCCCACGTCACAATAAAAACAGCCACATAACGTAGAAAGGGCAGTTGCTCGGATTCAATCCAAGCAACTACCCTTTCATATCAAAATTCTTTCTATACTACTTTGAACATCTTCTGAGTCACAGGCTTCTCCCCAATGGTCTTTTCCAATTCCTTCTTGGCAGCGTTCAGTTCCTCCATACGAATCATCTCGTCTTTCGCATCCTCCAACCCCAAATGGGTGTATGTGTTCATGGTAACGCCGATGTCCGAATGCCCCATGAGGTACTGCAGCGTCTTTGGATTCATTCCCGATTTTGCCATATTCGAGCAATAGGTGTGTCGGCATACATGAGGCGTAATGTTTGGCATCTGCACTCGGTAAATGTCATTGTATCTACCGACCATATGGTTGAAGCGGTGCTGCCAGTGCATTGCCACAAGTGGCATTCCATTATCATCGTAAAATAGAAATCCACTATATCCGTCTATGGTTTTCTCCACTTTCGGTGCATTTCTGTCCTCAATAATTGCCTGAAACATCTGTGCCACATCCTCTGTAATCGGCAATACTCTTGTTCCGGCATCCGTCTTTGTAGTTTCTATGATGTATCGCATATCCGATGTTCTCTGCAATTGGTGGTCGATATTTACAGTTCTGTTCTCAAGATCAATGTCCTTTAGTGTCAGTCCACAAAATTCCGATATTCGCATTCCCGTATGAAAGAGTATGTACACCACTTCATAGTATTTACAGTACACCACATCGTCATGCACAAACTTTAGGAACTTTCTCATCTGCTCTTTTGTGACTGCCTCTCTTGTGACTGCGTCGTTTACCAATACCCCGGCAAACTGGAATCCGAATGGATTCTTTACCAGAATGTCATCATCCACCGCCATCTGAAAGGCTGGTCGCAGCACTCCCCGGATGGTATGAATGGAACTGTAGCTTTTCCCATCTTCCTGTTGCAATTTTATAAGGAACAGCTTTGCATCGGAAGTTTTCACACTTCGTATCGTCTTTTTGCCAAATGTTTCCTTCGCAAGCAATCTCTGTACTGTAACATATCCCTGTTTCGTGCTTTGCCTTACTCCGGTCTTTGTTTTCAAATATCGGTCTACCAGTTCACAGACTGTCATCTGTCCGTCCACGATATTTATAAGCAAATCTAAATCTGTGTTTACCTGTTTTTCCAATTCACGAAGGGAAAGGCATGGTTTCTTGCCCTTTGGAAGTTTGTCCGTAGGCTCCAGTTTCCAACTGTATACAAAATGTGGTTTTCCATCAATGTGATATTTATATTGATATTTTCCGTCTGCTCTTATGCTTTCTCCCGGTCTTAATACTCTACGCTTGGAATCCCGCCTTGTCTGACCTCTTCCTGACTTTGCCATTATACCCGCCTCCTTAGTTCTGGATGGTTATGCAGATACCTTTCAAAGGCTACCCGAAGAATCAGCTTGCGTTCTCCGTAGTATGCCAGAAAATCTTCTCCATCCGTATTATTCAATAAATCATAAAATTTTCTCCGGCTCAGAACAAAATATTCAATTGCCTCTGAAGGATTCAAAATATCCTTTTCTGCTAAACTTGGTCTTGCCATAAAAGTACTTCCTTTCTGTCAAAAGTGGCTGTTTTCAAGGGTTTTCGGGGTCATTCTATGTTCGCTCTTATGCCCTGTAATAGCAACTACTTTCGGCAGATAAAAGGAACTATATTTCTGAAGAATTAAGAATAAATTCTTCGAACTTCGGGCGGATAATGAGGAATCGGTTTCCACAGTACACCGCCACCGTTCCAAGGTTATCCTCTGCAATTCTTCTCAGTTTCTTTATACCAATATTAAAATAAGCTGCTGCCTCCTTGATGGTGAACATATACTTCTCACTAACAGGAAGCATTTCATTGCTTTCTGCATTCATAGTATCTCTCCTTCCGACAAGGTGGTCACACAGCTGACTCCTTTGTACTATTTTTTCTTTTTTGTCATTTTTTTGATGAAAATTTTTTATTTTTCCTACAAAAAATACCCTTTCATTAATACGAAACGCTGAGAGGCATTTTTACAGCCCCCTGAGGAAAATTTTTTTATTTTTTCGGTTAATTGAATACTTAAAAACAAAAAAACACTCACCTATTCCAGGTGAATGCCTTATCAAAATTTCCTTATTTTGTTGTCTGTGACGCTTATCCAGATATGCCTGCATATCTGCTAAAATATAATTGCCAGCAATTATATTTTCACGTGGGTATGGGGACGTAATCCCCATCAAGTCTGCTACTCGTAAGTAATACAAAATTGTCAAAATGACAATACTGTAATACACGGGTGGATCTTGCTCTGGTATTTTCTCCTCATCAAATCGGTTTGTGATATTTGGATGCTACTCTAAAAATATTATGATGTTCACTAATCATTATGAACTCTTGTCTTTTAAGCATATCTTTATTAGATTTATATGTCATTTTATGATAGAATTAATTTTGAAGAGGAGGTATTATTATGGACTATTTATCGGCAGCAAAAATGAGATATTATTCAAAAGATAACTCTGAAAACATCATAAAAAATTTAAACAAGAAACTTTCTGCTAATATTTCAGCATAGTAATGTCATAGAAAAAGTATCATTTCAGTAGTAAAATACTGGCTAAAAGCAGACAGTATTTGGAGAGTACCGTTTAGACATCAGGAGGTAACATAATGGGTAAGAACACGACAAATGATATGACGCAGGGAAACTGCATGCGTTTACTGGTACAGTTTTTTCTGCCGATCCTGGCAGGAAATCTGTTTCAGCAGTTATACAGCTTTGCAGACTCTATGGTGGTGGGAAAAGGAATTGGCGATACGGCACTTGCAGCAGTCGGAAATACCGGTTCCGTACATTTTCTGATCATTGGTTTCGCAATTGGGCTGACAGGAGGATTGGGAATCTGTATTTCTCAGTCTTTTGGAAGTGGCAATTATGAAAAACTTCGTAAGGAGCTGGCAATGTCTGTCTGGATCTGTCTGGCTATTGGGATTTTGATCACAGTGGTAAGTCTGGCCTTCATGCGGCAATTATTTACATTTCTCCATACACCGGAAGATCTGATGACGGAAACACTGCAATATTTCGGAACAATTCTTGCGGGAACCACCATTACAATTTTTAATAATTTTGCCATGACACTTCTGCGTTCCGTCGGAAACAGCCGGGTGCCTCTGGTTGCAATGATAATTTCCGCCATTGCTAATGTTCTGATGGATCTGTTATTCGTTTTTCCGCTGCATATGGGTGTTTTTGGCGCAGCGTTAGCCACTGTTCTGGCACAGGTTCTGTCTGCGCTTTACTGCTGTTACTACATAGGAAGGGAAAAAAATCTGATCCCGAAAAAAACGGACTGGAAACCACAGAGTGTAATCATCAAAAGACTGACATTGAAAGGTCTGCCTGTTGCCGTTATGAATTCTGTCACTGCAGTGGGTGGAATGGTATTGCAGACATTTGTCAACAATATGGGAACAAGCTATGTGGCTGCCTATGCGGCATGCACCAAGATCCTCAGTCTTTTTGAACAGCCGGCAAATACAGTGGGCCTGGCACTTCTTACTTTTGTGGGACAGAATTATGGTGCCGGAAAAAAGGAGCGGATACGTACCGGTATCCGGGAAGGAGTTATCCTGACGATCCTGATAAATATTCCACTGGCTTTGATGTTGCTGTGTATTCCTGAGTTTCTGACTTCTTTCATGTTGAATGATGCGTCGATTATTTCTTACACAAGAGATTTTCTGGCGGTTACAGGCATCTGTCTGTTTCCTCTGGGATGGCTGTTTGTGTTCCGCAACGGGTGTCAGGGCATGGGACATACGTTTGTTCCGATGCTTTCAGGAGTCCTGGAAGTGTCTCTTCGAGTGGTCATGGTAAAGCTGCTGACTCCATATCTGGCTTTTCGTGGTGTTGCTCTGGCAGAAGTATCTGCCTGGATCGGCGCCTGGATCATGTTGATGATCACTTACTGGATCTATCAGGAAAGAACGGATTCTTTTCGGTAAGTCTGAGGAGAACATCCTACCTTGGTGCGAAACTGTCGATTGAAATTTGAAAGGTTATGAAATCCGGTATCGAAAGCAATGTCGGAGATACTGCGATCCGTATTGCGCAGAAGGTCGCATGCTGATCGGATACGTACCTGATTCAGATATTCAATGGCTCCGAGACCGAAATTCTGTTTGAAACAGCTCATAAAGTAACTGCTGCTCATATGAGCGATCTTTGCCAGCTGCTCTATGGTGACAGATTCAGAATGATGTTTCTGTATACAAGTGAGAACAGGCCGAAGTGTTTCGGTCATCCGAGATTCTGTCGAAACCGTGTGTTCGGTGCAGAGTCCCGGTGTCGATGCCAGCAGATAAAATAAGCGAAGCAATTCGCTTTTCAGTAACAGATCAGACGTTGCAAGATTTTTGTGCGCACACTGCATAATAGTCCGGACCGAATCATGGAGTTCATGATACCCCGGGGGGCCTGAGATACAGGGACCAGAACTCTTCGTCTGGAAGAAAAGATCGGCAGCAGAATATCTGTATAACAACGGTCATCGTAACTTCCCACCAGCGTATTCTGATGAAAAACAATGGTATCATAAAAAAAAGAGCTGTGCTCATCCGACATGATAGCATGAAGGACGTTGGGCTGGATCAGAACGATGTCTCCTGGTTTGGCAGAGATGGTCTGATCCTCGTATTTGAAAAAACCATTTCCAGATTTTATGTAATTTAATTCCATTTCACTGTGCCAGTGCAGCGGTACACTCGTAAAATAATCCGGTATACCGCAGTCATAGTAACTGTATGGAACCTGAATGGATCCGTACTGGCACTTTTCTTTTATCGCATAAAGATTCTGATGACGCAGATACGCAACAAGTTGTTGTATCCTCCAGTGCAATCGTTCAATCCTTTTGCAGAACGGACGAGAAATCCCTTAGAGTTCATCATGTCGAAATCTATGGGGTGGTTCCTGCATTCATGGAATGAAAAATATGCATACTTTTTTTGTTTCGTTGTCCTTAAAATATCCGCACATATCGTAATGCCCCGTCTCAAAAGTAATAAGCCTTAATCCATATTTTGCGGCATTAATTTTCATGCTCTTTTTCATGTCATTTGCAAAATCTATAAATTCCTTGGAATTTTTTCCCATAGTCATCTTTTATTGTTTTTCCCTGATATTTTCTGTATAGTTCTTCCAAAACGTTTTCCTTTCATATTCTGAACTTTTGAAATGATGTCGCCATTGATAACATTTTTATTATACAGGAATGAGGCGGTAATCGCAAACACAATCCACAATACAAAATGATATTCTTTTTTTCTGGATGTTTCTGTGATATACTTATACGCGATCGTATCAGACCGGAAAGGAAATATTATGTTACAAAAATTATATGTTTTTTTCAGGAAAGAAACCGTTTTGTCAATTGCAGTGATCCTGGCGCTTCTTTCTATGTTCTGGGTCAGACCGGATAAGGCTTATTTTACTTATATCGATTTCAGGACTCTCGGGCTCCTATTCTGTTTGATGGCAATTGTAGCTGGTTTGAAGGCTGTTGGTGTTTTTGATATACTTGCCAAAAAATTGCTTATGGGAACATCGGGAACTGTGGGTGTGATCAGGCTGTTGGTACTCTTATGTTTCTTCCTGTCAATGGTGATCACCAATGATGTGGCATTGATTACTTTTGTTCCTCTTGCACTGATCATTGTGCATAAACTGCCAAAGGAACTGGGCAATTACTGGCTTCTTAAAATAGTAGCCATGCAGACAATCGCTGCTAATCTCGGAAGCATGCTCACACCAATCGGAAATCCGCAGAACCTTTATCTATATGCCAGAGCAGGGATGTCCGCGGCAGAATTAATAACCCTGATGCTTCCCTATTCCGCCACAGCACTTATCATTCTTCTGATATGGATACAGGTAGCTGCTGCCAAAGCACCTCACGCATGCGGTTCCGAAAAAGATAAAACTCTTTTGGGATTCTCTGACAGAAAAGAACTTAACATGGAATACCTGGCCGCTTACCTGATCTTATTTACAATCTGCCTGCTCACTGTTGCACGTATCATTCCATACCAGATTCCTCTTGTATTGGTTCTTATATATATGCTGCTAAGAAACAGGGAAAATATAAGCAGGGTGGATTACTCCCTGCTTGCCACCTTTATCGCATTATTTATTTTTATCGGCAACCTTGGAAGGATTCCGCAATTCAGCAGTTTTCTGGAAAGAATCATGGCCGGAAGGGAAACACTTACTGCTGTTCTTGCCAGTCAGATTATGAGCAATGTTCCCGCTGCGCTTCTTTTATCCGGCTTTACAGATAATTACCGGGCTTTAATTGTCGGAACCAATATTGGAGGTCTCGGCACTCTGATTGCATCCATGGCAAGTCTGATAAGTTTCAAATATATTGCAAAAGAAAACAGGAATCTGAGAGGGAAGTATTTGGGAATATTCACAGCCTCCAATATTATATTCATGATATTCATGTTAATATTGTATTTTTTTCTTAGATAAAGGTTTTCCCGGAATTACAAAAGCTATAGCAATTCTTTCTTCGCAAAAAATTCTCCGCGGCACTCTCACATCCTGGAAGAAAAGCCGCGGAGAAATAAATATATTTTCGGTGCCAATACAAAGATTATTAATCTTTACACCACTTTACAACTTTTTCATAAAAAAATATCGTACAGGGCTTTCTGATGTATAATGAGTTTGCTCCAACAGCAGATATTTTGTTTTTTTAACTTGTACTAAATCTTGACATAGGACCAGTTCCCAAAACCAGAAGTCGAACACCATTATTTTCTTTTCCGTAAATTTCAGGAATATCATCCACTTTTGGATTGACTTTATAAAAAGTATTACTTTTATCTGCACCTGTTCTCTCCTCGATCAACCTTCTCATTTTACTGATAGGCGTAATACTCTCCAGTTCTTCCTCTGAAAAAGCCCAGTGCAAGTCCAAGATTTGCATCTGGATCCACATCTACAGCAAATACTTTTTTCCCTTCTTCTGCATACAGCCGTGCTAATACTGCAGATATCGTGGTTTTCCCTACTCCGCCTTTTCCAGTTACAGCAATTTTCATCTGTTATCTCCTTAAATGCTTCTTACTCCACTTCCTCCAGTTCTGTTCCTTCTGGAAGAATATATCCGCAGTTATCACATACTCCATCCTCTGCAAGTATCCCGTCTTTCACAAAGGCTTCAATGCCTCCCAGTTCATGACAGCGTGGACAATCTAATTCCCGTATCTTTTTCTGATTTCTTACATCCTGGCAATTGGCAAATCCAATTTTACCCATAGTGATTCCTCCATTTTCATTCCATATCAATTTGTCTTCGCAAAAAAGTTCCTACCATACGGGAAAAATTGCTGATATTACGAATATAGGCAAAGTCTTTTCCATAGATTCTCTTTTCCACGGAGAGTTCTTCTTCATTCCCTACAAAAATACCAATTACGAAAATTCCCTGATTTCTGGCCCGACGCACCTCATATGCAGTATCTTTCACAGCTCCTTCTCCGTCATAGATCTTGGGCTGACGGGTTCCTGGTCGTTGTATGCTCATATCACAGGGTTTTCCATCACTTAATACGATTAAAATCTTATTTTTTTCCGGTCGCTCCATGAGAGAGGAACAGACGGTTTTCAGTGCAAGCCCATCTCTGTTATTGGCATATGCCCGAAATTGAAAAATTCTTTCATTTGTTTCCCTTGGATCTTCATAATCCCGAAATCTCTGAAGTACTGTATATCCCCAGAAAGCACAGTATCCTGTCACCCGATGAGGAATTCCTGCCTGGCTTAATGCTTCACTGATAATATATCCCTGCGCCGCTACCTGAGCCTGTCTGCCAGCTTGGGAACCACTGGAATCAATCAGGACGTCTATTACAAATTCAGAATCTTCTGATCTCTTTTTTCTGTTAAATAACTTGTCATCGTCTGTTCTTCCAATTTTCCATAACCTTTCAGGAACAAGCTGCCCTGCATCAGATCTGCTGACAAAATCATCCTTTCGGATTATAAATGCCCGTTTCAGTGACTCTGCCAACTCAGAAATATTTCTTTTGATGATCCAGTGATTATTTCCATAATAGGCTTTATTTTTTTCAAACTGCAGCTGAGAAAAACGGTATTGATTATTTTTTATCACAGGGTTCTGTAAAATTCCATCTGTAAGATACAGGATACAGTTTTTGTGGATTCCTGTACAAAATTTCCGGTTGACTCTGGCCTGCTCCGATTCACTTAGATACGATTTTCCGTAATTCAGTTCCACATATTCCCGTATCCGTCGCACTGCCTGTGGATTTATATTCTCCGAGTTTTCCGGAACTTCTTCATTTTCCGGAGAGAAATAAAATCTTTTTTTCTTTTTGTTTCTGATATCCAGACTCATCATCTTTTTTTTGAGATTAGAAAGATATTTTTGAATGATGTCTTCCATCTGTTCATCCGTCATGCATTCCTGCCACGCATCATTGGCCAATGCCATATCCGGTAAATTCAGAATCTTCTCCAGATTTCCATTCCTTTTTTCAAAAGAGGGATCCAGAACATGATTATAAATCTCATCTATCACGTTTATGACCTCTTCCGTATTTTCCGCATCCTTCAAAGAAAAAATCTTGTACAATGCAATCTCTGCCTGTGGATTCATTCCCTCATCGTCTGTGTTCTCCAGAACATGCCTTATATACAGAAGCCTAATCCTGTGAATCAGGTCTGTTCCAGCTTTGTCTGATACCTGCTCTTCCTCGGCCTTTTCCAATTCTCTGAACGCCTGTTCTCTGATTTCCTTTGTTCCCAAACGTTCCCGAATGATAAAACGATTCACTGCAGCATCCATGCATAATCCGGCAAGAGGCAAAAGCATATCTTCTCCAGCAGAAAAATGTAATTTTTTCATCAAATACATGCCAAGTTTCTTCTGATCAAAATATCGTGCAAAGGCACCCTGCTTCACTGCCTCATACAGAACCGTTTGTTTTGAATAAACATATTTTTCTGTATCCGGTTCAAATTCCATATCATAATCACCACTGACTGTCCAAAAAAGATTTCTGATACGATTGCTGATCTCCAGACGATGTTCTTCCAGTTGTTCCGCCGGCCATCTGACATCCTCCATACAAGCTTACCCCCATATATCTTTTCCGGTCCAGGAAGATGGGATTCTGGTAGAAACCACATCTTCTACGATCTCTTTTTCAAATACATCAAAACTTTTATTTATGATCCCCATCTGGATTGCATCAATTGGAGAAAGTCCGCTTCTTGTTGCTTTTACAGCAGAAACCAATCCTCTCAGGTCAAGAGATTTTGTTGAGATTTCTCCATGATAAGCTTTGATCTGCAAATCCAGAAACAGTCCTGCAAAGGCTTTCAGTGCACTTTTTTTCCCATCTGGAAAATGTTGTCTTAATACAAAAAGGACACTATCCTCATCCATTTCAGGCATATCAATTACCATAAACCTTGAAACCAATGCTTCATTTAGCTCTCTGGTACCTGCGTAACCATAATTCATCGTGCCGATAAATCGTGTTGCCGGATGAAGTAAAATCCTGTTATATCCTGGAATATCGATTCTGCGCCGATGATCCAGTGTGGCATGCAATACAGAAACCGCATCATTTTTTGCCATATTGATTTCGTCCAGGATTCCAAATCCTCCAAATTCCGCGCATTGGTAGATGGGGCCTTTCCGAAGGCGAACCTCATTATTTATAAAGGTATCCGTTCCGATCAGATCGGCACTGTCTGTATTTACATGAAAAGAAATGTCGTATTCCGGTCTTCCGAATATCCATGCCAGTGTCTCGCATAGTACATTTTTTCCTGTAGCTTTCGCACCGGAAAGTAACAGGTTATCTCCCTGAAGAAGCGCTGCTATTGACATTTCCAGAATCTTTTTCCCATAAAATAGGATATCCGGTTTTTCTACCCGTTCCTTTACCTGATCCTTTACCTCATAACGCATGTGAAAATCTCTCAGTTCTCCAATCAGTTCCTGCGCTATCTTCTGGTCTTCTAAATATTTTTCTATTTCTGTCCAATGATTTCTCATGAGGATTTTCCTTTCTTTGCAATTGGTTATACCAAATCAGATAATATTTCTGTTTACTCAATCTTCAAACTTTCAATCCTCCAACTCACAATCCTAACTTCTTTACAATTTCTCCCAGTGCACTTCTTACAGGAGAATCTTTCGGAAGCCGTATGATCGGCTTTCCATCACAGTCATACTGATATACCTGGTCATCATGTGGTACAACCCCTAACAGTTCCAGTCCCTGATTTCGGATTTCTTCCAGAGTTCCGGCATCCAGTTTTCCATCCGGAACACGATTCACGATCAATCCTGTTTTCTGTGGTTTAAAGTTTAACTCCTTCATCAGCTTTGCAATACGTCCGGCTGCCTGAACACCTCTTCTGGAACAGTCACTCACAAGAATCGCAACTTCCATCATTGGCAGGATTCCTCTGCTGATATGTTCCATACCTGCTTCGTTATCAACCACAATATATGGATAATGGCTTTGCAGTTTCTGAACCTGGGTCTGCACAAGACCATTTACAAAACAATAGCAGCCCTGTCCCTGGGTTCGCCCCATTACCATCAAATCATAATCATCTTTTTCTGCAATTGCATCGGAGAGACGCATTTCCAGATAAGCCTGTTTTGTTATTCCTGTCGGAATCTGATACCGTGGATCAACTCCTGCACGTTCAATCTCTTCTCTCAGTTCTCCGAGTGTAATCTCCGGTTCAACGCCGAGCACTTCATTCAAATTCGCATTTGCATCTGCATCTACAGCTAAAACCGGATGTTTTCCATTTTCACATAAATATTGAATCAACAATCCACAAAGAGTTGTTTTCCCTACACCGCCTTTTCCTGATACAGCAATTACATGTCCCATGTTTTTCCTCCTAAAATTCTGAACAATCTGTTGACTTTTTCTTTAAATCTCATTATAGTTGTTACTATATAAATTACAATAATCAATCTGTGAGATTTGTATGGCTACTCAACACATCAGAAAAATTGTTGAGGAATCATATGATACCAAATAATACAGGAGTATATAATGTCAGAAAAAACGAGAAAACAAGATCGCCGTACCCGCTATACCAGGCAAACCATAAAAGATACGTTCTTAGAATTGTTAAAGCAGAAGAGTTTTACGAAAATTACAGTTACAGAGATCTGCAAAAATGCTGAAATCAACCGTGGCACTTTTTATCTTCATTACTACGATATCCATGATGTATTATCAGATATTTTTAATGATATGACTCAGGATATGTTAACAACTGTAGATCATTTATTCTGTCTAAATCAAAAAAGCTGTTCCTATCCGTTCTGTCAGAAAATACAGATGGAATCACAATACAGGGCACTGTTTCTGGATGATGCAATTGCCCCCATTCTTCTGGAAAAATTAGCAGAAAATACAAAAGAAGGCTATGTGACCTGGCTTATGTCACACAGCCTCCTGACCTTTGAGCAGGCAGAATCGGTTTTTTATTTTCAAATGAATGGCTGCCTTTCCATCAACAGACTGATGCTACGCAATCACTGTAATGACTGGAAACAGATTCAGACAACAATTGACAAATTTATCAAAGCCGGACTGGAAAGTTTTCTGATCCATGATCAGAGGGAAGAAAATGCTTCCGATAATTTTTGCAGCAAAATTTCTCCAACTGTTACCGCATCTTCTACACTCAGATAATGATCGGCATGATCCTGAAGAAATATTTTGCCAGATGCAGGAAATTCTTCATCTGCAAACCATATCTTTAAAGTTACCGGATATCTTGGCAGGACTGGAAAAACAGCACACAAATCCGCCTTTGTCTCTGTGAATTCTGCACCCAGGTTTTTACATGCTTTCTGAATTTTCTCAGGATCTTTATCCTGCAAAAGCTTTTCCAGTTTCTGCTCTGCAGTCCGGTCAAACTTGGTTCCTCGAATCAATCCATCTTTCAGGTTACCAAAAGTAATGAGCTTCTGTGAACCATCTGTTCCATCGGCCATATCCAGATAATGCAGCAATGTCAGATAATGCCATTCGTCCATGTTTGAGTTAATACGAAACTCAGGGAGTTGAATTTCAATCGTTTCATAAAAACTCAGTACTTCAAGCACATTTCGACTGCTATGAAAAACAGCCCCACTTTTTGCAGCAAGATCCTCTCCGGAACGATTTTGCAGCCGTTTTACTGCTGCCTGCAACATTTCCTGAAATGCACGATTTTCTGTTTGATTTTTGTATTCCATAAGCTCTCCTTTGTGAACATTTATAGTATCATGTAATAATCAATGTTTATACAAGGATTTTAGTGTTCTCATAAATCTAACTTTGTCCGGATTCTCTTTTATCCATTCCTGGACAAAACTCATTACCTCAGTCATAGTTTCATAGATTTGTCTACGATCAGCATATTATACACTCCTCCGTAAGTTTCATTACTGTGTTGACTTTTCCTTTAAATTTCATTATAGTTGTAATTATATTATTTACAATCATCAAAATAATAAATATGCACAGTTTCTCAACACATTGAAAAGAACTGTTGAGAACTTGAAATGTTTTAGACAAACCAGAAATATTTTTGTCTCAAAAATGTGAAAAAAATTATTATATCATACTATAAGGAGTTTCTTATCATGAAATATTCAACGAAATTAAGTGATACTGTTCATGTGATGGTTCTGATTGCTATCAACCAGGAAAAATCTCTCTCCAGTGCCTCAATTGCAGAAAGTGTCCATACAAATCCCGGCTTTGTACGCCAGCTTATGTTAAAACTAAAAAAAGCCGGACTTATGACCAGTGTAGCCGGACATGCCCGTCCTTCTCTTTCAAAACCAGCAGATCAGATTACATTGCTGGATATTTATAAAGCAGTTGAAGGTGAGAAGCCGCTGCTCCATTTAGATACTCATACCAACCCTGATTGCGGCGTTGGCATTAATATTCAGTTGTCTTTACAGGAATTCTATAATGAAATCCAAAAAACTGCTGAAGAAAAAATGAATATGATTACTTTACAGGATATCATAGATACCTATTATCAGCGAACATCAATCCTCAATATCTCCCCGGTTAGCCATCACGGTTAAATTTTCATCCCGATTTACGGAAAATGTTCCTACTACATCCGGTTCACCTTCCTTATGACCGGATTCAGGTTTCCCATAAATACTTCCTGCACAGCCGGATCAGGATTATCAAATCCTGCATCTATGGCTATCTGCATTTCTCTGCGTACCTCTTCTGGTGTTGTGTTGTACTTTTCTGCAATCTTTTCATTCATTATGAGTGTAGACATGCACAGTTTACGCTTTCATCTCGGTAATTGAATTGCCGAGGATTCCTGCTTTTTATCCTAAAAAATTATACGGGACAGACTTTTTCTTCTCTTATCCAGAATATCCGTCTGTCCAGAGCGGCGAAAATGTTAAAGCAGCCTAATCGTTCTGTTACTGCTGTCATGGAAGAGATCGGTTATTCCAACATTACGCATTTTTATAAAATTTTTGAGAAAAAGTTCCATATGACACCAGCGGAATACCGAAATACTTTATAAGTCCTGTATGTGTCTTATCTGTATACAGTAGAAAAGAAAAAGCCTTATAATATTACTGCAAATGATATGTCCCTCAAATATGATTTTTAGATTGACTGTTCCTTAAGGGGCTATATCATTTACGACAAATATTATAAGGCTTTATATATTTTTACAGTTTCATAGCACTGCGGATGCAGTTCTCAATATATTCTTCTCCCAAATCTGTATTCAGGCTGAGATCAAAGTTTCCGGCTGCACCCCACATGCGGCGGGTGTAATAACGGTAGTTATCTGCACGGAGTTTTTCATTTTTCTGAACCGTAGCTTTGGCTTCTCCCTCCGAGATATTCTGTCTCTGTGCCACTCTTCTAATTCTGCTCACAAGAGGCGCTGAAAAAAATACTTTCAGACAGTTTCCGGAATTTCTGAGAACGTAATCTGCACAACGGCCTACTATCACGCAGTTGCCTTTTTTCGCAAGATCACGGACAACCTGACATTCTGCCTCGAAAATCTTATCCTTCGGTGCTTCATCCTGCATATCCGCATTCAGATACATCTGATTAACCAGATCATAGATGAGACTGTTTGTCATGATCTCTTCGTTTTTCTTGATGAATTCCGGTGTGTATCCGGTGGTTCCTGCTGTCATCTGGATAATCTCCGCATCATAAAAATCATATCCCAACTTTTCTGCAAGAATCTTGCCAATATCGTGGCCGCCACTTCCAAACTGTCTTCCAATGGCGATAACATTTTTTCCATAGGTTCCTGCTGTCTGTTCTTTTGCTTCGTTCTCGTTTTCTGCAGATACGCTTTCCGGGAAAATCATATCTTTCAGGAATGCAAGTTTCTTACCGATGAGTCTGGCGATAAAGCCTACCAGAAGAGCAGCAATAACGGTACCTTCTCTTACACCATCCAGTCTTCCTGCAAATACGAAAGAAAGTACAGCAGCGATCACTGACATGGATACATCAAAACAGATCTTGGTTGTTCCGAAATTTGTTTTCCATGTAAGAACAATAGCACGGACAAAAGATTCTCCCGGAAGCATGACAACGTCTGCCAAGACCTCCATATATACACCTACGCCAAGAATCAGACATCCGATGAGAAGATATACAATCTTCATGATGTACGCTTCCGGATTGACCCAGGAAAAAAGAATCATGGTAAGATCAATAAAATATCCAAATATGATGGATACCGGAATCTGAAGGATGTGCTCCAATTTAAAGTTCTTTCTCAGGATGATCAACTGCAGTACGATCAGAAAGATACTGAAAAAGATGGTAAAATTTCCAAGTGTAAATGGAAAATTAAGACTTAATACGTAAGGAATTGATGAAATCGGGGATGTTCCTAGATTTGCCTTTGTGATCAGACTGACTCCCAGGGAGTTTACAAACAATCCCACCAGAAATATTAAATATCGTTTTAGTTTCTCCATTTTTTATTTCCCCCTCATTTCATATCTGCAAGATTTCGATAGATCCGGCAAAAAATATCCATAAACAACTTCTGCTCTTCTTCGGAAATACCATTTAATGCAGTTTTTTCTATTTTCTTAAAAGCCTCCTCCACAAGCTTCTGATTTTTCTTTCCGGATTCTGTCATAAAAATATGAAAAGTACGACGGTTTCCATTGAGCATTTTTCTTTCGATCAGACCTTTTTCTTCCATACGGTTCAAAATGGACGTTAAAGATCCTGCCTCGATGAGGCATCCTGCCGCAATCTCTTTCTGGCTGGCACCATCGTGATCTTTCAGGTAATCCAATACTTTGGGCTGTCCCAAGGTAAGGCCTGTGTCTGCCAGCTGTTCCATTAGTTTTTTCTGGACAGTCATATGGTTTATCATAGACAGGTAGTGAAATGAATCATCCATTTATTATTTAGCTCCTTCTTTTATCATATAAATAGTTATAATTCAAACATTTAGAATTATAACTATATTCGTGGTGTATGTCAATAACTTTTTCACCACTATTTTCCTCTTCTATTTGTTTGCAAAAAAAGCCATAAGATTTTCTTTTCAAAATCTTACAGCTCTTCTATCATGTTGCATCCCAAACATCATCTATATTTACATGTAATATCTGCACAAAATCCCATGGGTTATTTTCGGGTTATTTTCGGGTTATTTTCTAACCGCCTATGCCTTCCAGACCTTGATTTTACTGGCTTTTTGAAGAATCTTTCAAAGAGTGCCGTGGCAGATGAAAAATATTTTTATCATTGTTTTATTTCTCTTTGATTTGCCCGGAAATGCCCTGTTTTGCAATGGATTTCGGGGATTTGTGAAATGTGTGTTTTAGCTGCCATCTTGGCAAAATGGGGCAAGATTAAGCAAGTTATTGCGTGATCTTATCATTTCCAAGCAGAATACCAAACAGAGCATATCCCAGCATTCCAGCCTCATATCCTGTCAGTGTAAAGGGAAAATAGACATCTTTTTCTTTTACAAGTTTACAAAGCAGCCTTCCTGCAAAAATCCCACCTGCGGTCACTACGAAGAAGGTAACCGGAAATATCACAGTATCTGCTTTAATACTTGCCGATAAAAGGTATAAAACAATGAGATTGGAAGTGTAAAATTCATAACCAATGCCTGAAGTCCTTCAATTCTCTCTGGGCGGATCAGTTTTTTCTCTCTGCAGATCATCCCAATAATAAGCATTATGATCACGGGTAAAATTACTTGTAATAAACTCACTATTGTTCAGCCTCCCATACCTGTTTCTCAGCATTCCACTGCTACTTTAATCACACCATCTCTCTTATTTTCGAACAATTCATATGCCTCTTCAATCCTGTTTAACGGATATGTATGCGTAATCAGCGGTTCCGTGTTGATCTTACCTTCTGATATCAGCTTCAGAATTTCTTCGCAATCGCAGCCATCCACTCCACCTGTTTTAAAAGTGAGATTTTTACCATACATATCTGGGAGTGGTAACATCTGCGCTTTATCGTAAAGCGCAACCACTGTCACGATTGCATTTGGTCGGGCACATTCCCACGCCAGTTTAAATGTCGATTCTGCTCCGGCAACTTCAAGGACTGCATCAGCTCCACCATGCTCACTATTAGTCTTAACAAACTCTTTACAGTCTTCCGGTGAAACAGTAAGAATCTCCGGATAATGCTCATTAATAAAGCGAATACGTGTATCGTCCTTTTCACATATAATGATCTTCGCTGGATTTTTCAGCATAACACTAAGTAAAGTACATATTCCTGTTGGACCGGCTCCAATGATCAGTACAGTATCTTCCTCTGTGATTTCAGAAATACGTGCTGCCCAATAACCAGTAGCAAGAACATCTCCTACCAGTAAAGCCTGTCTGTCCGTAACACCTTCCGGGATTTTATTCAATCCCTGATCTGCAAAAGGAACCCGGACATATTCTGCCTGTCCCCCATCGATACGACAGCCAAGTGCCCAGCCACCATTCTTGTCGGTACAATTGTTTACATATCCTTTCTTACAGAAAAAACACTCTCCGCAAAAGGTTTCTACATTTACAGTCACCCGGTCTCCCGGTTTTACATGCGTCACCTTAGAACCGACTGCCTCAACAATACCTACCATCTCATGGCCAACTGTAATTCCCGGGACTGCACGCGGAACACTTCCGTGTTTAATATGCAGGTCACTGGAACAGATGCTGGCCAGTGTCACCTTTACAATGGCATCTCGTTCATGCATGAGCACTGGTTTCGGTTTTTCCATTAGTTCAAATTTTCCCTTTGAAACATATGTATAAGTCAGCATTATTTTGCCCCCATCTATTAGAATGTATGCTAGTAAAATATCCGGTACGGAACACATCTGTTCTTATACCGGATATTTCTGATTCTATTTTGTATACACTGTTTTACCTCTTGCTATTACCTCAACAAGCTGCAGGTCCTGATCCAGGATACAAAGATCCGCATCATAGCCCTCTTCAATCTTTCCTTTTCCATTAAGGCGAAGAATTTCTGCCGGATTGGATGTTATTGTTGAAAGTGCAATTTCCAACGGGATATCCGCTTTAAACACACACTCTTTAACTTCCTTCAGAAGGCAGCTGGACTGTCCAACGCCCATTCCAAGGAATTCGCCATCACTACTGTACATCGGAAGGCTTCCCTGTCCATCAGAAGAAATTGTCATGCGGTTAGGATTTACTCCTGCATCTAACATCCGTTTGATACCATTACATACTCGTACCTCATCACAGATAGTTTCCCAATAGTCAATATCTTCATTTCCGGTAAAATCTACTGCTCCGCCTTTCAGCGCATATTCCATTGACTTGCAGAAAAGCAGCTCATTTCGATTGATATGTGTTGGCAATATTTGAGAAGTCGGTATCTCTGTCTCATCTACCACCCGTTCAATAAGATCTAAGCATCTCGGACTGTCACCAAGATGAACATTTACAATACCAGCTTTCCCGGAAAGAACACCACCAAGTCTTGTATCCGCAACGACACGTACAAATTCCTCAAAAGTCGGCTGTGAAGACCGATGATCAGAGATCGCGATTTCTCCAGTTCCAATGATTTCCTGAATCATCATAATATCTTTCACAATACTGTCAGTCAACGTACGAACCGGAATCTGATAACTGCCTGTATAACAGTATGCAGACATTCCCTGCTCATTCAATCCTTTTGTCTTTGCAACCAGTGCACATATATCACGACCGATTCCATCTGTTCCAAGGCAGCCAACAACTGTTGTTACTCCAAACTTCGTAAGTCCTTCCATAGTTGCTTCCGGAGTACGATTGGCGAATCCACCTTCGCCACCGCCTCCGAGTACATGAACATGACTATCAATGAATCCCGGAGTTAAAAGTAACCCCTCTCCATTGATCATTTCTGCCTCAGAAAGAAATCCGTCTGCGGATATAGAACCTGCATCTTTAATCTTAACAATCTTATCATTGATTATAAGTACATCTTTTTTCCCCAGATGCTGTGGAGCATAAACATCAATATTCTGAATTAATTTCATCATAAATCACTCCCAATTATCCAATGCATGTTTTAGAATCCAATTCCAACTGCAATAAGAACTGTAATGATTGCACCAATCATTAAGACGCCAAGGAATTTCCACATGAATTTAATCCAGTTAGACCACTCAATCTTTGCAATTGCAAGAGATCCGATCAGACATCCGGATGTAGGAACAATCAGATTTGTAAATGCATCACCAAGCTGGAATGCAACTACAGCTGTCTGTCGTGAAACACCTAACAGGTCTGACAGTGGAGCCATGATCGGCATTGTGATCGCAGCCTGTCCTGTTCCGGATACAACAAAGAAGTTGAATACGGACTGGAACAGATACATAAGTACTGCTGCAACCGCTCCGGAAACTCCAGACAATGCATTTGAAATATTATACATAATTGTATTGATAACTGTAGGTGTGGTCGGATCAGATCCACCAAGAACCTGCATGATACCCTGTGCCATAGCAACAACAAGTGCAGCACCAATCAGATCTTTTGCTCCATCTTTGAATGATATTGCGATATCATTCAGTTTCATGTCGTTCAGTTTAAAGATAACTCCGATCACACCGGAAACAATTCCCATAATAAAGAACTGTGTAGCAATCTCCGGCATGTAGTATCCCTGAGTCATAACTCCCCAAACTACCCATACTACTGTAGCAGCCAGTGTCAGAAGAACTAAAATGTGTCCAAGACCAAATGAATGTCCTTCGTCAATTCCTGTTTTTTCATTCTGCTCACGGAAATATGAATCAGTCTTATATGCGATTGAGATTGTCGGAGTCTTTTTGATCTTTGATGCATAGAACATAGTCATTCCACAGCCGAGTGCTGTAAATACTACCCACATTACCATACGGAATCCTGCTCCGGAGAATACGTCAATACCTGCAATACCCTGTGCAATACCTACAGAGAATGGATTCATCCAAGATGAACCAAAACCAATCTGTGTTGCAACATAAGTAACAAGAACTGCGATAACTGAATCATATCCAACTGCTACAAACAACGGACAAAGAATCATAGTAAACGGAAGCGCTTCTTCTCCCATCCCGAAAACTGCTCCACCAAGAGAAAACAGTACAAAAAGTATCGGAATCAGTAGTTTTTCTGCTCCCTCTGCCTTACGGATCAATCCGATCAATCCGGATTCAATCGCACCTGTACGGATCATGATACCGAATGCACCACCTACTACCATAAGAAATGCGATAATCTCGATTGCAGAACTATTTACGATTCCGTTATACATATAGTTGAAAAATCCTGTTCCACCATCTCCACTAAAGAGTGCTACTCCTTCTGTTACTACATTTCCTGTATCATCTGTCAGATACTGGAAACTTCCGTCTTTGATTACTGTACGGGTTTTCTCAACACCATTGATCATATATGAAATATCCTGTGTTTCGTAAAATCCCTTTGGTACAAGAAATGTCATAAGTGCTGCGAAAACAACTACAAAAAAGATGATAATGTAGGTATCAGGCACTTGGAATCCCTTGTTAAAAGACTTTAACCCTTTTCCTTCGTTTTTGCTCATTTTTGAATCTCCCTCCCATTTTTCATTAAACCTGTCAATATTATTTTTCAAAAAAACTGCTCTTATTTCCTGCAGCGTCCAAGTCTGCCTTTAAAATCTTCATACCCAAAATCAGTAAGACGTTCCATGGTTTTATCGCCATGTCTCAGCCATATATCAGGCAAAGGCATTCCATTAAAGGTATTGTTCTTGCAGGTTGTATAAATGGCCATATCACCAAACATGAGGATATCTCCGTACTTCAACGGCTCTGAAAAGCTGTAATCTCCTATGATATCTCCTGACAGGCAGGTTGGTCCTCCGAGCCGGATTGTGACTGCATTTTCTCCCGGTTCATCTGCTCCAAGAAGAGGAGGACGATAAGGCATTTCCAGAACATCCGGCATATGACAGGCAGCACTTCCATCCAAAATTGCAAGCCGGGTATCACCATTTTGCAGCACATCCAGAACAGTTGTCAAAAAGAATCCTGCATTTAAGGCCCATGCCTCTCCGGGCTCCAGATAAACATCTACCTTCCATTCTTCCTTTGCTGCTCTGATGCACTTCTCAAGCCGTGCAATATCATAGCCTGGTCTTGTAATATGATGTCCACCTCCCAGGTTCAGCCATTTCATCTGAGAAATCAGATCTCCGAATTTCGTCTTTACTGCTGTAAGAGTAGTTTCCAGATCAGAAGAGTCCTGCTCACAAAGGGTGTGAAAATGAATACCATCCAATAATCCGATCAGCTCCGGATGCTTTCTCACAGCAGTCTCCCACTGTGCCCTTGTGGTACCCATGCGGCTGCCTGGGGCACAGGGATCATAAATAGCATGTCCCTCCTGGGTAGAGCATTCCGGATTGATCCGAAGCCCTGCACTTTTCCCGGCCTCCTTCACTCTTTTTCCAAAGCGAAGAAGCTGAGAAGGAGAGTTAAACACTATATGATCTGCAAAGCTAAGCAGCTCCTCAAATTCATCCTCACGATATCCGGCGCAAAATACATGTACCTCTTTTCCGGGCATCTCCTGGGCACCAAGCCTGGCTTCGTACAGTCCGCTTGCTTCTGTTCCTGTCAAATATGGTTCCAAAAGATGATAGCAGTCATAATTACTGAAAGCCTTCTGTGCCAGGAGCATTTTGCAGCCTGTTCTCTTGGCAATATTCCCCATTAATTCTGCATTTTTTATAAGCGCCGCTTCGTCGAGAACATAACAAGGTGTTTTGATCTTCCGCAGCTCCGGCGGAATAATTCCGCCGGACGCTGCAAAGGGTGGTCTTGTATCTGTTCTTTCCATTAATCCACCAGCTCCGGATCATGATTTTCGCTGCGTGGAAGTCCATATTTGTCAAGTGCTTCCAGGAACGGATCCGGGTCAAATTCTTCTACTGTGTACACTCCCGGGCGGATCCATTTTCCGGTAAGCATCATTAATGCTCCGCACATAGCCGGAACGCCTGTCGTATAGCTGATTGCCTGACTTCCAACCTCTTTATAACATTCCTGGTGGTCACAAACATTATAAATATAATAGGTTTTCTCTTTTCCATCCTTTACCCCGGTGAAAATGCAGCCAATATTAGTTTTTCCCTTAGTACGTGGACCCAGGCTGGCCGGATCCGGGAGAAGAGCCTTCAAAAACTGGATAGGAACGATTTCCTGTCCATTATAGTTGATCGGAGTAGTAGAAAGCATTCCCACATCCTCCAGACAGCGCATGTGATCCAGATAGCTCTGTCCGAAGGTCATAAAGAAACGGATTCTCTTTACTCCCGGAATTGTCTGGGCAAGGGACTCGATCTCCTCGTGATGCAGAAGATACATATCTTTATCGCCGACCTGATCAAAATCATATTCCCGCTTGATCGCCATCGGAGGAATTTCCACCCAATGTCCATTCTCCCAGTAGCTTCCGGGCGCACTTACCTCACGAAGATTGATTTCCGGATTAAAGTTGGTTGCAAATGCATATCCGTGGTCTCCTCCATTGCAGTCCAGAATATCAATGGTATCGATCTGGTCGAACTCATGCTTTAATGCATATGCACAATATGCCTGGGTAACACCCGGGTCAAAGCCGCAGCCAAGAAGTGCTGTAAGTCCTGCCTCTTCAAATTTCTTCCGGTATGCCCACTGCCAGGAATAATCAAAATATGCGGAAAATCCCGCTTCCTTGCAGCGTTTTTCGTAAATAGCACGCCATTTGGGATCATCCGTATCCTCCGGCTCATAGTTTGCCGTATCCATATAGTTCACACCACATGCCAGACATGCATCCATGATGGTCAGATCCTGATACGGAAGCGCAATGTTCATTACCAGATCCGGTTTGTAACTATTGATCAGCTGGATCAGCTGGTTTACATCATCCGCATCCACCTTTGCGGTGGTAATAACTGTTTTTGTTTTTCCTTCCAGTTTCCGGGCAAGTGCATCGCATTTTTCTTTTGTCCTGCTTGCTATACACAGTTCTGTAAATACAGTATCTGCCTGACAACACTTCTGGATTGCTACACTGGCTACTCCGCCGCAGCCGATTACAAGTACTCTGCTCATGTTTTTTGTCTCCTTTTTTATACTCAATTTTCGTAACTGTTTTTATTTTGCCACCGCCAGCAGCAGTTCCCTGACCACCTTACATGCTGTAGCTGTGGAAACACCGCTTGGATCCAGCATAGGTGCCAGCTCATTGACATCTGCTCCCACAATATTTAATTCTGATACCTTCCGGATAGCAGCGAGCAATTCAAGGAAGCTTACGCCTCCTGCCTCCGGTGTACCGGTTCCCGGAAATACAGATGGATCCAGACAGTCCAGATCAATGGTAAAATATACCGGAACCTGCTTCCTGGCCAATTCCTGTACGGTTTCTTCCAGGCCTTCAAAGGTAAAGGGATGAAAATCTGTATGCTCTTTTGCAAACCGGAATTCTTCTCTTTCCCCGCTTCGGATACAAAACTGATGTATCCTCCCATCTCCCAGAATATCATAGCATCTGCGGATAACACACGCATGACTTAAATGAGCACCAAGATAATCGTCTCTTAAATCTGCGTGCGCATCAAAATGAATAATATGAAGTCCCGGATATCTCCCGGCGACAGCTCTCACAGCAGCCAGTGTCACCAGATGCTCTCCCCCCAGAAGCAGCGGCATTTTTCCCTCTTTCAGGATTTCCTCTGCACGATCCTGTATATCAGCAAGCGCCTTTTCACTGCTGCCGAAGCAAAGCTCTAGATCTCCACTGTCAAATACCCGGATATCCATAAGGTCACGATCCTGATAAGGGCTGTAGGTTTCCAGTCCAAAGCTTTCATGACGAATGGCAGAAGGACCGAACCTGGCTCCCGGACGAAAGCTTGTGGTCGAATCAAAGGGAGCTCCGTAAAGAACAATTTCTGCTTCCTCAAAGCTGCTGTCACAACCGATAAAATTTTCAATATTTGGTAAGATCATAAATCAGTCCTCCACCTCCTGAAGCATTTCCTCCAGAAAAGCCGGAAGATAAAATGCACCTTTGTGAAGCCTTGTAGTATAGTAACGGGTGCGAAGATTCAGTGAATTCCATGCCTTCGAATCCAGGTCATCCACAGGATGATATTTTTTACTTGCAAAGCCAAACAGCCAGTAGCCGGCAGCAAAGGTAGGAATATGAGCCTGGTAAACACGGCTGATCTGGAAAGTACTGGCAATTCTTTTGTGACTGCGCTGCATGGCATGCGCATCCTCGGAATAAAAAGGACTTCCCTGCTGATTAACCATGATTCCATCCGACTTCAGCGCATTATAGCAGTTTCCGTAAAATTCACGGGTAAATAATCCCTCCGATGGGCCAAAGGGATCCGAGGAATCTACAATAATAAGATCATATTTATTTTCGCAGCGGCGTATATATTTCAACGCATTTTCATAATGAAGGTGCACTCTCCTGTCATCCAGCCTGCAGGCATTTCCCGGAAGATATGCGCGACAGGCTTCTACTACCATAGGATCCATCTCTACCAGATCAATATGGCTGACACGGTCATACCTGGTCAGTTCACGTACAACTCCGCCGTCTCCTGCTCCGATCACAAGAATATCTTTGGCTTCTTTGTGAATAGCCATAGGTACATGAGTGATCATTTCGTCATAAATAAATTCGTCACGCTCTGTGAGCATTACATTACCGTCCAGTGTGAGCACCCTGCCAAATTCCGGTGTCTCAAAAATATCAATTCTCTGATAGTCACTCTGCTTTGAATAAAGCTGACGGTTTACCCGGATACTATGCTTCACATCCGGTGTATGAAATTCCGAAAACCACATTTCCATTTTCTTTACCTCCCTGCCAGTACGTTTAAACGCAATATATCCGGATCTTCAGGGCCTGTCATATTGCATCCTTTTGCCTTGGCATATTCAATATAATCCAGGATTTCCGGAGTGATTCGTTCCCCCGGAGCCAAAATCGGGATTCCCGGAGGATAACACATTACAAACTCGCTGCATACTTTGCCTTCGGTTTCTCTGAGAGGAAGGCTGCATTTTTCTGCATAAAAAGCTTCCTGAGGACTTGTCACTACCTGAGGATCGATATATTCCTGATCCAGCAATCCTGATTTATCCTTCTGGAATCGCCTGCGGATCTCCGCAAGAGCACTTACCAGCCGCTCTATTTCCTGGGCACGATCTCCGATCGACAGATAAGCCAAAATATTTCCAATATCACCAAATTCGATCTGAATATCATATTCATCTCTCAGTATATCGTAAACCTCGATTCCTGCAAGTCCGATATCCAGGGTATGTACACTTAATTTCGTAATGTCAAAATCAAAAACCGAATCTCCATTCACCAGCTCTTTTCCAAATGCATAATAGCCGCCAATAGCATTGATCTCTTCCCTTGCATACTCTGCCATATCTGCTACCTGATGAAAAATCTGGCGTCCTCGCTGTGCAAGATTCCGGCGCGAAATGTCAAGACTTGACATCAGAAGATAGCTGCCTGAAGTAGTCTGAGTCAGATTGATGATCTGACGGACATAACCGGCATGAACACCTGGTCCTGTAAGAAGAAGGCTGGACTGGGTCAGGCTTCCGCCACTTTTATGCATGGATACAGACGCCATATCTGCACCGGCTGCCATTGCCGAAACCGGCAGACCTCCGCCAAAATAAAAATGGGTTCCATGTGCCTCATCTGCCAGACACAGCATTCCTGCTTCATGAGCCATGCGTACAATTGCGCGAAGATCACTGCAGATTCCATAATAGGTGGGATTGTTCACCAGCACAGCCACCGCATTTGGGTGCTCCTTAATTGCCTTTGCCACCTGTTCACGTCGCATTCCAAGAGAAATCCCAAGTCTCTGATCCACCTCCGGATTCACATAGACCGGGATTGCTCCGCACAGAACCAGCGCATTCAGCACACTTCTGTGGACATTTCGGGGAAGAATGATCTCATCTCCCCTCTTACAGGCAGTTAGCACCATAGTCTGCACTGAGCTTGTAGTTCCTCCAACCATAAGAAATGCATGCGCTGCTCCAAAGGCATCTGCTGCCAGCTCTTCCGCCTCCCGGATCACAGATACGGGATGACAGAGATTATCAAGCGGCTTCATGCTGTTTACATCCACACCTACACATTTTTGTCCCAGAAATTCAGTAAGCTCCGGATTTCCTCTTCCTCTTTTATGTCCCGGCACATCGAAAGGTACTACTCTCATACGCAGGAATTTTTCCAGAGCTTCATGAATTGGAGCATGATTCTGGTCCAGTTTAAAACGACTTCTGTTCATTGCTTCTCCATTTCCAGTTCCTTTATCCGCACAAAAAAAGCAGGCCGATACAAAACCGTAAACCTGCTTAGATCATTCTTCCTGATTTTATTTTCATCGCATATAAATATGAGAATCCCCATATTTACATGAGATCAGAATCCGGATGATATATGTCAGAGTCTATATAGCAATCATACTTTTACTACTCTTATTGACCGTTTCACAAGTCTGCGCAACATGCGCATGACGGTTATCAAAGGAACCAACTTATAAAATTTGAGCTTCTAACTCAATCAATAAGGCAACCAAAGTTACCATCAGCGGCAGTGGACCCGGCTGTCCGTATGGCCTTGACCCCAAAATGGAGTGGTCCAAAATAATTGCTTTGAAAAGACTCTTTCTTGTCCTTCAAAATCTACATAAGCATAGCATATCTGAAAATTCATGTCAACTATCAAAATCGTTTAAATACTTATAGTATGGACCATTTATAATAATGTCAGAAGGATATTCTTTTCTTGAATCCCTTATATTTTCATGCTAATATATATAATTAGGTCAAAAACTACAAAATACAAAATGGAGGAAATATGAATCAAAAAAGTACATCTGCTCCCATAGCAGAAAACAAAATGGGGACCATGCCCGTAGGAAGGCTTGTACTAAACATGTCTCTGCCAATGATGATCTCCATGCTGGTGCAGGCATTGTACAATATTGTAGACAGTGTTTTCGTTGCCATGCTTTCCGAAAATGCTCTGACGGCAGTTTCCATGGCTTTTCCACTGCAGACACTTCTGATCGCAGTAGGTGCAGGTACCGGTGTGGGTATGAACGCACTGCTTTCCAAATCCCTTGGAGAAAAGAATTTTGAAAAAGCTGATCGGACAGCCAGCAATGCTGCTTTCCTGTATGGCTTAAGCTATCTGGTTTTCCTGATCCTTGGATTTACAGTAGTAAAACCATTTTATGCCAGCCAGGTACATAACGCAGACCCTGAGATCCTTAAATTTGGGATTGAATATCTGAGCACAGTTATGATATTCTCCTTTGGTCTGCTTGGACAGTTTTTCTTTGAACGTCTGCTCACATCCACAGGAAAAACCATATTCAGCATGACTTCTCAGCTGTGCGGTGCCATCACCAACATCATCCTTGACCCGATCCTGATCTTTGGTCTGTTCGGTGCTCCGAAAATGGGTGTTACCGGAGCTGCTGTAGCTACTGTGATCGGACAGTGTGTAGCCTGCATCGTTGCAGGAATCTGCAACCATAAATTTAATCATGAAGTCCGGCTCAGCTTCAGGGGCTTCCGTCCTGACCTTAAGATCATCGGCCATATTTATGCAGTAGGTATTCCATCGATCATCATGCAGTCCATCAGTTCTATCATGACCTACTGCATGAATCTGATCCTGGTACAGTTCACAGTCACTGCAACTGCAATATTTGGTGTTTACTTCAAATTGCAGAGTTTTTTCTTCATGCCTGTATTTGGACTTAACAACGGCATTACACCGATCATTGCCTATAATTATGGTGCACGCCACAGAAAGCGTATGCTTAAAACTGTCAAAGTCAGCATGTTCATCGCATTCTGTTTTACATTCATTGGTTTTCTTGCCTTTGAATTTATTCCGAAAACACTGCTGGGGCTGTTCAGTGCTTCCGAAGATATGCTTACCATCGGAATCCCTGCACTTCGTATCATAGGAATCCACTATCTGATCGCATGGTTCTGTATCATTGCGGGAACTGTATTCCAGGCACTCGGAAAAGCTGTATTCAGTATGATCGTATCTATCATGCGTCAGCTGTTTGTCCTGGTACCTGCTGCTTATATCCTTGCTTCCATCGGCGGACTTCACGCAGTATGGTGGTCTTTCCCCATTGCGGAGATCATTTCTCTGATCGTGTCCGTAACTTTCCTGGTTGTCATAAACAGAACGATCATTCAAAAAATTCCGGAAGCCTAAGGACATCAAAGCTTCCCATTCCAATTTATACAAAAAGAAGACAGAAGATTTCCTTTTTCTCTTCAGGATATCTTCTGTCTTTTTTATTGTTATTTATAGATCCGGTAGCCATCCCTTCCGGAGCGTTTTACCTGATAAAGGGCAAAATCTGCTTTTTGATACAGTTCCATAAAGGTATCTCCATCCTGTGGTGCAAAAGCAATTCCTGCACTAAAAGTAAATGTATACTCTCCCATGCCTTCCATACGGATCTCCCTGAGCTTTTCATGAAGTTTTTTTATTCTGCTCTCCATATTTTTCCGGGAACCGATATTACAGAGCAGGATCACAAACTCATCCCCGCCGATACGCCCGATCACATCCTGTTCCCGGAACTGCTCTTTAAGAAAACCTCCCAGCATCTTTAATACATTATCTCCCATGACATGTCCGTAAACATCATTCACTTCTTTAAAATGATCCATATCCAGGATCAGAAAGCCATGAAAGCCTTCCGGAGCTTTTTCTCTCAGAATAGCATCGATCACCTTCTGCGTATTCTCTCTGTTATAAACGCCTGTAAGCGCATCCTTCTGGGCAGAACGTACCAATTCCGCTTTCTCCTGATTATTTCTTACAACAATATACAGGAGCAGGAGAAGCACCAGAATACAGAAGCTTCCCATAAATAGGATTTCATAACCGGAAATGAATTCATAAGCCTGCTGTGCACTTTTTACAGGAATTGCATAACAGATCATCCAGTCGTTGTATCCAAGAGGCATATATGCCAGATACCGGTCCTCTTCTTTTCTCTCTTTGAGACTAAGCTTCACCAGACCACTTTCGCCAACTTTAAAATCTTCCTGAATATCCTGAAGAGCATTCTTTCCTTTAAGATTTTTTTCTCCGTAATATTTAAAAAGATTGATTCCATATGTGATCTCCGTACCAGACGCCGAACCACTGTCAAAGGCAATGATCTCTCCATCACTTGTAGCCAGAAGACTGTTTCCCGCTCCATCAAAAAGATCATTAAAAAGCATATGGCTCAGCGCTGTAACATTACAGGATCCGCCCAACACACCGATCACTTTATGGTCTTTGTATACCGGCACACCTAAAACCACCCGCACCTTATGATCCACACTGCTTTCCAGGGGATCGCTGATGGTCTGCTCTCCACTGATAGCCTCCTGAAAATATCTGCGATGAGAAACATTCTTGGTTACTCCATTGTCGTAGTATGCATCTCCATTCTTATCAATAAGAGCAGCCCTCTCCAGGTCTGTCTTTTCATAAATGGATATCAGTCGTTCTTTATTTTCTTCTGAAAAAAGTTCTTCTGATCTTCCCATTGCAGAGGCAATCTCATTCAGATATTGATAATTAATATCCAGTATCGTCCGCAAATGTTCACTTTGTCTCTGCACATTTATCTTCAATGTATTCTGAGAATTCACCTGTACAGCCCTCTGCACACACTCGAAAAAAATAAGAATCCCTGCTATAACCGCCAAGATAAAAACGCCGGTTGCCATAACATAATTTTTTAATTCAAAGTGATTCTTTTTCATACGTTTTCTCCTGATTTAACCTTTTTTGTCATGCATTTTTATTTTACCATGATTTTTGTTTTTTCTCTATAACAAAAAATCTGCAGATTCCAATCATAAGATTGAAAAATGCAGATTTTTTACAACGATATCTGATTATTATGCCTTATTATGCCGCCTTCCGCGACTCACGTCCGGCTTATATTGCTGCAATAAGAACAACGTTATTTATTTTTCTTTGTGTTTACGATCAGCGGAACAATTTCTCCTTTTTTTACATCCACCAGTCCCTTATCAGTCAGCTTCAGTGCCGGGCTTACCGGTAATCCAAGTGTTGCCACTGACATGATCGGATTATTATGCACATATCCCAGATCTGTAAGGCTTTTTCTTACCGCCTTCAATGCAAGGCCATTCTCCCTGATTGATTTTTCGGATAAAAGCCCACATACCGGAAGTGCAAGTTCAGAAAGGATCCTTCCATCTTTTACTGTCAGAAATCCCCCCTGCAGTTCCCGGATCCTGTTTACAGCAAATAACATATCATCCGGAGAGCTTCCTGCCACAAAGAGATTATGATGATCATGAAAATATGTTGTTGCCACAGTTCCCTTTTTCAAGCAGGAGCCTGTAAGAAATCCATAGCCGATATTTCCGTTCTTCCCATGACGTTCCACCACCATAGCCAGAAGACATCCGCTGTTTTCCCAGCAGATCTTTCCGGCTTTCACCGGCATTTCCACCAGTTTTTCAGTAGTATGGGTACGATCCGGATTGATTTCTATCACACGAACCGTTGCATATCCTTCCTGAAAAGGAGCATTCACCTGAAAATCCTTCAGAAAAATCTCCGGAAGCTGTACACTCCGGTAAAAATCTGCCGGAAATTCATATGTGGAAGCAGACAGCGGCAACTGCGGTTCATCCTTTGTATAAATCGGAACACCATTTTTGAATACAGCTTCCGGTTTAAGAACGGACGGATCTTTAAGTAGCATAAAGTCCGCAAGTTTTCCCGGTGCGATAGCTCCTCTGTCATAAAAATGCATCCGCTGACATGGTGTATATGTGGCACAGTAGATTGCCTGTTCCATCGGAAATCCCATATCGATCGCTTTCTGTACCACTGCATTCAGCGGTCCCTGCTCATACAAAACATCTGCCATAGTATCATCTGTTACAAAGGAGCAATACTCGTAGAGCTGGTTCTGGCAGATATATTCCAGGATTTCCGGTTTCAACATTTTATCCTGGATCTCAAAAAACATTCCGTTTTCGATCCGCTGCTTTACTTCCTCAAGAGTATGTTCTGTATGATCACCATTAATACCCAGATAAAGAAACTTTGCAAGATCCAGATCCAGTAATGACGGACAGTGTCCCTCGATCACATATCCCGGATGGTCTTTTTTCAGATATTCCAGAAACCGGCTGATCTCCAGATCATTTTCCCGGATGATCTGCCGGTAATTCATGATTTCGCCTACACATACCACATCTTTTTCTTCCAGCAGATGCTTCATTGCACTGCAGTCAATGATCCCGCCTGTGGTTTCCAGCTTTTCACTAGTTGACGGAACGCTGCTTGGAATCCCGTAAAAAATATCGATAGGTGCATTCTTTGCCGCAGAGATCATTTCCAGAATCCCTCGGATCCCTTTGACATTGGCCATTTCGTGAGGCTCTGAAACCACCGTCGTCACACCATTTTCTCCTGCACATTTTCCAAAAAAAGCCGGTGTGGCCATAGAACTCTCAATATGCATGTGAATATCTGTCAGTCCTGGAATCATGTATGATCCCTTTGCATCGATCACATTGTCAGTCTGAAGATCCGTATCCTGTTTTCTGTCTATGTAATAAAATTTTCCATCTTTCACCGCAACATTGGCAGATATGAATTTCTTAAGATAGGAATTAAATACCTTTACGTTTTTGATCAGCAGATGAACCTGCTCCATACCATTTCACCATCCTTAGATAATTGAATAAAAATACAACAGACAGACTGCTACCAGTACATACATGACCGGTTCAACCTTTTTGATCTTTCCTGCTGCGATCTTCATAACGAGATAAGCCGGAAGCGCCACGCAGATACCATTTGCGATATTATTTGCAAAAATCGTAAAGGTTACACATAAAAATGCCGGAATATACTCTGTAATATCCGAATAATCAATATTTCTCATAGCACCAAGCATATTGATGCCGATATAGATCAGCACCGGACCGGTTGCCGCAGATGGGATCACAAGAGCCAGTGGTGCCAGAAACAGCGAAAGTCCGAAGAAAATGCTTGTAAAAATAACCGTAAGTCCCGTTTTTCCTCCTGCTTCTACGCCTGCAGATGACTCCAGATAAGTAGTAAGACTCGGCATTCCAAACAATGCTCCAAAGCTTGTTGCAATCGCATCTACCTTAAAGCATTTATCAATACCCGGAAGATTTCCATCCTTATCCAGATAGCCTGCCTTTGCTCCCACTCCCAGAACTGTTCCGAATGTAGAAAAGAAATCCGGTACAAACAGAGCGATCAGAAATGGAATATAAGCAAAATTCAGCGCTCCCATAAAATCAACTTTCAGGAACTGATGGCCGATACCTGCCGGAAATGCAAAAATGGATTCCGGAGCATGTGTAACACCGAAAGGAATTCCTGCCAGAGTGGTCAGCAGGATCGCAAGAATCATACCACCCGGTATATTTCGTACCTTGATCACCAGAAGGATCAGAAATCCGATCACTGCTACGATCACAGATGGAGATGCAAGATCTCCAAAGGAAAGACAGTTTTTTGCATCATTTGCCACGATCAATCCACAGTTTTTTGCACCAAGAAGTGCGATAAACAGACCAATACCGGCACTAACCGCTTGTTTCAGGCTTACCGGGATCACACGTACCACGGCTTCTCTCAGACCAAAGAATGAAATTATGATAAAAAGAACACCACTCCAGAATATCACACCTGCTGCGATCGGCATACTTACGCCTTCATTGGTAATCATAGACGCAATAATTCCAACGCTTCCAAGTCCCGGAGCCAGAGCAAACGGTCGATTGGTAACCAATGCCATTGCACAGCTGGTCACAATGATCAGAATGATCATAGCTGTCAGAGTCGTGTGTTTATCATAACCGGCGCCTGCCAGAATATTTGGGATCGTGGCAAGCACATATGCCATAGTTACAAAAGTTGTCAGTCCTGCCAGAAGTTCTGTTTTTATATTTGTATTGAACTCAGACAGTCTGAACTGTTTTTCCAGCCAGTTTTTCATTTATTTTTTCCCCCTTGATATGATGATAGGATGTATTGTAAAATATGCATATCAGGAAGTCAAATTCATATTATACATAAAAATTATACCAAAATGGAATAATTGGAGGAAAACATGAACTATCATGAACTGAAGTACATTCTCTGCATTGCCAAATATCAGAATCTTACAAAAGCCGCACAGGAGCTTTATATTTCCCAGCCAACCCTGACCAAGCATCTCCAGAAACTGGAACGAGAAATGGGGACCAAGCTGTTCAGCCGCAGCGGAAACAGCTATACACCTACCTTTGCGGGCCGCAAATATATGGAGTATACCCGAAAGATCCTGCAGATACAACAGGACTGGGAAAAAGAGCTGAAAGATCTTACAGAAAATAATGAAGGAGAACTGAACGTTGCTTTCCCACTGATGAGGAGTACCTGTATGGTTCCTCAGATCATGACCTCTTTTTTTCAAAAATATCCTAAAGTAAAGGTCAATATCCTGGAAGAGGCATATTCTATCCAGGAAAAACTTCTGCTCAATGATCAGCTTGATTTTGGCATTTTCAATGAAGTACATAAACACCCCAAGCTGGAATACGAACTGCTGAAAAAAGAAGAAATCCTTCTGATCATGCCTCCGGAGCACCCATTGGCTGCTGCCGGCAGTGTATCCACTCACGGCATATACCCGAAGCTTGATCTCTCACTTCTGGCAGAAGAGCCTTTTATCCTGCATTTTCCGGAACAGACTACCGGACAGCTTTCGCTGGAAGCATTGAAAGCTGCCCATATCAAGCCTTATGTGCCAATACAGAGCCGCAACACAGAAACCTGTGTCAAACTCTGCATGCAAGGACTTGGTATGTGTTTCACCCCGGAAACCTATGTTCAAAATATGGACCTCCCTGTAAAACCAGCCTGTTTTTCCATTGGTGAAGATGGCGTCTTCAGCACACTGACAATTGCATACCGAAAAGGTACCTATCTCCCACAGTACGCCCGGGATTTTATATGTACTGCGAAGAAGGTCCTGTAGTGTTTTGATCAACATATATTGAAGCAAAAAATCTTCTGTTCAGAGAGAATATTTTTATTGCATTATTCTGAATATTCCTGTATAATTGACACAATAATCAAAACTTAAGAGCGTAACGTACAAGGGCGTACAGCACATATTTCCTATGTCTGTACGCCCTTGTGCTATTTCTGCAGTCCTGCGATATTTCGCTTTGAGAAAGGGAGGAGATTTCTATGATGAATGCAATCGGAAGTGTGATAAACCAGATCGACAGTCTGGTGTGGGGCTGGTGGATGATCATTTTACTTCTGGGCACCCATATTTTCATGACCATCCGTACCGGTGTGATCCAGCGTAAGATCGGTACCGCCATTCGCCTGTCTGTCACCAAAGATACCAATGCGGAAGGTGAAGTCAGCCAGTTTGGCGCCCTGACAACAGCCCTTGCTTCCACTATTGGAACCGGAAATATCATCGGGGTCGGTACTGCCATTGCTCTTGGCGGTCCCGGTGCAGTCCTCTGGTGCTGGCTTACCGGTGTCTTCGGAATCGCCACCAAATACAGTGAGTCTCTCATCGCTGTAAAATACCGCGTCAAAACCAAAGACGGCCGTATGCAGGGTGGTGCTATGTATGCCCTGGAGCGCGGATTAAATATGCGCTGGCTTGGTCTGATCTTTGCCTTTTTCGGTGGCTTTGCTTCCTTTGGAATCGGATGTGCTACCCAGGTCAATGCCATTGCAACGGTATGTAATGAGAACCTTCATATTCCGCCGGCAGCGATCGGCATTGCTGTAGCAGTTCTTACTGCCCTTGTTATTTTCGGCGGGATCAAATCCATCGCCAATGTATGTGAACGTCTTGTTCCGTTTATGGCATTTTTCTATGTGATCGGATGTATCATCATCCTGGGGATCAATTTCGATTTTATCATTCCCGCAGTAAAAACCATCTGCAAATTTGCTTTTACCCCTGGTGCTGCTGCAGGAGGTCTTGTAGGACGTGGTATCATGATGGCCATGCAGTATGGAATCGCAAGAGGACTTTTTTCCAATGAATCCGGTATGGGTTCTGCCCCCATCGCTGCTGCTGCCGCACAGACAAGAAATCCGGTTCGTCAGGCTCTCGTTTCCAGCACCGGTACATTCTGGGATACCGTTGTGGTATGTCTGATGACCGGTCTTGTTCTGGTAACCAGTATTATGAAAAATCCTTCGATCGACATGGGAAATATCACTGATGGCGGTGTTCTTACTACACTGGCTTTTCAGCAGATCCCGGTTCTTGGTCCTGTGATCCTTGTAGTGGGTATCATTTCCTTCGCATATTCTACAGTCCTTGGATGGGCATATTATGGCGAGCGGTGCGTGGAGTATTTCTCCGGCAAAAAGGGACTCATCCCCTATCGTGTGCTGTACATTGCGGTAGCTGCCATCTCCCCTGTTATTTCTCTGAACCTGGTATGGACCGTAGCGGATATCCTGAATGCACTGATGGCTATTCCAAACCTGATCGCAGTATTACTGCTTTCCAATGTGATCGTAAAAGAGACCAAAAAATATATCAACGATCTGGATGCACGGGATGACACACCGGTGGAAGTGATCGATAAATAAAAAAGCGATAAATATAAGCATTTTATATAACAAAGTTACAGCTCCGACTGCTTCTCATATTACAAAGCAGTCGGAGCTGTCCGTTTACAAATGTCTTCTTCACTTTTTTATAATACATCCTGCGCTTTCATCTCTTCGGACACAGTAAGATATTCTTTGCTGTTTTCCACGATACCAAGCTTCTCTTCCCAAGTAAGGTTTCGTTTGATCCTGGCCGGACTTCCCATTACCAGGGAGCCATCCGGGATCACCGTATTTTTAGTCACAAGGCTTCCGGCTCCTATGATACATTCGTTTCCGATCTTTGCACCATCCAGGATCACGGCTCCCATTCCGATCAGTGTCCGGTCTCCGATGGTACATCCATGGATCACCGCATTATGTCCCACAGTAACGTTGTTTCCGATATGGACCGGCATGTTGTGGCTCACATGAATGGTACAGTTTTCCTGGATATTTGTTTCTTCTCCGATCACTACCGGCGCATCATCTCCGCGGATCACCGCATAATATAATACACAGCTGTCACGGCCGATCGTTACATTTCCCAGGATCACAGACTGCTTTGCAATCCTGGCACCTTCTGCGATCTTTACATTTTTATAATTCATTTTTCCTCCTGAATCTGCTTTTTTCTGTACAGAACCCTGGTATATAATCTGACTATAGACTCCGTGCACAACAGCAATTTTAATGATTATACTGACTTTTTAACCCATATTATATTTCGTCCGGATCACAATATCTGTATACTGGTATTCCTTTTCCGGTGCCTTGCTGTCAAAGAGAAGCTGGAACAAAATAATCACCGGAGAATGTCCCTGTACAGCCGCATCCTGACCAATAAGGAAATTGATCGTCCCCTCTTTCAGCCATTTCAGATTTTCTTCCAGGAAATCATTGGCGATCACATGCATGGTTTTATCCTTTCCAAGCTTCTGCAAGGTCTGGCAGACACCCTTTACACCATGACCCGTAATATAGATCCCGGTCAGCTCCGGATAAAGCTCCAGAAATTCTTCCACGATCTTGGATGCCACCCATTCGTCATCATAAGAATACCTTATATCCACGATCTCGATTCCCGGAAAGCTTTCTTTAATCTCTGTCGTAAATCCTTTCTGCCTGCTGATCAGACCAGGATTGGCAACCTGTCCGGAAATTATGGCAACCTGCCCGTTTCCGCCTGTCATCTCCCACATCAGGCCTGCTGCCGTACGACCGGCCTGAAAGGTATCCTGTCCCACAAAGCATAACCTTTTTGTATCTTCCAGATCCGCATTAAAGGTAACTATCGGAATTCCATACTCTTCCTGATACTGATCGATCCTCGCTCTCAAAAGCTGATCCTCTGATGGAGTCAGTGCGATTCCATTAAACCCCTTTTCCCGGAGTTCTTCCATTGCAGCCATTACTTTTTCCGGTTCCACGCCTTCGATCTCATAGATCTTTACTGTTCCGCCAAAGCTCTCCACTTCTTCTTTTGCTTCCAGGACTCCCTTTAAAACCTGCTGCATAAAAGGAGTCTCCATATACTGAAGGATCACACCGATACGGATTTTCCTCTTTGCCATGGCAAGGGCACGACCGGCACGGCTGGGCTGATATCCCATCTCCCGGGCGATCCTTTTGATCCTTTCCTCTACTTCCGGGCGGATACGGCCTCTGTTGTTCAGTGCCCTGTCCACAGTGCCTCTTGAAACTCCTGCTGCTTCCGCAATCTGTTGTAATGTTACTGCCATATTTTACCCTCCAAAACCTCTCCTGTGTGCTTTGTGTTCACGCGCACGCTCTTTTATCTCATTATACACATTTACACTTTCTCAGGCAATCCCTGATTTCATTATTTTATAATTTTCCTTTACGATCAGACAGGCCCGGCATAAACAGGTGCATTCCCTCAGCCAAAAATGCTTCCGAAAAAATCTCCGGAAGCATTTTTATCATTACAAAACAGATCCCTTTGTCAGTCCAGAAGCTCCTGTACCATCTCGGGGGTAAAGGTTACAGCCTTCACATGATCTACCTCGATCTGATACAGAGCATTGGCCGCAATATGCTCCGCAGCCTGCTCCAGATCACGGATTCCTGTGGTATCTTCAAATTTCTTAATTACTGCGTCCAGCGCCTCATCCGTTACGATACATTCTTCCTGTTTCAGGCTCATGCGTTTCAGAACCTTGGGAAGCGCAAATCGGGAAAAGATGATCTTCTTTTCCTCCGGTGTGTAATCCGGAATATCGATCACTGCAAAACGTGACATCAAAGGTGCGCTGATCTGTGCCTTATCATTGGCTGTGGCAATAGGATAGACACCAACTGTCGGAACCATACATTCCATATAGTTATCTGTAAAACCAAGGTTATCCAGCAGTGTCAAAAGCACGTCTGCCGGATTTCCGTTTCCTTTACCTGATGCAGCCTTGTCAAGCTCATTGATGATAAATACCAGATTGGATTCTCCTGCCATGGAAAAAGCCTCCATGATGATTCCAGGCTTGGCATTTGCATAAACACGAGAGCTTCCTGTAAGCTGTTCCGGATCATTGATCGAACTCATATCCAGGGTTGTCCACGGCATTTTCAGGATTCTTGCAACTGCATAAGCGATCTGAGATTTACCGGTACCTGCCGGTCCTACAAGAAGCAGTCCGTAAGCAGGAAGTGTATGAGTACGGTTGATCTGAATGATCGTCTCAATGATCCTCTGTTTTACACGCTCCATTCCATAAAGCTCCTCATCCAGGATACGGCGTGCTTCCTTCGGATCAATAGACTCAAAATAATTATGCTTCCACTGAATATTCATCATGATGGAAAGTGCTCTCTGGGCATGGCGTCTTTCCTCCTGAGAAACCTCATGAGAACGGGCAACTGCCAGATTTCTTCTTGCCCAGAGACGGATATTATCCGGCATAGTCTTTCCGGCACAGTTCATAAAGTCGGTGATACTCTGAATACTGGTAAGCTTCATATCGTCACCGTCTTCTTCCTCCTCATCGTTCTCATTTTCTTCTGCCGGCGCACTGCTTGCAAACAGACGCTCGATCATAAACTGAAGAAATCCGTCCTCAGCAGAAAGCTTGGTGCCTCCGCCAAAAGCGATCTCACGGATTTTGTAAACAGCATATCCTTCTTCTGTATTCTGTCCTGAAAGACGGATGTTGATATGATTTTCTCCGAGCCATTTGATCAGGCTTGTAAAACGGGAATCGATCTTCAGGATGTCTGCCGGAAAAACACCGTCCTCTTCCTTAAACTCAAATGCAGCTGTCTCTTATACACATCTCCGAGCCCACGAGACCGAGGCTGATCTCG
>ENA-OXUB01000180-OXUB01000180.1-human-gut-metagenome-genome-assembly--contig:-NODE-180-length-43292-cov-27.465481_pt1 | contig 43292 bp, 38 predicted proteins | sample MGYA00249345_ERZ652652 | MGnify/ENA primary metagenome ERZ652652 (study PRJEB26925, sample SAMN05826496) | human gut metagenome | biome: ENVO:2100002; feature: ENVO:00000062; material: ENVO:00002003... | reverse complement strand
CCGTACGTACGGTGGTGTGAGAGGTCGGTAGCGTGAGCTACCTCCTACTCGATTTACCACCCTAAATTCGTGTCCAAGACACCTCTTCAATACCTTTCGATATCAGGGAAAATAACGGTTCCTACCGTTCGCCATGCGTGAACATGACATCCCCATCAACGGGCTCATCTTCACCAGTCAATCATCGTTCTTTTTCATCAACCGAACTCTCTTCACATGATTTTGTGGTTACTCTTCCTTGGGGTTTCTAACTGAAAATTAATTTAGACTCATCATATAGAGACCTGGATCGAATGTCAATGACTATTTTTAACAAATTGGTGAGCGTTCTTTACAGTTTAATGACGTTCATAAAAGCGGTTGACATTGATGGAATTTAGAATTAGAATTCCTTTCATTAAGTTAATTATAATATTATTTTATTTGATCCTTGCACGTGACGTTCCGATGTCACTTGCAGGGATCCTGACATAGCGCTTGATTAAAGCGCGTCAGTGCCGTGGATTTTACTTATTTTGGAGGGATTTATATGATGATTTCAAGAATTGGACCGCAAGAATATTTGTCAGGTGACAAGGCGTACGACTATTTGCCGCAATACATAAAGAGCAACGATTACACCCGCGTGTTATTCCTTCACGGCACAAAATCTTTAAACGCGGCAAAACCATACTTACCTCAATGGGCACCAGAAGTCGACGTTGACGACGTTTTATTCAACGGCGAGTGTTCACCAGATGAAATTGCCCGGATTCGTGGGATTATCCGCGATCACGATATTCAATTGGTGATTGGCCTTGGCGGTGGAAAGTGTATCGATACGGCCAAAAGTGCGGCGCATTATGAGCACCGGCCATTTGCGGCGATTCCAACCTTGGCAAGCAACTGTGCGCCGTGGTCGTGTTTGAGCGTCCGGTACAAAGAAAATGGCGAACACATCGATCATGAGGTTTATGATAACGCCAATGCGCTTTTGATGATTAATCCTAAAGTGATCATGAATTCACCGATTGACTACTTTGTAGCTGGGATTGGTGACACGTTGGCCAAGTTTTATGAGTCGGAGTTGATTTTCAAAGACCTGTTGAGTAAGAAACCGCTAAATGTTGCCCTTACGATTTCGAAGCAAATGTCTGAGAACTGTCGCGAAGTCCTTCTCAACCAATCAGTTGCCGCGCTTAACGACATGAAAGCCGGAAAGATTACTTCCGAATGGATGAACGTTGTCGAAACGATTATCGTAACTGCCGGAACCGTTGGTGGTTGGGGAGATGAGTACAGCCGATCAACGGGGGCGCACTCGGTTCATGACGCGCTGACAACGTTTGATGAAACGAAGCCCTTGCTGCACGGTGAACGGGTTGCGTATGGTAATTTGGTTCAGCTGTCATTGGAACAGCACTATGATGCCTTGCAGACACTCCTTAAATTGTACGGTACGTTGAAATTGCCGCGCTCATTGAAGGAACTTGGCTTTAAGAATCCTGACGATCAGCTGGTTCACGCGATTGCTGCGGAGACAGTGACACCAGAAAAAGCCATCCACTTGCTGCCGTTTAAGGTGACGGAACCGGATGTTGCCGAGGCGATTAGTAACCTGGAGAAGATTACCGATAAGTATTTGGCGAGGATGAGTGCGTAAAAAATGATCCCTTGATCATGACTGGTAGGATCTTTAAATATCTAGAGAGGAAGATTTGGTCTGTTGGCCGGATCTTCTTTTTAATTTTTGACGATTTTTCATCTCACAAAATTAATTGCTAATTCCCAGTATTTCTTCGCGGTGAGGTTATAGTAGACTTATCAATTAATTTTGGGGGAGTTAACATGGATAAATCACGGATTGCGGCCTTTACAGATGCTGTTTTGGCAATCATTTTGACAATTATGATTTTGGAATTTAAGACTCCGGATTCTTTCTCAATCTGGGCGATCACCGGGCAGCTGCCATATTTGATTTCTTATGCCATCGGTTATTTATTTATCGGAACGGCTTGGTATAATCACCACTATATGTTTGCTAAGACCCACCGAATTACGAAAACCGTGTATTGGGTGAACAACTTTTGGATGTTTAGTACATCGTTCATTCCCGTTGCAACGGCATGGGTTGGCCGGGGATTCAACGAGCAGGGGCCGGAAATCTTTTATGGTGGCGTGTTCTTTCTATGGTCCTTTGCCTACCTGCTTTTATCAAAGACGTTGATCATGGCCAACGTTTCCGACGGTCACGAGAAAGCGGCGGATAGCATTCGCCAGATGCGCATTTACCGATTTTTATCTAATTGGAAATTAGTATCGATCCAGGTCATTTTGGTTGTTCTGGGACTCATTTACGTGCCGGCGACCCAGATGCTAATCGTCACCCTTGAAATTGTGTTTGTTGGGGCGCACTTCAATAAAGATAGTGACCGCCTGTTTGAATCATAGCAATATTAATTGTGAAAGCCTTATCATTATTCATGGTTATTCATCATTTTGACTAATTAGCTAACGGCTACTTACGAAAAAATAACTAGCTGGTTAATGAGCGAAAATCCGCGGCAGGATTGGATTTTAAGCCTCATCAAATTCTTTTGATTGTCGCGAAAATCGAAATTTATTGGAGAGCATTCATCCACTTAGCCAATTGTTAATAAAGGAACCCCATCACAAAGTGGGGTTATTTTTTTTACTAAACATGATATATTAGTAGCGTTAGCATATTGACCGGCGCTGACTGGTCAAAAAATAATTGGAAGGTGCCATCTCGAATAGTCAATCCCCATTCGGATGGCCATGTATGGAGGAATACAATGAATTTTGTTCGCAAAGCGGCCCTAATTGGTCTCAGCTTAGGGGCCTTATTAACGGTAAGTCTCAATGCCAACGCAGCTGCCGTCAAGCACCACTCAACGCAAAAGACTGTCGGCAACACAACTCGGATCACGCATTACGCAACTGACGGGAAGACCGTGTCCGGCTACGTTATCAAAACGGTGGACCCGAAGTTTGGTAACATGACAGTGACCCGTGAAGATGCCAATCGCAACGTGACGTACACGTACGTGACGAAGAAGGGGCAGTCAACCGACGTTAAGCCGATCAACCATTTCAGCAATGATCGCAGTTTGCAGGGAAACTTGGCCACTAATCCTTACTAGAGAAGAGTCACACATAATCCGGGTCACCGTCATGGGGCCCGGTTTTTGTGTGCAAACTTTGTGTAATTGCCAACGAATGTTACTTGAGGAGAAGTGACCCATCATTACAGGCTATTGATTATCCGATTCTGATAGCAAGTCATTTATTGGTAACGGGCCAAGAAATGGCATACACTAATTGTAAGCGTTATAAATAATTTCGGAGGTGTTAGATGATGACAAAAGTTGCAATGATTACAGGCGGTGCCCAAGGAATTGGGGCTGAAATTGCTCGTCACTTATCAAAGAATGGGTTTGATATCGCGATTGGCGACTTGCCACAGCAAAAGGAAAAAGCCCAAGCAGTGATTACCGAGGTCGCTTCTGCTGGACAAAAGGCAGTCTTTATTCCCGTCGATGTCACTGATCAGGCTGGCGTTGCCAAAGCAGTCGATGAGGCCGCTGATCAGCTTGGTGGATTTGACGTCATGGTTAACAACGCCGGTGTTGCAAAGGTCGATAAATTTGAGGACATTAAGCCTAACGACCTTGAATTTAGCTTCAAGATTAATGTGTTTGGCGTCATTTACGGAACTCAGGCTGCTGCCAAGAAGTTTAAAGAACTTGGAGTTGCCGGTAAAATCATCAACGCCTCATCAATTGCTGGAATGCGGGCCTTTCCCGTTTGGGCAACCTACTCGGCTACGAAGGCCGCCGTTATTAGCCTCACTCAGGCTGCGGCAAATGAATTTGCTCCGGATCATATCACCGTCAACGCCTATGCCCCAGGAGTTGTTGGCACAACTGGAATGTGGGATGCCATTGATAAGAAAATGTCCGAGATTAATGGCAAGCCGCTGGGTCAAAACAAGAAGGACTTCATTGGCACGATCCCGCTAGGCCGGACGGTTGAGCCTAATGATATTGCCAACATTGTTCAATTTTTGGCAAGTCCCGCCGCTGACTTTATTACCGGGCAGGCCTATGCCGTTGATGGTGGCGGTTTACTCTAATCTACGCCTCATTTAGTGATAATTGGATTCATCAAAATAATTGGCTCGATCCCTGGCTTGTTTCCTTGAAAGCACCGGTGGTCGGGCTTTTTGAGTATCAATGCTCAAAGGTATAACTAACGACTCAAACAAAATGCCAATATTGCTGTTAATTCTTTCACATTTAGTTGATTTCTGTTCATTTAAAGGCTAATCTTAATAGTGTAAAGTGCTTTCATTCTTATTTACAAGGGGGTATTTAAAGTGTCAACAACCATTTCAGTTTTAAAAGAATCCGGCGATGAAAACCGGGTTGCGATCACACCTGACGTTGCTTCAAGATTAACGAAGAGCAAGTTTCAGGTGCTGGTTGAAAAAGGTGCGGGGGCCAATGCTTATTTTCCCGACCAGGCTTATCAGGATGCGGGGGCCAAGGTGGTTTCCCGAGCTGACGCAATTAGTCAGGCAAATTTAGTTGCCGTCGTTGATCAGCCGGATCAAGAAACACTCAGTCAGCTGAAAGAGGGCCAGATGATCATCGGCCTTTTGAAGGCGCTGATTGATCCAAAGGCGATGCAGCAGCTCGCCAAACAAAAGGTAACCGCGTTATCGTTTGAATTATTACCACGGACGATTTCACGAGCCCAAACGATGGATGTCTTGAGTTCTCAAGCTTCCGTCGCTGGTTATAAAGCTGCGTTAGTTGCCGCCGACCGGTTCGAACGGTATCTACCAATGATGATTACCGCCGCCGGGACTGCCAAGCCAGCTAAGGTTCTGGTCTTAGGGACCGGGGTTGCCGGTTTGCAGGCAATCGGAACTGCAAAACGCTTGGGCGCGATTGTATCCGGTTACGACGTTCGACCTGCTTCACGGGGCGAAGTTGAATCGCTGGGTGCAGAGTTTCTGACAAGTTCTGTTAGTGCCGTTGGTGAAGGCGGATACGCCCGCCAGTTGTCTGCCGATGAACAGAAGCAGCAGCAGGACGAGCTGATTGGCTTTATCAAGCAAAATGATATTGTCATCACAACCGCCCAGGTTCCTGGGAAGAAACCACCGTTGTTAGTTCCTGAAGAGGCGGTTAAGAACGCCAAGCCAGGCAGCATCTTTGTTGATTTGGCTGCCAGTGATCTTGGCGGCAACGTCGCCGGATCCAAACCGGATACCACGGTGACCGCTGATTCCGGCGCCCAGATTATTGGTGCCGGCAACATGGCCAGTGAATTGGCAACCTCAGCCTCCGAAATGTTCGCCAAGAACGTTCAGGCAGTGGTAAACGCCATTTCTAAGGATGGGGAATTCAGCCTTGATTTGACGGATGATGTGATGAGCCAATTGGTCGCTACTGATCATGGCGAAATTATTTCTGATCGTCTGCGGGATACGCTGGGTCTGCCAAAGACTGAAAAGCCGGCCGAGGATGATGCCAAGGACGACGCTGACTCAGCTGACAAGCCCGATGCTGCCGCAACGAAGGGGGAGAAATAACGATGAGTCAAGAGTTATATACGAATTTAGCAATTTTTGTTCTGAGCCTTCTCGTGGGATTCGAAGTTATGAGTAAGATTCCGGCAACCTTACAGACACCAATGATGTCTGGTGCCAACGCGATTCACGGGGTCGTTGTTGTCGGGGCGTTTGCGATTGCCGCAGAAGCCAACAACTGGTATTTCTATTTATTAGCCTTCTTAGCTGCCTTCTTCTCAGCCGTCAACGTTTCCGGTGGTTACACGGTTACCGACCGGATGCTTGGCATGTTCAACCGGCCAAAGGATAAACCGGCCGATTCTAAAAAAGAAGGTGATCAATAATGACATGGTTACAAACAAGTGCCTCGCTCATTTATTTGATCTCAGCGGTCTGCTACGTCATCGGTGTGCACATGATGCGTTCACCAAAGACTGCTCGGCGTGGTAACATTCTTTCTGGAATTGGGATGGCCTTAGCCGTTATCATGATCATGGTTGAATTAATCGATCAGGGCAAGATCACCTTAACCGGTTGGATTGTGCTGTTTGCTGGTCTGTTAATCGGAATCGTTTACGGGGTTGTCAAGGCGCGCAAAGTACCAATGACCGATGTCCCGCAGCTGGTTTCACTATTTAACGCCGTTGGTGGTGGTGCTGCTGCCACAATCGGGATCTTTGATTACACTCACGAAGCCTTGGGAACATCGCTGAGTCTGGCATTTTCAATCCCCGTTCTGTTGGACATCGTCATTGGTGGGATTACCTTCTCAGGGTCACTGATTGCGACTGGAAAATTGTCCGGTCACGTTTCGGGTAAACCCATTAGCTTCCCCGGTGATAAATTACTTAACGGGATCGCTGTTTTAGCCATTATCGTGGCGGCCGTTTGGATGATCGGGTTCCCATCTGCATACTGGCCATTAGTTTTGAGCTTGGTTGCCAGTTTGGTATTCGGCCTCTTAATGACCATGCCAATTGGTGGGGCCGATATGCCGGTTGTCGTTTCACTTTTGAACGCCTTCACCGGTTTGGCGGTTGCCTTTGCCGGGTTCGTTATCGATAACCAGGTCTTAATCATCGCTGGTGCGTTGGTTGGGGCTGCCGGGACGATTTTGACCCTGCAAATGGCCGAAGCAATGAACCGGTCAGTTGCCAACATTTTAGCTGGTGGCTTTGGCGGCGGCGAATCAACTGGATCCGGTGCCGGTACCGAAGTGCCAACCAATGTGAAGGAAACCAGTGCCGATGATGTTGGTCTGCAGTTAGCTTACGCCCACAACGTTATGATTGTTCCTGGTTACGGGTTAGCCGCTGCTCAGGCCCAACATGAAGTTGCTGAACTGGCTAAATTACTGACTGATGCCGGGATCAACGTTAACTACGCGATTCACCCGGTTGCCGGGCGGATGCCAGGTCACATGAACGTTCTGCTGGCCGATGTTAACGTGCCTTATGACCAAATGAAGCAGTTGGATGAAGCGAACTCGATGTTTGAAAACACCGATGTTTCGTTAGTCATTGGGGCGAATGATGTTACCAACCCACTTGCCCGTGAATCCGGCAACGCCATTTCTGGGATGCCGATTCTCGATGTCGACAAATCTAAATCGGTTGTTGTCATCAAGCGGTCAATGAGTACGGGTTATGCTGGGGTTCAAAACCCACTGTTTAGTGAGGATCAGACCAGCATGCTGTTCGACGATGCCAAGAAGGCATTGCAGGATATCATTGCGTCAACCAAACAATATCTGGATTGATCAGACAAATTTTCTCATAAACTTTAAAAGAGTCGTCACAAGCAAGTCGCTTGAGGCGGCTTTTTTAGCCCGAAATTTCGGTAAGAAGTCGTTTTTTACTACTTTTTAGTCAAAATAAGCGATTGATTAATTTTATGTAATCGCTTACAATATAACCTAACAACTAAAATTTATTAATAAATTTGAAAGAGGGAATTTTAAGATGTTAGAAAAATCGTATCGGGTAATCGCGGAAACGGGAATTATGGCGCGACCGGCAACCCAATTGGTCATGGCGGCAAATGACTATGATGCCGCAATTACCATTGTTTATAATCACCAGCGGGCAAATTTAAAGTCGATCATGGGCGTCATGTCAATGGGGATCCCAGCTGGCAGCGACATCAAGATTGAGGTGCGCGGCGAAGATGAGTCCCGGGCAATGAGCGGCATTGAGGATCAGCTAAAGCGCGAGAACCTGGTTGAAGAATTAGATTTGGATACCCGTCGCGAAGCATGAGAGTGACGGATCGAATGTGGATTACTAAAGTCAAAAAAATCATCAGCACCTCCCCTTAATTGGTTGGCGGGCTGATGATTTTTTTAAGAGAGCCCCAAAAATCTTGATGTTATTTCTGCTCGGATGATTGGCGGGGTGCCGGCCAAGGTCATTCGAAGATTACCCAAAATTGAAGCGTAACTAGAAATTTTATCATTAACCCCATGGTCGATGAACATATGCATGGTTGGTTGGCTGGTGATCAAAGAGGCCGGAACACGAGTAAAAGTTCGTGTTCCGGCCTCTTTGATTTTCTAATCAGTCACATTATTTGATGCAAGTCGCAACTCAACAATCCGAAATGTTTGCGTGCGATGGTCGTTATTTCTTCTGTCGTTGTTGGCCTTTGTACAGGGCATTGCTGACCAGGTCAATGGTACTCATCCACGCAATATGGCCCAGGGCCTCCGAGATATTCTCCTCGTGAGGAAGATGCTTGGCATCCGGCGTCAATCCCATTGCGGGCAGGACCCCGTGATGAAAGATGCCAAACAGCAGCAGGCCAGAAGCCGCTCCGTGGGCAAATTTAATTGGCGGGACGACGTGCTGGAGGACACTGTATCCAACCGCAAAGGTCGTTGAAAAGCCAAAGTGAATTAAGAAGCTGACCCACGGCATTTGTTGCTCTGAATAGGTATAGGTGGCGTGGGTAATCTTTTTAGGAACCCCAAATTTCTCCAACATCGCCTGCGGGGGATTCGTAGCGTCCCGAGCCGGTGTCCGTGGGGGTAATATGTCCTCCCAGCCCAGTTTAACTAATCCGGACAAGAATCCGGCAACCATGCCGGCCTTTACAGCTGATGGTACATTGACATTTTTGAGTCTCATCGAATCAACCTCCTTGAATGCATTCAGCGAATGGTTTATACACCCTTAGTATACCGCAGAACGGTTGGGTTCCAGGTACAAGCGATTAATTACTTGTCATAAAAGTTTTCAGACTGGTTGCCGGCCGGCCCATGATCGTCTCGAAGTCGTCGCTGACAACGTCCAGTAGGCCTAATGCGCCACCGGCATACATGGATGCCAGCATATGGCCTTCGCCGTTATCGTTATAGAGATCGGCAAATTTTTTTAAGCTGACCGGCTGATACCCGATTGGCTTACCGGATACTTCGGATAGAATGGCGGCCAGCTGGGGCATGGTGTAGTTCCGGGATTGGGTCAGGGTATAAATTTTGCCGTTCTTTAATAAATCCGGGGTGGTGGCGACTTTGGCAAATGATTGCGCGCTGTCATTGGCACAAATGAAGGTGAGGGCTTTCTCACCCACCGGATAAATAACGTTGTGGCGGTCCACCAATTCAGGTAAATAGGGTTTCAGGGGATCGGCGTACAGGGCATTGCGAATAATTGTGTAGTGCAGGCCTGATCCGGCCAGTCGCCTTGGGAGATACCCATAGAATGGACTGAGCGCGAATGGATTGTTGACCTGATCGGCGATGAAACCCATTGCCAAAAAGTGGCCAACCTTGGCACTTTTGGCCGCGGCAATAACGTGCTCGAGTTCGGTGACCCTGGCAAACGCGGCGTTACTTTTACTAGGAATGTAAATTAGGACGTCCGTGTTGGCAAATGCGGTGAGCAAACTGGCTTCGTCAAAGTAGTCAATCTGTTTCACTTCAAGCCCCCGTTGCTCATATCCAGCTGCCTTAATCGGATGATGAACCCCTAAACGAATATTGGCAGCGTCAGTTACTGTTAACAGCGCGTCGGTGACGGCACTGCCAAGATGGCCGGTCGCGCCTGTAATGGTATATCGCATGAGATGACTTCCTTCCCGTAATTTCTAAGTCAAGTTTACCATGGCGCTTAAGCTAGAAAAAATGACCCGACTCGGATTTGTCAGGTCATTTTTATGAAGGTTGTCATTCATTGAAAGTCATATGGTTGCTTACAGTTCATCTGGTGCTTCGTGAGCACGAAGCGTTCGGTGTTTGATAGCGTGGAATATCAAAGCGATCACGATCCAAGCGCCAAAGATGTATGGGAAGTACTTGGCAGCGCCCTCGGGTTGCGGGTAGATACTGCCAATCAATGGGATGAGCAGTAGGCCGCCGGTAATTGTGGAAGAAACGATGTTGCGAATTTTTAACGAATCGTATTTATGAAGAAAGACCGGTGCGCTAATCGTGACGAGCAGGTAGGTAATCAAAAAACCCCAAACGGCGATTGATCCAAACCATTCATAAGTGTTTTCGATGCTGGTGAAGATTGAAAAACCAACTCCCAGACCGGTAATGATAAAGGCGGAGACGCCGATGGCAACCGTTGGGGTCTTCTTTTTAGCATTCACAAATTCAAACTTTTCAGGCAAAATCCCTTCGTGACTCATTTTCATCAAAATCCGTGAGCCGGCCGTAATCACGCCGACGGTGCTTGACCAGAAACTGATCATGGCCCCAACCGTGATGCAGTAACCTAAGAAACTGACGTGGTTGGCTTGAGCAAGAAAGGCAAGCGGTGACGTAGATTCACCTAATGAATGACCAGTACCGGCGAAGCCCATCATCATGATCAGCGCCATCAATACGAAGAAAATACCGACTGCCAACGGGCTGGAAATAACGGCGCGGGGGATGTTTTTCAAGGGCTCTTTAGCTTCCTTACCCATTGAGGCAGCCCCTTCGAAGCCGACAAAACTGAAGAAAGCTAACCCCAAGCCAGATGTGACACCGCCAAAGGAGACATTTTTGAAAGCGACGTTGCCGGGATTGATATTGAAATGGTGGGTAAATAGGAGAATGATGCCAAGAATCGAAATGATTGTGACGGACAGAAATTCCATGGTCATCATGGTTTTAGTGGAGAGCTCGACCCCCTTTTGGGCCATCAGCCAGGCGGTGACTGCCCCGAAAGCCATTAAGATCGGAAACGGAACGCCAATATGGAAGTAACTGAAAAGGTTATGGGTATAGATGGCAAAACCAGCCAACACCGCAACCGCCGTGGTGATGTAGGCGAATAAAATGCTGGCACCGGACGCGAACCCAACTCGGCTGCCAAGACCGTCCGTTACATAGGTATAAAGACTACCGGAAGTGGCGTATCGGCGGGAGAAAACGTTGGCCTGTTTGGCCAAAAGCACGCAGGCAACCGTTGCGATGATATAGGAGATCCAGGTGCCGTTTCCAGCGAGCGCGAAAACCACCGGAATGGTGATTGCCGGCGTCGCGGTTGGCGCAATGTTGGCAACTGACTCGCCCAAGATTTCAAAGAAGGATAATGAATTGGCTTTAAGCCCGCTGCCGGCTTCTGCTGAGACGCTTGGCTGCTGGGGAATCACGGTCGTCGGGTTTGAAGCGTAACTTGTATCGGATAATTTTTCTCGCATGAACAACACTCCTCATAGTTAAAAGTTTCTTTTCAAAATAAATGTCATCTAATATGACATTGAATGAGTAAAGTATAGCTTCAATATGAGAATATGGCAACTAAAATTTAATCAAATGTAAATAAATCTAACATAAAATTCACTTTTCTCTTGATTATCCCTGAAAAGGTGCTAATATTTGAATCAATCAAGTCAATCAATTTTGTCAGCAAACTCAATTGATGATTTTTATGTTAGGAAATATATCATTAGCTTAACCAAATTCAGAAAGGTGTGTTGTTCATATGCTCGAAACAGACGAATTACAAGCTTCATTACCCCAAGTTGCCATGCCGTTACCCGGACCGGAGGCTAAAAAGATTCTGGATAAACGAACCGAAAACGTTCCCTCAGCGGTTCTTTGTAATTACCCGGTCGTGATTAATCGCGGCAGTGGCGCCATGATTGAAGACGTTGATGGCAATCGTTTCCTAGATTGGGTTGCTGGTGTTGGGGTTATGAACGTCGGTTATGGGCAGCAACGGGTAATCGACGCGGTCAAGAAGCAGGCCGATAAATTTTTCCACGGCATGATCAACATCACCACTCATCGAAACTACGTTGACCTAGCCGCACGAATTAACGAACTCGCACCCGTGAACGCAGATAAGAAGAAAACGATGTTTGTTAACTCTGGTGCCGAGGCGGTTGAAAATGCCGTGAAGATTGCTAAATCATTTACCGGTCGCGGCGACGTGATTGTCTTTTCGGGGGCCTTTCATGGCCGGACAGCGTTGACATCGACAATGACCGCTAAGAAGACCTATTCTTACGGCATTGAACCGGCAATGGGCGGTATTCACCGCGCAGAATTCCCATATCTCTATCGTGCACCGAAGGGATATTCGCGGGATGAAGCGATTCAATATTACTTGGATAAGTTACAATATGTCTTTGAACAAGGGGTTCCGGCAAAGCAAGTTGCCGCAATTGTGATTGAACCAATTCAAGGGGAAGGTGGCTTTATCCCGGCCCCGTTTGAATACGTCAAGGCACTGCGCAAGATCTGTGATGAAAATGGGATTATGCTGGTCGCTGATGAAGTTCAAACCGGTTTTGCCCGTTCTGGAAAACTCTTCGTATCGAATTATTGGAAGGAAAATGGTTTTGCGCCCGACATTATCGCAATGGCTAAATCAATCGGTGCCGGCTTGCCATTGGCTGCAGTCACCGCTGGGGCCAACATTATGGAAGGCGTTCAACCAGGGATTGTCGGCAGTACCTTTGGCGGTAACGCCCTTGCTTGTGCGGCCGGACTCCAGGTTTTGGATATTATCCACGATGAGAAATTGACTGACCGAGCCTTGAACATTGGCAAGATTGCGTCGGACGGCTTCAAGGATCTGCAATCACGCTATGATGTGATCGGGGATGTTCGTGGAATTGGCAGTATGATTGGGGTGGAATTCGTTAAGGATCAAACCACCAAGGAACCTTATCCGGAATTGGTTTCAAAATTGATTAAACACGCGGTTTCTCATGGTCTAATTATGGAAAACGCCGGCGTCCACGACAATGTCATCCGCTTCTTGAGTCCGTTAGTGGCAACCGAAGAGCAGATTCACGCTGGATTAAAAATTTACGAACAATCATTGAACGAAGCCCTTGCTGAATTGTAAACAGTTAATCACCCATGTCTCCGAAATGATCAATAATAAAATGACTTTTATATGATTCACAGCGCTAAAAGCAAAAAATGGCCACTCAACCGAGTGACCATTTTTTTGACGCCCGGGCTTTATTCGCGGGATGACCGAAGTACGGTATACTGATAGTAACGGATCAGCAGTTAACCTGTCGGCAAAGAGTTGAATGGGAGGATGCGCCATGCTTGGGACAGTGATCACCAGCATCATGTCATTTATTGGCACCAACGTTGATGATACGTTTGTGTTGGCAGTGTGGTTCGCCCAAGTGGGGGAGCGACTGAAGCGCCGGGATATTATCTTTGGCCAATTTGTGGGATTTGAAATCCTAGTATTGGTCAGCGTTCTGGCAGCTTACGGTTTGAGCTTTCTGCCGACTGATCAGGTTGGCTGGCTTGGCGTCATTCCAATCTTCATCGGCGTTCGGCGTTGGTGGACCCACCGTTTTGCACGGCAGATTAAGTCTGAAACGGAAGCCCCGCGACGAACGGTTCAAGCACAAGCGCGGCTGGAAACCAAGTTAGCCCATCTCGGCAAGTGGTTTCGCTCGCAATTGCTAAGTGTTGCTCTGGTGACTATTTCAAACGGGGCGGGGAATCTGACGGTCTATATTCCGCTCTTTACTGAATATTCGGTTTCGGAGTTAGTGATCACGATCATCGTCTTTACGATAATGACCGGTGTTTGGTGCTATATCGGCTATCGAATCGCCGGGTTGCCGTACGTCAAAACGAAACTGGAACGCTACGAAGCCATTTTGATTCCAACTATCTTCATTGCCATTGGGATCTATGTCTTGGTAGAAAGTGGCGTTCTGACTTAGCATTGCCAAATCCACCTGGGGGGGCTCAGTGACCCTTCATGATTCAAAATAACAAATGAGGATGATTAATAGATGAAAAACGTGACAATTTCTGACGTTGCCAAAGCAGCCGGTGTCTCGGTGACCACCGTTTCCCGTTATCTAAACGGCAACTTTGCGAAAATGAGCAATTCAACCCAGGAAAAACTGGCCCGGGTGATTAAGGAGTTGCATTACCACCCCTCGGCGTCAGCCCGGCGGATGAGGACCGATCAGTCAAAAATGATTGGCGTTATCGTTGGGGATATTTCCAACGTTTTTTCGTCACTGTTATTTAGGGGCATTTATCAGGTGCTCCAGCCCGATGATTATAGCGTCTTATTACTGAACGCAAATAATTCGGCGGTCGAGGAACGAAAGGGAATTAGTCGGCTGCTTGAGCAACAGGTTGATGGATTCATCATTCAACCCAGCCAGTCCCATTTTAGCGATTATCAATTTTTGATAACCGATAAGATTCCGTTTGTGACCGTCGACCGTGACTTGGTTGATCAGCCGGCAACGGTTGGTAAAATTATGACGAACAACGTGGAAGCGAGTCAGAAGATGAGTGAAGAACTGATTTCAGCGGGTTATCGCCAAATTTTACTGATTAGTCGGACCACGGTTGACATTTCGGCTCAGATTCCCAGAATTCAGGGGTTTAAAAATGCGGTTGATGGCACGGACACCGTGGTGACCGAGCTGAATCTGGTCGGGCATCCGGATCGTTGGCTGGCGGATCAAATTCGGGAGCGGTTAAAAAATACCGCTAAGAAAACGGTAATTGTGTCTTTAATGGGCCCATTGCTTTTCAAAACCTTAGCGGCGCTCAAACAACTAAAAGTTGAATTCCCGGACCAGATTGGCTTAGCCAGCTTTGATGATTGGAATTGGTCGCAGTTTGTCGGCAGCGGGGTGGACCTGATGCAGCAGGACCCGGAGAAAATGGGACGACAGGCTGCGAAACGACTCCTGCAGCAGATTCAACACCCTAAAGCTATCCTGCCGGCAGTTGAATTGATTTCCGCGATCCGAGTGAAGGGCCATTCGTTCTAAAACCGGTTATGGCAGAGAAAGTTTGAGAAAAAAATCTAAGACTAGGTCCAGCGAGAAGCTGAAATCAATCAGCGTCTCACTGGGTCTAATCTTAGATTTTTTGTATTTATTCGAATATGGCATTGGCTCATTCTCGAATCATGACTCTGAATGAACAATTAACTTAAAAATGGCAATTTCAAATTATTTAGAAAAACAGTGAGACGCCAAGTACCGACAGGAGTCCGGTGACTGACAAAACGGAAGTTAATGTGGTCCATGACAAGAAGGTTTCCTTTAAGGTTAACCCGAAGTATTCTTTAATCATCCAGAAGCCGGCATCGTTCACGTGATCAGCGAAGACGGATCCGGCACCGACTGCCAACACCATCAATACTGGATTAGCCCCGGTTTGGGCAATCAACGGCGCAACAAGTCCGGCGGCCGTCAGTGAGGCAACGGTTGCTGAGCCCAGACTAACCCGGAGCAAAGCAGCAACCAACCACGCGGCAATGAGCGGCGACATGTTCATTTGGGTAAAAATGTCAGAAATATATTTGGCAATTCCACCGTCCATGAGCACCTGTTTGAACGCGCCGCCACCACCAATAATCAGCAGCATCATTGCAATCTGCTTGATAGCGGTGACCATCGAATTGCTGATTTCGGCCATTTTTTTATTCCGGGCCAGGCCCATTGTGTAGACCGCAAATACCAGCGCGATCAGCATTGCTGCATCTGGAGCTCCGATGAACTGAATCGTCTCGTTGATCGGATTGCCCTTTGGCAGGAGGAATTCACAGATGGTGGCCAGCGCGATCAGAATGACCGGCATCATGGCGGTGAGGGCGCTAATGCCAAACCCAGGGGTTTCATCCAGCTGGAATTCCTTGAATTCGCCCAAGGTGCTGATATCAATATCCTTTCGATAGACCTTTGGGTAAACCTTATGAAGAAACATGTTAAATAGTGGTCCCGCGACGATGATTGTTGGAATCGACACGAGAATTCCGATTAAGAGAACCTGTCCCAATGGAGCGTGAAAGATGCCCGAAATTGCGGTTGGTGCGGGATGTGGCGGCAGAAACGCATGGGTGACGTTCAAAGTGGCCGCCATCGGAATTCCCAAGTACATCAATGGCAAATCAATTTCCCGGGCAATTACGAAGATAATTGGCAGCAGGACCACCAACCCAACCTCGAAGAAGAGGGCCAAGCCAACAATAAACGAGGCCAGTACAACGGCAATTTGGATGTGACGTTTACCAAATTTTTCGATGAGGGTGTGGGCGATCCGGTAACCGCCACCGGAGTCGGATACCAACTTTCCAAGCATGGAACCGAACCCGAAGATGACGGCTAAATGGCCAAGCTGGCCGCCAATCCCGGTTTCAATGCTGAGCGGAATTTTGGCGACCGGAATCTGGAGTAAAAGGGCAACGATAAATGACGTGATAATGAGGGACAAAAATGTGTTGAGTTTGACAACTGTAATTAGAAATACCAACAGCGCCACCCCAAGCGCAACAATTAGTAATGGCATGGTGAACATCCTTTCAAAACTATTCGTGACCAACAAACCAGAAATAAGCGTTACTAATCGTTCGAAACTTTCAACTCACTTTATCTAAGCAGGTACCCGCCATCCACCGGTAGCATGACCCCGGTGACGTAGTCGGAAGCCTGACTGGCAAGAAATACCATCGGGCCCATTAATTCTTCGGGCACGCCCCATTCGCCGGATGGAATGTGTTCCTTAATTTCAGGACCGCGAACCGGATCATCTTGCAGCGGTTTGGTCATATTGGTTTTGATGTAACCGGGGGCCAGGGCGTTGACTTGAATATGGTATTTGGCCAACGCGTCGGCATATGCCCTGGTGAGACCGAGAACGGCGTGCTTACTGGCGGTATAAGGAAAAATGAATTTTCCGGCCCTGTAGGATTGCATCGAACCAATATTGATAATTTTGCCGCTGTTCTGTTTGGCCATCACTTTGGCAGCTTCATGCGATAGGTAATAGAGCGCATTGAGGTTAAGGTTAATCACCTTCTGCCAGTCCGCGTCTTTAAATTCAAAAACGTCATTGCGGACTTGCATGCCGGCGTTGTTGACCAAAATGTCCAGGTGGCCAAATGCCTTCATGACGGCCGCGACAATCTCGGCCGCCGCGCCCTCTTCAGTAATGTCCTTGGCCAAAAAGCTGATTCGTTGGCCGTTTTGTTCGACAATTTTTCGCGTCTCTTCCCAGCCGCGTTCCGAGCGACTGACAATAAAGATATCGGCGCCGTACATGGATAACGCAATGGAATAGTTTTTCCCAAGGCCTTCAGCGCCGCCCGTGATGAGGGCGACCTTTCCAGTGAGGGAAAAACTCTGCTGATTAAACGTTGTCATGATAATGCCTCCTATAATAAGTTTGCTGAGTAACGAATCGGTACCCTAATCAGATTAGGTGTATCGATACACCATCGACGATAGGATACCCTATTTTGTTGGATTAATCAAGCGCTTACATTTTTGCGAGTTCGGAATGCGATGTAAAAGTTTGTAAAAATCCTGTACCGGTTTGTAAAGATCGGCCATCCGGCCTTACTGAAGTGCTATTCTAAATTTGCAGTCAAATGACCACCAAAAGTTCCAAATGGCCACCTGGTGAACGAGTAGTTTGGCAGGGCTGCTGTTAAGAGAGATTGATTGTTTTTAGATGGAGGGATTACACGATGGAAGTACTCGAACACAGTCAAATTGAATCGGTTGCTAAAGATTACCTATATCAATTTCAAGTTGTTTTTCTCCAAGAAACCGCCTATTCCGATCAAGAAGCCGGCGAGATTTTTTCAGCCCTGCGGCACGTTGCCATGCAGCGCTATAAATTACTGACCGGCCAATCCATTTCATCAACAGAGTTCGATGCGTTGGTAGCTGATTTACCCGCGTCGCTCAAGCAGGGAATCCTGTCGCTGGCCGCAGAAGATGTGCGCCGCGGCCATACGCGGTTGATTACACAACGTTCAGATGGGTCGTGGCGGGTTTAGAAAACTGGATCAAGCAAAAAAGGCCGCAATTTCAATCGCTGGCATGGTTAGCAGTCGTGCTAATCATGGTAGGCGGTGAAATTGCGGCCTTTCTTAGTCATTTGTATCAGACAGCAGCTTCTTAATGAGGGCAATGTAAATTAAAAATTTATCGTTGGTGTGACGGTAATCCAAGCCGGTTTGTTCGTAAATTAAATTCAGGCGGTAACGAATCGTGTTGGGGTGGGTGAAGAGGACTTCGCCAGTGTCCTTAAACGATTCGTTTTGTTCAAAGAACGCCTCCACGGTTTCAAAGATTTCCGGATTCTCCATTAACTCATCCATTCGAGCGGGATAAAGGCGACTGTCCTGGTTGGTTGTAATCCGGTTAACCAGATCCCAGAGACTGACATCTCGGTAAAAAATCGGGTGTTCAGCCCAGCCCAACGTGCGGGCAATTTTGACCCCGAACGAAGCTTCAATGAACGCTCGGTGCAGCTTTTTAGATGGATGAGTCGCCGAAACCCCTTCATAGACGGAAAAATGGGGGATGTGAACGTTATTGATAAATTGGTGATAAATTTTGCGATCGTGAGGCGGCTTTTCGGCCTGCGCTTGGTTGAAGAATGAAATCACCGTTGCGCCATTACTTGCTGCCACCACGAAGAAGGCTAAAATTTTCTCCTCCCGTTCAACGGTGGTAAACCAAGCCCGCGCCTGGTTAATTAAGTCAAATTGGACTTTCAAGCGTTCGCTGGGATTGGGCGTTTTTGCAAACGCGATTCGCGTCACCCGTGCCTGAAGCTTATACAGGTCAACGCCCTTTAAGCCGGAGACAAAGTCGAAGTCTTTATCAGTCGCTGAGTTGGATTTTAATAGGTAATCAAGATCCAGATCAGCCATTTTATTCATCCGGCGATTTTGTAAGAGTAAGTCGTTAATTTCATTCAATATTTGAATGTAGGTGCTGTTCGATTTAATTTTAAATAGCGGAAAGGCCAACTTGTCGCCAAGGTCGATTAGGCGTTTGGGAAACTTTGACTTAGCCGCGTCATCATAGGGTTTTACCATCAAACAACTGATTCTTTTGCTGGCTAATTCACGAACAAGGCGTTCAGCTCCGGCAACGCTGGCCGGCATCATTCGCGAACTGGTAATCACAATTTCGCCGGCCTTAGCCCAACTGTCAACGGCACCCGTGTCCATGATCGTGATGGCATTAGCTGTCTGACCGTGAAGCGATACGCTGTTGACTTGGACAATGCGATCTTGTTCTCTTTCAACGATCGTCTGTAAATCGATCAAATCCGCCACCTCCAAGTTTCGTTAGCTGCCTCTACTTTACCGCATTTTGTTGGTTTAATACATATCATTTTACATTTCGATACCATTATAGTTATTATTCGGGTTTGCGTCATAGAACTGGCGGGGCACTTGTAGGTTCCTACAAAAGTGAGCGGCCTTTTTTTGTAACATGTCACAACGATTTGGAAGTTCCAAGATGATACACTCTTTTATGAAAGGTGATTTGGATCATCATTTTTTAGAAGATTCAGATCTGGATGATGGGAGAAGACATGAAGCGATTTAATCGAATAGTCATGGTTGTGCTTGATTCGGTTGGCACGGGTGCCGCAGCCGACGATAAAAAGGATGGAAATCAGCGGGCCGAACCCCTTGGCCACGGGTTCCAACAATTTCAGGGCCGCCTGCAGCTACCAACGCTCACCGCTTTGGGACTGGCAAATATTTCACGGGATGCACCCTTATCGGGGATGTCAATGGCGCACCCGTTAACCAGCTATGTTGGCCGAATTCAGCCAGCTGCAGGTTACAGCGACAGTTTAACGGCCTATTGGGAAATGATGGGGTTGTCGATTCAGCGGCCGCTTCAAACGTTCCCAACTGGGCTGGCGGCTAAGTTCGTCAAACAAATCGAGAAATTCACCAATCGAAAGGTCATTTTAAATGGTCGCTCTTCAATCGGGGATGCGATTAACGACTATGGGTTACAGCAAACACAAGAGGGTGACATTATTGTACTTACTTCAAGTGATTCAATATTGCAGGTGTCCGCCAATCAGGCAGTTGTTTCCAGAAACGAGCTCTATCGAATCTGTCGGTATATCCGTTTCGTGGCTGACAAAAATAACTTGAGGCTTGGCAGAATTATTGCCCGGCCGTTTGCCGGTGAGGCCCCTTCAAATTTTATTCTCGCCGGTGGCCGTCGCGATTATGCAATGATTCCGCCAGGAAATACCGTGTTAGATTTGTTAACTGGAAGTGATGTACCGGTTATCGGCATTGGTAAAGTGGATGACATTTTTGCCAATCACGGAATTGATAAATCAATTAGCCTGCTGAATAACGATGATCGGCTGACGCGACTGATCACCGTCATGGAAGAGCAGGCTTTCGGATTGATAATGACTGATTTGGGTGATTTTGAAGCTTCCAATGGTGACAGGTTGGGCAGCCAGGGTTATGGAGAGAAATTAATGCGGGTAGACCGTCAATTAGGAGAAATTATCAATCAACTTAAACCCACGGACCTGCTTATAATCACTGCCGATCACGGCAATGATCAGACCAGCAACCGCACCAGGCATACCAGAGAATTTGTTCCGCTGATCGCCGCATCCCCCAATGCACATGGTGGTCAGTTGGGAACCCGCCGCACTTTCAGTGATATTGGCGCGACAATTCTTGAAAACTTTGGAATTCCCAGTCAGTTCCCCGGGACCTCGTTTCTCAATCAGATTTCTTGAACCAGTTATTTTGTATCATTAACCTCACAAGATGAATAAGAATTCCCCACACCGTTTGCACCCAGCGATTGCAAACCAAATACACTCAGTCAGTGATTGTCACGCATGTCCGTGACGGTTGGCGACTGAGTGTTTTTTTAATAGTTAAATGATACTGTTTTCCGATAAAACTTGATATTAGTTGAAATGCCTAATGATCGATGACCGTGTTCGGACGACCCGCTTGGTCTGGGTGATTATAGGCAACCACAAACGTCTTCACAAAATCCGCTAACTTCACGTTTCCAGCCTGAGGCTTTTTTGCGTTAAAGTCAGAATAAAGGCTGCTTGGATGTCGTTGGGCAACATTCATTTTGATGAATTGTTCCGCGGTGTCTTTCGGGACGCCGTGAGCGATCATCTGATCACGAGTTTGTTTATCAGTAATCGGAACAAAATGCAGATCTGGCAATGGCAATGCCTGTGAAAGCCGTGTCATGAAATCATTTAGTGAAAAAGTATCGCTATAAACATAGTGCACGGTTTTGCCAGCTGGAACACTGACAATCAGGCTTTTCGCAACTAAGGCAATGTCGCTTGGGTCAACCCAATGTTGAGGAAGATTGTCGGGAATGTTTGAGTAAACCGCGTGATTCTTACGAATACTTGTAAGGTTACTGAAAAGATTACTGTAAAAACCAACTGGACGAATAAAGGCGACGTTGACGTTTGGAAGTTTGCTGAGTTGATCTTCAATGGCGTGGTAGGCATACAGTGAACCAGAATCAGGATTATCGGCACCAAGGCTACTAAGATCAACGACGTTTTTTACGTGGGATTTCCGAACCGCGTCAGCAAATATTTCACCCTGTGCTTGGGCAGCGTTGAATAACGTATCGTCAGTTGTCTGATTTCCGGAAATCATTAAATAGACGGCGTCGGCACCTGTAAATTGACGGGTTAAAAAATGACTATCGTCCATTGAGCCAATTGCTGGAATAGCACCAATTGCCTTGATTGCCGCAGTTCGACTGGGGTTCGAACTGATCACAGTTACCTCGTGACCGGCCTGAATAAGACTGGGAATTAGAACGCGATTGATATGACCAAGAGATCCTAATAAAGTAATTTTCATTTTAGTTTCCTCCTTAAAAGATAGACTTATCTTTTATTAAAATGATTATAAAGGATAAGTCTATCATTTGTCAACCTTGAAATCTTGGTATTTTCTGGTAATCTAACACTATGAAGAAGAAAGATTTAACTAAAGAAACTAAAATATTGGATGCAACTGTTGCCATTATCATCAATTATGGTGCCAACGCCATTTCGACCACTAAAGTTGCTAAACGCGTCGGTATTTCCCAATCAAATATTTATTTGTATTTTGAGGACAAACAAGCGTTGCTGGAGGGCGTTTATCTCCGAGAAATTAGCAGATTAGAAGAAATACCAGACATGAAGCTTGTAATGGATGCTGACCGACCCATCATAGAAAGGTGCTTTAACTATCTTAAGGCGATGTATGGTTTTGCAATGGCGAATCCTTACAGTTTGTTTGTCATTTCCCAAATTAAAGGGTTGTCTAAAAACTTTCCGGATTTAATCGAAAAATTGGTGAGTGGCCACAATCCGGTTGCAACGTTATTTAAAGATGGCGTTCAAGCAGGGGTGCTGCGACCAATTGACCGCAGTTTACCGATGACACTAATCTTTTCGGTAATTCAACGACACGTCGAAAACGTTCAAAATGGCTTGTACGCCAAGAACATCGTTTCATTCGAAGAATTGAGTCGGCTTATCTGGGGAGGCATTGCGATTGTTCCCTATCCGAGGCACTTACTTCATTCTTGACTGGTTTCCCAGTTGATCTGTGCGTTTACACGCGGCTAAGGCCCCTATTCAAATCTCCAAGTTTGAGATATTTGGATAGGGGCCTTAGCCGTTTGTAGTTAACTGTTTTTTGTTTCCATGACGCTGTTCAAAAAATATGAGAAGCCTATTTTCAATCGCAGTATTTTCCTATATAATTTAACTTATCATTGGATAGTAATTTAATTACGATCAGAAACTGGGGCGAATCATGAAAATTTGGCAATCCACACTGATAGTCGGTATGGGGTTCTTTTCAATGGCGATGGCCACGCCGGCATTGGCGGATAGCAGCTTTCAGCAGGTTTATTCAAATACGCCGGCTGACTATTATCGGCGAGTCAGTCCCCGCGGCGGGCTCAGTCGCAACATTTATAAATCTGGCGGCCGCCAGACGAGTGCCGCCAATATGACGCCAATCGCAAGGGCGACTAAGTATGCCGGTAAAGAAGCCCATGTGATCCGCGAAGAGGTGACCGTCGATGGCACCTGGCTGAAATTTTCCGTGGCCCATCATGTGGTGGGCTGGATGCTGAATGCGGGGATGAGCCAGTCGTATCTTATGTTAAATGTCCCTGTGATTGCCCAGCGCCCACAATTGCCGACCGGGTGTGAAATCACCGCAACGGCGATGATGCTCAGGTATTCTGGCGCTGCCGTTACGAAAACGGCGTTGGCCAGGGAGATGCCCCGAAGTAAGAATCCAAACAAGGGGTTCGTTGGTAATCCGTATTCAAAATCGGGGTGGTGGATCTATCCCGGCGGTCTGATGAAACTTGTTAAACAGCATGCGGGATCGGCGATCAATATGACCGGGGCCACGTTTGGGAAGATTAAAGCTCAGATTAACCAGGATCACCCAGTGGTTGTGTGGGTAAATGGGGTTGACGGATTCGTTAATCACGCCCTCACGGTGACCGGCTATTCAACCAAGCGGGTTTACTACAACGATCCGTGGACCGCTAAGCGTGATAGTATGGGAATCACCACCTTTCAGAAACACCGGCGGCATGATGGTTATCGGGCACTCAGTTATTAAAAGTCGGGGGAATTCAAGATGAAATTAAAAACAAAATTGATTTTAATGGTTGGGGTCGCGGTCCTTGTCGGTGTTCTGGGCCAATTATCGGTTTCGGCTGCGTCGTTTACCACCAATCCACAAATTGTGAGAACCAAAACCGCTGTGAATGTCTATCGGGATGCAGCGCGAACCAAAAAAGTTCAGGCAGTTAAGAAGGGCACCTTCCTAAAGATTGCTGACGTTGTCCAAAGAAATGGCAAGATAACCGCGCTTGAAACCAATCACAAACAATACCTTACAGCTAACCAATCTTTCGTTGCGAAGACGGCCGGCTATCAAAATCCAAAGAAGTACTATCAAGTTCACTACCAGCAAATTAAGCCTTACGGAGAGGTGGGGTACACTGTTAAACGGGGATTTGAAGGCATCAAGACTTGGTATATTATGCGCAAAATGGGCACTTTTGCGGGGTATGACAAATATAATCAGGCTACGTATCAAGCAGTGAAGGCGTTTCAACGGCGGCATCATCTTGAGGTGACCGGTAACGTAAACGAAGCAACCTGGCTCAAAATGGGATTTACCAAGCGTTCGTGGACCGCGATTGACAGTTACGTGGCCCCGTTAAAGGCGTTTGCCTGGCAGGGACGCCAAGCGCATATTAACGCGATGATCCATCAAGCAACTCGTTACATGGGTAATCCATATCTGGTCGGTTCATCTTCAAGCCCTAAATATGGCACCGATTGTTCCGGCCTCGTGATGCAGGCGTTGTACGCTGGTGGCATTAGCCCAGTCCCGGTGAGCGCTATTCACCACGCCTATCCTGGTAACGAGTGGAACTCGCGGAATCTCTGGGCAAGTAAGAAATTGAAACACGTTGCCTATCGTCATCGGCAACGCGGCGATCTGATCTTCTATTATCAACCGGGGACCCATGTTATCTGGCACGTCGCCATTTATCTGGGGGCCAACCGGGTCATCGAAAGCTGGCCGCCACGGATTATGGTGCAGCCGATTCGCAATGGCCAACGTTCGGACGTGGCTGGCGTGGCCCGCGTGTTTAATTAAAAATGATCGAAAAAAATCCGCTGCTCGGCTGATTTGCTGGGTAGGGGATTTTTTTAGTGGGCTGGTGGTTGTCCGCCTTTAGCGGCCGCCATCCAGCGCTCGGATTGTTGGTTAAATCCATTTTACTTTCGAGGCGGTCATGACCGGCATCAAAATTTTGGTTACAATTTGGGCCAAGTCTTTTTTGCTGCTGTGATCGTGGTGGACGATTTGGTTAATGAGCATGAGTTCTGGGAGGGCAGCAGCCTGTTGGGGAAGCTGTCCCATATTAATTTCATGGTGCCGGTCCGCGCGTTTTAAGATTGTTTGGATAACGTGATCGAAATTCGGTCCCGTTGAAGCAAGCGATAAAATTTGGTTGGGAGAGGCAGCCATTAATTGTTCCTGAATGAAGTCATCAAACATTGGTTGACTGAGTTCATTGATTTCAGGACGCATCTCGTTAAATAATTTGATAAGATCCTGCTGAAGATTGCCACTGTTTGGCGTCTTCAGCGTGACAATCTGCTGATCAAATTTGATGAGTGCTTCGCGAACCAGCAGAGAACGCTTGGGCCAGCGTCTGATTAACAAGTTTTTCTTAATGCCGGTGTGCACGGAAATGGCGGCCATCGTAATTGCTGGGTAGCCATCATGTTGGAGCATGTCCCAGGCTGCCGTCAACACCAAGTTGAGTTGGGAATCTGATAAGTCGCCGGCTGTTTGTTGAAGTGTTTGCAAATAATCATCTTCTTATAACTAAATTCGCATCTATTATGATAGGGATTATGATGCCTGTCAATGAATGAGGACGCTAAATGATCAAGAAAATAACGCCTACCAGCGAAACCCTCAAGAGGTTCTCAATGGTGGCGTTATTTGATGTTTAATTATCAAGATACAGACTGCGATTCCGGATAACCGGGTGCTTCAGTAACGTAATGAGCATTGGCACGATCACGGCGATAATGACCTTCGTGGCAATGTTATCAATGCCGGCCATGGTTGTCATATCAAGTAACGCGTTGTGTAGATACATGATAATCATGGTGTGCTGACCAATGGTTGCCAGAATGAAGCTGCTGCTGAAATGGGTGGTGAGATATGAAAGCCCCATCACGCCAAACGAGAAGATCAATGGGATTGTCCCAACCAGCAGAACCTTTGGTAGGGATCCTTCAATGAGGTGGGACTTCATTGAAAATCGAAAATCAAACTGGCCGTTGAGATACAGGACAACTAAGGCGCCCATCGCCGCAACGATCATGCCGATCACCTTCGGATTTTCAATCCAGTGGTAGTTGGTATGGAAAACCAGATAGCCAATGTAGGTAAAGAACGCGGCAATGAGGACAATGTCGGCGTTCCAAGGCATTGTTTCAAAATTGTAAAGATGCAGCCAATCGATCTTGTCGTAGCAGGTGCCGAGAAACAGCGCTATTGAGACAATTGTTAACTGCAGCCAGCGATGTTTGACCACTGAAATTAATCCGGTGACCGCCGCAATCGAGAGCAGGTAAACGTTAATGAACCAGAAAGTGCTGGTGTATAGGTTGAGGGTTCGGCCCCCAACAATTAATCGTGACCAATGGTTGACCAGGTATTGCCAATCCTTATTGTAAAGAATGCTATAAAGCAGGATCAAGCCAATCCCAGCCATAAAGTAGATGAGCAGATCACGATAAATGCGTTTATTAAAGAACTTTTTCCATTCGGATAGCTTTTGGACATTAATTGGTTTCAGAAAGAAGCCGCCGATGATGAAGAATAGCGGCATGTGCCACCAATAAATCACGTGAGTTGTAAGGCCGCTGCTTAAAGCGTGGCCGATGACGACGGCAATAATGCCGTACGCCTTTGCGATATCAATCCATTCAATTCGTTTCTTTGCCATATATTTCCACGATCACCTGACCTTATTGATTTTGAAGTTGGCGTTCAATAATTGAACGTATTCTAATTTTTACCAGAATAACCTTAACTCAGGCTTAACTCAAAAACAAAGTCTGTCAGCTTAAGAAATCCTTAGATAATTGAAGCCATTATCTAAAGCCACATTCTATTGTAATCATGAGGACTAAACCGTCAATGCCACTCAATCAAGTCATGGCGTATTTAGATTGAATGCGTTTCAAATTCACACAACCAACTTAATTGCGGCGGTTCTTAATGTTAAGGATCAGCCTGATCAATGAGAAGATGACGAACCAGCCAATGCCGATCACCGATAAGAGAATGCCCAGCTTAAATCCAGGCGTTTCGTAAGTGAGTTTAATGGAATGCCGGCCCGCAGGCATTCGGGCGCCGATGAATCCAGTATTGACGCGGAGTAATTTGGTGGGCTGGCCGTCAACAGTGAGGTGCCAACCGGTCGTATAAGGAATGGACGTCGTCATGACGCGCGTCTGGGTGGCTGGTGTGGTGTAACCGCTAATTGTGTCATTTGTGACCTTTTGATATTGAAGGCCAGTCTGCTGCAGGCGTTTCATTCGCAAGTTGTATTGCCGGTTAAATGGGACGGCAACTAACTTGAGGCTGTTGAAATGTAACTGCTTGACGCCGCGGAACCGCACAATTAATGCTTTTCGCTGCTTACTGGAATAACCGAGATTTAACAAAATATGCTGCCGATTTTCATAGTCTGACAGGTTGTTGATTGGCAGCTGGCGGGCAGTGTTTTGGTTGTCGCCAGTTTGCACGGAAATTCGGTAACCGCCCATATCCGGATATTGGGCGGCGGTCCGTAAGCGGTCGATCTTTTGCAGTTTGGAAACCGGTTCGCCGCTGACAATTGAATCGGCTCGTAAATTATTGAGACGATCCATCATGGTATGGCGGGTCGCCGAAACGCCGTTGATTTCAAGGTAGAGTTCGGAATTTCGGTACCTTTCGGGATGCTTAATTGCCAATCGGTAGGCCAAGTGGTGACCCTGGGCATCGTTATCCATGACCTTGAGGGCCGTTTGATTTTCAGCAGCGTTGCGGGCAGTCACGTCGCGGTTTTGATTAATCACGTTCGTTAACGGGCGGCCTTTCGGATTAAGACCGGTGGCCTTCTCCCAGATAGCAATCTTATTTTTCGGCAGCGTGGTTTTGAACTTAGTAGCTGCTTGGCGATAACGGGCGTTTGGCGAATGACGCATTCGGTACAGGGTGGCCTTAATGGGGTTATTCACGATGTGCTGGTCGAATAGCTGCGGCGTGTAATCAACGGTTTGAATTGAAGACGTTGGTGTTGTTCGGCTCACGCCGGAAATCGGCTTTTCCACCTGGACACCGGTCGTGAGGGCCTGTTCCCGTTGCAGTGGCGTGAGGCCGTTATAATCGGAGGCTGAAATCACGTGGTTTTGCACGTAAACCAGGGGGAGCGCTAAATCGGATTTCAACAGAACGGTTCCGGAATGATTGCTGAGGCCGGGAACCGGCAGCTCAGGGAAGTCCAGGATGCCACCCCGAGCGTTCTTAACGAAGTGAAACCCATACGGAACAGCTTGGGGACGCTTGACGATGTCGGTTTTGGCGAACATGTACTGAACACCCATCATGTTAAGCAGTGTGGTGCGGCTGTCGCCTTCGCCAATGACCGAGTTGACCACCGAGTCAGAATTGCCGATTGATCGGTTAAATTTCAACAGGTAACCATTTTGAATCGAATAGTAGGCCCCTAAATCGTGGGTTCCCAGGATCATGGGAATGTTGTTGCCCGCCGTTCGGTGCCGATAGTAGTTACTCATGGAGGTGGTCCGATAGAAGCCAGCATTCTTTGGCAGGCCCTTTTCGGCACCGTCGTAATAGTCTTTCAACCATTTAGAGGCTGATCCCGACACTAATTCTGAGTCGAGGTTTCGGCTGTTGTTGGGGCTCAGCCACCCCTGACCGTTGCTGACAAGGTTAACAAGGATCAGACTTGTGAGCGTGATTGCGACTGTCGTGGCTGATAAGTTGAGCGATTTCTGACAGGCAATCAAGAGTAACAGTCCAATCAAAAAGCCATAGGCAATCAGATCGTTTTGCTTAACGTTTAGCGTAAAGCCCTTGGTAATCCAGACCATCGCAATGAGCGCAATGGTGGCGCCAATCAACCAGCGCAAGTCACTCTTTGTGAGTACGCTTAAGTGGTCCACAAAAATCATGACGGCCAGACTAACGGGTAGGACCGCTAAAAACAACCACCGGTTTGACGGCGTCGACAGGGCGTTGGCCGTGGCACTTACTTGGGGAAGGAGGACCGCTGCCAAAATGACTACGATAATGGTTGCGAGGGCCCGATTTTCCTTGAAGTGTTTTAGAATATAAACCCCGGCGAGAAAGGCAATCCCACAGAAATTCAAGACCAGCCAGTAATCCTTGATGGTTGTGCTGGTAATCAACTGGTTGGGCAATGAAAAGTAGTATTTGGCAGGATATAGCAGTAGGCCGTTCGCAAATTTGGCGTGGTAAGCAATTCTCGTTGAGTTTAGGACGGCCATCAAAGTCGGAAACAGCACAACGCCCGCCATCATCAGGCCAGTGACAACCGCTTGAATCAGGCAGTAGGCAATTTTGAGATTTGGCATCGAGTGATCGGCACCGTGACGATAATGAATGTAGCGGGTGATTAGATAAACCAGCGTTCCCAAGGCCAACATGTAGGCAAAGTAGAAGTTGCTGACTAACGCGAGACCGGTGGCCAGCGCCAATGGCAGCCAATTTTGGCGATGAATGACTTTTTCAACGCCCATTGCCAGTAATGGGAAAATAATCATTGGTAATAAAAAGAACGGGTGATGCATTGAGACGTAAAAGTTGTATCCAGAAAACGTGTAGATTAGCGTTCCGATCAGTTTGCTATGACGGCTGAATGATCTTTCGTTAGCCCAGGCAAGAAATGCCAGTCCAACGCAGTACAGCCGCAGCAAAATAAGAACCTGATAACCCAATTCGAGTTTGCTGGGTGGAAACAGGCCAATCAAGTAGCTGAACGGATCCCCAACTATGTAAAAGGCAAACGTGGTTAGTTGGTCAGCGCCGGCGCCAAGGTTCCATGACCAGCCGAATAATGACTGGTGAGCGGTTCCCTGGAGGATCCGTTGAAACTGGGCCAGAATTGGAAAGTGCTGGGCGATCCCGTCAACGTTCCAGATTAACGTTCGCCCAGCTAACCAAGGTAACGAATATGTGAGCACACAAATAAACAGGAAGGCTGCCGTGTAAAGAATAAACAGCGGGATCTTTCTGGTTGGTTTGGTGGTGCGTGATGCGATTTCTTGCATGATTTGAACCCCTCCTAGTAACACCAAATCCATTGTCGACTGTGAAGCGCTGCCATGGCAAGCTAAATTTGAAAACTTAATCATTTTAACAAGCCCGTTAACCATCTGTAAAATTTGAAACCCAAAAATGATGATTGCGTCGCCGCCAACTTGCAAAGATCCGCCATTAGTGTAGAATGATGCTTATTGTTTTCAAAGGAGTGGGTTATTCATGTTTAAACCAAAGCAATTAATCCTTGCGATGGCATTATTAATCGGGCTTGTTTCGGCGAGTCCGGCAAGTGGCAAATCAATTAAAAAAGAAGTTCAGGGCAATGTGACCACCACCATTACCACCAATTATCAGGCCCACCTGCACAATGTTGGGGCTAAGCGAATTGTGACAAATAAACCCGTGAAGCTCTACGGGGTGACTCATGGGCAGGCCGATTATAATCACACCCTTTTGGTTACCAAAAACACCGTCCTGACGATTAAGGACCGGCTAGCCAATCGGCAGGATTTAATTGTGACGGTCCCTCATAATCATAACCAGTACGTTCTGGTGAATCCACGGGCATTTGTTTATCATGCCAAAGGCGTTAAAAATAATTGGCAGTCAACCAGTCAACTGAAGAAGGCTTCCAAAAAGTGGGCAAAGGGCCTCACTAAATCTCAGATTAAGGCGATTCGGTACTACACCGATAAGGGATACACTAAAATTAACACAGCATTGCGAACCCCCAATAGTCAGCAAAGTCAGAAAGTCACCAATAGCATTCAAGAGATTAACGTTGGTCTGCAGGCGTTTAAGCTGAACAAGCCACTGACCGTTTATCGCGGGACGTCGTGGGTTGGCCTGCAAAAATCATTAGGTAGTAAGTCAGTGAAGATTGGCGGTTCGTACAGCGACCCGGCGTATTCTTCGTGCACCCTGAGTCAGATGATTGGCTTGGGCTTTTCTAAGCAGCACGTGCTTCTCAAGGTCAATCTGCCAGCCGGCAATCATGGGGCTTACATCGATCCGATTTCAACCAACGTCGGTGAAAAAGAATTCTTAATGGCCAGCGGCACAAAATTAATTGTGACTAAGGTGCAAAAGGGCCAGTCAATTGTGCATACCGTGACGAAAATTCAGAAGAGGGGCAAGCCCGCCAAGCAGCACGTTACCAATACCAAGACAAATTACACGATGGTTACGTTGAATTTAAAGCGATAATCTTCGATAAATAGCCACAAAATCAAAATGAGATCCGGATAGAAACTAAGTTACATCAGTTTCTAACTGGATCTCATTTTGATTGATTTCATTGTCAATTATTTGGTTGCAAGATACTTTGCCAGATAGTAGCCGAGTTTCTGAGCAACTTGCGGTGTTGGGTGGATCTCATGATCCTCATAGACAACGTCGTGGTTTTGCTCGGTGATAACATCTGGGGCAATGCGATCAAAGTTTACGACCGAGATGCCTAATTGACGATACATTTTGGCTTCGGCGCTTCGAAGCTGGCCGAATGAGTAGCCGTACATGTTAAACATGTTTTGCCGGTTTTCCCCATCGGGCGCGAACCTTGTTAGCGGCAGGACACCGTAAATTTTAGCCCGGGGGTTGGTCATCTTGATGGCCATTACGTCTCGCCGTAAGTGGCGGATGACGTTATGAAGATTTCCTGATCCGGAATTATTGGTGTAGTCATTGGTGCCGATATGGACAAAGATCATGTTCATATTCTTAATCTCGTTGAGATGCGCCTTGATGGCAACAGGTAAATCCTGAGCCACCCGGGTTGTCCCAATGTAGGCAAACCGGTGGCCGACAATTTTAGCGTGGGGAACCGCGAAGTTCTCCACCCGGTTACCAGTTCCCAAATACTTGGCAAGCCAATCCGGATAAGAATTATTCAGGTAGTAGTGATAGCCATCCCAGCCGGCAGGAATGGAGTCGCCAAAGAAGCCAATCTTTTTGTGATAGAAGCGGTTGCCAGCACTGGCAAGCTTCAAATTGTAGGATTTGCTGTTAATGGATTTTAATTGGGACCGTAAGACCCAAAATGTGTTGCGGCCACTGGCATTGGTGACCTGATAAGCGAGTTGGGACTTGCCGTTGAAGATTAATTTGGCGGTGTGGGTCCGGTACCAAGCATCCTTCAAGAAGGGCTTGTTACTCAACGACTGGGTCAGCGCAACGTTATTATATAAAATAGCAGATTTGCGAAGGGCGTAGGCGTGCGTGATTGCCGGGGTGTTGTACACCACTTTAACTTCCTGGGAACTTGTATCGGCAACGCGACTGGTTGCGAAGAATGTTCCGCCCGCGATTAAAAAGGACGCCATGATTGCTAAAATGACTTTGTGTTTAGAAAACCAGAACATATTCAATTTTCTCCTCAGAATTTTGATAATCCCCTTAAAATAACAAAGTGTATTATAAGTTATTAACAACGGGTTGGTCAATTGAATGAGAAAATCTTAACATTAATATGCCGAATTTGTAACTATCATAAATGTGAATAGTTACATAACAAAGTCTTATAAGTGCTCAAGCCTCCGGAGTGGCGGGCATCCCGCGATTTTTTACAGCTTGTTTGGATAGCATTTTTTTCGAATTCCCCTTATCATATAAGGTGAGGTGATTGGATGGATATTAAGAACGTTTCATTAAAACAGGACAATTCGTCATTAGACATTTATCAAAGCAGCACTGATGAAAAGCTGCCAGGAATTGTGATTATTGGCGGTGGAAGTTACAAGCAGCTAAAGGAACGGGATACCGAGCGGGTTGCGCTTACTTTTGCAACTCAGGCATTTCAAGCTTACGTTGTGAACTATCCGGTTTTGGAAAACAAAAGTTATGCCGGGGCTAAAACCGCGATTGAACAGTCCTTCGACTACATCGTGAGCCACGCCGATGACTTGCAGGTCGATGTCGATAAACTGGGAATTATTGGTTTCTCTGCCGGCGGTCAGTTGGCCGCTGATTATGGTAACGAAGCCAATACCCACGCCAAATTCGTCATGCTGGGATACCCAGTGATTAAGCCAACGCTTGACGAAAAGATGGGCATCAAGAGTACCGATGTTTCCAAGACGGTTACACCAAACACCCCGCCAACCTTCGTATGGGGGTCAATCAATGATGGCTTGACCCCATTTTTGGACCACATTCACGTCTATGCTGAAGCACTGGCGAAGAACAAAGTATCATTTGAAGTTCATGAATTTGGTACCGGCAATCACGGCATTGCCCTTGCTAACAAGTGGACCGCGATTGTTAATGGCGATCGCGGCGACAAGCATATGTCACGATGGTTCTGTTTGGGACTGGAGTGGCTGGCTGAAGTCGTTGGGGTTAAGTAATAACTGAGAATCAGCATCAGCGATCATTTTTATGGAAATTTTAATTAATTAGATTGATCAAACTCGCTTAGAAATTGTGGTGAAAGCCATGACTTTTAAGCGAGTTTTTTGAAAAAAGTAACCGATAATCTGAGTATTTGATCGGTTATGTGGTAGACTCATTTGAAAACGGACTCAAGTTTGTCATGAACAGGCACAAGCGAGGAAAGGGCGGTAATTGGTGATGCGTGCAAACAAAGATGAGTTGATTGTTGTGACGGGTGCTTCATCCGGGATGGGTGAAACAACGGCTTATTCACTAGCGGCGATGGGTTACCATGTTTTGGGCGGGGTGTTATCGGCTGATGAAGCTGATAAAATAAGTCGGCCTAATATCGAACCAATTCTACTTGACATTACCAACGGCGAAAACATCGATTCTTTGGTTAGAAGGATCACCAACGACCGGGACAAACGACCACTGCGGGCGTTAATCAACAATGCAGGAATTGAATTTAACGCCCCGTTTGAACTGTTGGGGATTGATGAGTGGCGCAGACAATTTGAAGTTAATTTGTTTGGTCAAGTTTCGATTACCCAACGGATGTTGCCACTGTTGCGTGCTAGCAAAGGCACAATCGTCAATATTACTTCGGTAGGCGGTCGGGTTGCTTTGCCTAATTACAGTGCCTATGCGGCAACCAAATTCGCCTTTGAGGCAATGAGTGATTCATTGAGACGTGAGGTTAAAACCCAGGGAATTAAGGTGATTGTGATCGAACCCGGGGGTATTCGAACACACATGGCAGCGTATAGTGGCCAATTGTCACTGAATTTTGCCAAGAAAATGAGTCCAAAGCATCAACGATTGTACCGAAAATTAGTCGATCAGGCGGTGGCATCACAGACCAATTTCTTGCGCCATGCAATGTCAGCGGACGCGGCGGGGGAGAAGATTGCAAAAATTACGGTAAAAAAGTCGCCAAGAACGCGTTATTGGTTAGGCGCCGATGCCCATATGACAATTCCAATGGCCAGCCTATTACCACCAAAGGCAATGGATTGGGTGCTGGCACTTAGTCGGCGTTTTTCTTAAGAATCTCCCAAATAGTGGTATTAGGTCGTTCATGGGGATTCAAATTAGTGTTCTTGAGAAATCCAAGGTCCGTAATTTGCTCGGGTGCTATTGAGCCCATCTAATTAATTGTGAAAGCCAATTCACCAATCCTTCATCTCGTATGCGACTATGCTAAGATAAAGACGTTATTATCGAAATGAGGGGAAGTTTGGCTTGTGAAAAAGCAAAAGCTGCTGCGGCAGTCGGTTAAATTATTTTTTAAGAACTGGGGCGCCTACGTGACGCTGGTGATTGTATTGAACTTGATTATCAGCGCAATTCTTGTGCCGCTAATGGAGTATTCAACCAGTCTGATCTTACAGTACAACGGCGTGCCATACATATCTTATACAAACGTGGGCTGGTTACTCACCACCAAGCCGGTGGCCGTCTTGGAATTACTGGCATTGCTGGTGATACTGTTTGCACTTGTGTTTTGGCAGTTTGCTTTTTTGGTGTCTGGCATTGACAATATTTCTCGGCATCACAACCAAACGTTCTGGCAGATTGCCGGTCACGCGGTCAGCCAGATGGCTCATTTGCGGTTTGGCAGTTTTCTGTTCTTCACAATTTACTTTATCCTGGTGCTGCCGTTTTCCAACGTTTATTTGAGCTCGCCGCTCTTATCAAAAGTGGCTATCCCGACATTTATCTTGGAAACGGTGACCAAAAATGCGTGGCTGGAAATTTTACTGGCGGCGGTGGCCATCCTGGTTTTATACATCGGAATTCGCCTAACGCTCGTTTTGCCCCTTATGATTCTCAAGCGGCAACGGGGATTTGAAGCGGCGGGTAACAGTTGGGCAATGACCCGTCATCGGACTTGGGGGTATATGTGGCGCCTGATGATGTTGGGCGTGATTTCACTGGCATCGACCACCTTGTTATCAGTGGGCCTTTACTTTCTTCAAACGTACTTAGATCATCAATCTAGTGGAATTGCCTTCACCGGGGCCGTCATCAATATGGGCCTTCTGGTGATCTGGCAGCGGCTGATTGCTTCCTTTAGTCTGGTGGTCTTTATGCTCATGCTGATTTTAGCCATTCGGGACGACAACGTTGCGCAAATAAAAACGCCTGCTAAATTACCTAGCAAGCGAAAATGGGGGCGGCGCTTCATTGCGGCGTCGCTAATCGTTATTTTTCTGTTATCTGAAGTTATTTATAACGCCCAGTATTTGCAGGGAGCCCTGCTGAATCAACCACTGACAATTTCTCATCGGGGAGTGGATGATGGCAACGGCGTCCAGAACACGATTCCAGCACTGAACCGAACCAGTAGGGAACATCCGAATTTTGTGGAAATGGATATTCATGAGACCAAGGATCACCAATTTGTCGTGATGCATGATGAAAATTTGGCTAATTTAGCTGGCGTTAACGCCGCACCTTATCAGCTCACGCTCCAGCAAATGACCAGCATGAAGGTTCATGAAAATGGGTATACCGCCCACATTGCCAGCTTTGACCAGTATTTAAGAGCCGCTGAGCGTGATCATCAAAGACTGCTGGTAGAAATTAAGACAACCTCCCACGATAGTCCAAATATGCTCCAACTGTTTATTCACCGTTACGAACGGCGGTTGCTGCACGATCATGATCAGATTCATTCACTGGATTACCACGTGATTAGCGGCCTTAAAAAGCACGCGCCAAAATTATTCGTTAGTTACATTTTACCGTACAACTTTTCGTTCCCAGAAACCAAGGCCAACGCCTACACGATGGAAGAAACCACTTTAAACAGCCAGTTTGTATCAGAAGCTCATCGTCGTAACCAGTGGGTTTACGCCTGGACGGTCGATGATTCTGATGACATGACCAAAATGTTATTCCTAAACGTTGATGGCATTATCACCGATAATCTTTCGGAGCTGCAGGCGACTATCAAATCGACGTTTAACCATCCCAGTTATGCGCAGCGGCTGCTCATTTATTCCAATGAACTGCAAAATGAGAGTCCCACAAACTAGTTAAGCATCGTAGGTCATTTTAAAGAGAAACCGGCGGGCGAGTTCGACCAGAATGGGCGTCATCGGCGTTGAGAGATCCCGGTAATTGCGTTCCATAAATGGTTCGAATTTGTTGAGGGCGCCTTCTTCGAGCTTTTTATTGTCGGTTAACAAATGGCGTAAATCAATCGTGAATTCCTGGAGAGTTACCTTGTCGGTTTCGGTTTGCATTTTACATTTGCAGGCGATTAGTTGCGTGAGGTAGCCATCATAAGCGGTGTCCGAACTGTGTTGCGTTCGCTGGCCAAGATCCGCGTGAATTGACTTGCTTTCCTGAACTTTAAGCGCTTGCAAAAATTTAGACCCCTTAGGCGTGAGCCACCGATCAGCGTGATTGTTAAATAAATTTACCCCATCCACGAAGTCGACGTCCAGTGTGACCGTCAATATGGCTTCGTGTTTTTGGTCCATTTTCAGTAATTCATGGAGAATTTCTGGCGCCGAGTAGTCATTGTTTTTGCCAAATTCAATCAGTTGGCGGATTGTCTTCAAATTTACTTGATTAAGCTGCGTTTCCAAATAACTTAAAATAAATTCCCGTTTCTTATTTTGACTGTTCAATTGACTGCACCCCATTCGTAAATTGACCTAACTGTGAAATAGTTTCATTTGAATATCCTGATCGTAGTTCCCAAATCCGTGGCCGAAAATCGTGCAGCCACCATTATGCTTGGCGTCTGGTTTAATCGCAAACCGGACGGTGAAGGTTGGTTGGCGCCAATCCAGGTCATCGATTGAAACGTCGGTGAATGGCTGGCCGTCCAAATAACTGCCGTGATTGGTGATGCGCACAATTTTCAATTGACCGTACTGGTTCACATTATCCGGGACCCAAGCCGGGGTGTACTTCCCGCGAATGTCGGAGAAATCCCCCGGACTGGTCCAGGTACCGATTTCAGTCCCATTGATCGAAAATGTGATATCTGAGGGCCAAACGTTGTTGGAAAAGGGAAATTCGGATCCCAGTTCCATGGAGAGGTCCAGCATTTCCAGTTTGTCCTTACCTTCAAGATAGTTGGGAAATTGATATTCCACAAATCCGTTGTTCCACCAAATCATGCCAGCTTTAATCCGTTCCGGACTCATAAAGTAGGTCGGATTATCAACCTTACCAATATAGTCGTTTTTACCGGCAAGCCCGCACGATGGGGTGACGGAATAGTCCGTGAACTGGCCAACGGGGACTTGAGTGTCGTAAACGGCAAAAGCCGGATAAATCGTTTTCGGGAAGTGGATGTTAATGTTATCGACCTTCAGGTAGGAAATCTTTTTGTGACCCTGCCGCTCAAAGCCGACGACCCCAGCATCGGCAAGTTTATTCAAATGCATCAAAATAATTGCCGGACTAAGGTCGATTTTCTTTGCTAACTCCTGAACACTCATCCGTTTTTCGGAAAGGGCTTGAATAATGTCAATTCTGACTTGACTTGCAAGCGCTTTATAAACTTCGAGTGAATCACGAGAGATGTCTAAATCCATGGGGCATCACCTTTCACTACCTATTCTAAAATATTTCGACTTAGTTTTACATATTTACCAGATGTTTTAGGACGCTTATCAGATAAACTTTATATTTATGTGAATCTTCCCAAATGAAACCGCTTAATTCAGTGCTTATATTAACAAAAGCCTGGTTCTATGTCAAAAGGGAGCCAAAGTTTTACAAAAACCATTGTAATCGGTTTCTAAGAATCATATTATGAAAATGTGCACAAGGGAAATAACTAATTAGTCAAATTTTAGACGTAAGGAGATTTCCAAATGAGTGATTCAAAAACACCTGAATACATCAACCCGTTGATTGTGCAACGCGCTGATCCATATATTTATAAACATATCGATGGTTATTATTACTTTACCGCCTCGGTGCCCGCGTACAACTTGATCGAAATTCGCCGTGCTAAGACGTTAGCCGGTCTCGCTCATGCCGCTCCCCGGACAATTTGGCGCAAACATGAAAGCGGTCCCATGAGCCAATTAATTTGGGCACCGGAAATTCATTATATTGATGGTAAGTGGTTTATCTACTTTGCGGCGGCGGAAACTACCGCTTTGGACAAGCTGGGGATGTTCCAACACCGGATGTTCTGTATCGAATGTGATGCGGAAGATCCAATGCGAAGTGAAGACGACTGGTTTGAGCACGGTCAGGTTGAAACTGGCATGGACAGCTTCTGCCTTGACGCGACCTGCTTCCAGCATGATGGCAAATTGTACTACGTTTGGGCGCAAAAAGATCCTGATATTAAAGGAAACTCAAACTTGTACATCGCCGAAATGGCAAATCCTTGGACCCTCAAGACTAAACCAGTGATGCTGTCAAAGCCTGAATTTGACTGGGAAACAATTGGCTTTTGGGTCAATGAAGGCCCCGCGGTTATTCACCGCAACGGTCGGTTCTTCTTAACTTATTCGGCCAGCGCGACGGATGAACATTATGCAATGGGGATGTTAAGCGTTCCTGATGATGCAAATCTATTGGACGCCAGCAAGTGGACTAAGTCAAAGAAGCCGGTCTTTCAAAGTGACATGGCCACTCATCAATATGGGCCGGGTCATAACTCATTTACGGTTGCCGAAGATGGCAAAACCGACATTTTGGTTTACCACTGCCGTGACTATACCGAAATAAAGGGTGACCCATTATACGATCCGAACCGGCATACGAAAGTTCAGCCGTTTACGTGGAATGCGGATGGGACCCCTCATTTTGGCAAGCCCGTTCCGTACAACTACGATTAGTCGGGACTTACAACAATTGACTATTTTTTAGGAGGCACATATTATGCAAAATAGTGCACAAGCACCACAAAAAAAGGGGAGTAAGCACTTCTGGGGCTTTCCATTTACCCACTTTACCTACTTCTTCATGTGGCAAATTATTTTTGGGTATTTAACCCTTTGGATGGAACAAGTTGGGCATATGAATGGCGCTGAAGCCGGCGTTGTATTCTCTGCAATGGCCGGGTTGTCATTACTGTTCCAACCCGCATTTGGTGTTATTTCTGATAAGCTTTTATTTAAGAAGAATCTGTTATTTACCATTTCAATTGCGGCGATGCTGATTGGACCATACTTCCAGTGGGTATTTCTGCCATTGATGAGCATTAACTCAATGTTAGTTGCCATTGTTACTGGGATCTACCTTTGCTTTATCTTCAATGGTGGGGTTTCAGTTATTGAACAATATGTTCAGCGTGCCAGCTTGGCCAACGGCTTTGAATATGGTCACTCACGAATGGGTGGTTCATTAGCCGGAATGGTTGCGTCATTTGTCGGTGGCCAAATTTTCCTGTGGCAACCGAACTCAATCTTCTGGGCATGTACAATTTCCGCAACCATTTTAACTGGACTGCTTCTCTTCAGTGATAAGGTTGATTTGGAAAATGCTTCAGCAGCCGGTGATACTTCGAATTCACTGGATCTTAGCTTGATTGGAAAGATTTTCAAGTTAAAGAACTTCTGGTACCTGTCCATCTTCTACATTGGTACTTCAGCTATTTACGATGTTTTTGATCAACAATTTATCATTTTCTTCAAGTCGTTCTTTAATTCTGCAGCTGCCGGAACCCAGGCATACAGTTACATGACGACTGCTCAAATCGGCTTGGAGTTCTTACTCATGTTCCCAATGCCTTGGATTATTAACCGCATTGGTTCTCGAAATGGGTTGATTGCGTATGGTGTGATTCTTGCCATTCGGATTGTCGGATCAGCATTATCACCAAGTTTGATCTGGGTTGTTTTCCTACGGTTGTTAGCCGGATTCGAAATGCCATTAGTATTGGTTTCTATCATGAAATACATTGCTGGGGCCTTCGATGTTCGGGTTTACGCCACGGTCTATGCCCTCGCGTCAAACTTTGCTAAGCAAATATCAGTCTTTATTTTCTCAGCCGTTGCTGGTAATTTGTACGATGCCATCGGTTTCCATCACACATATTTAATTCTTGGTGCAATCGTTGCCGTTGTCACTTTATTTGCTGCCTTTGCTCTTAAGAAAGAAAATCCGGTTCAAGCCGGAGAACGTGACGAATCAGGGAAGGCTAAATCTTAAGGTCACTTACGAACCCCAATTCATAAAAATCTGAAGAGATGGTCCCTGACAATCAGGGATCAGCGACATTTCAGCCCCTCTCACCGAACGTGATTCGAATTCACGCGACTGATTAGATACTAAAAACAAGTTCCACATTTTAAAATGCGGAACTTGTTTTTTCATGTCTCATTTTGAGCGGTGGTTTTCAGAATTTGTCATAAATGATTGGCGGCCCTTCCGATGGGAACCCACGACATATTGAAACAGCCAAACAAAGTTAAATTGTGACGTTAGCAGCGAAATAAAGATGATCCCGCCGCCAATCAGCAGCTGGGGGGTTAACGGTTCCACACCTAATGACACCGAGAAGATACTGGCAAAAACCGATTCCAGCATCAGAATCAGGCCGGCTGAAATGCTATCTGTAAAGCGTTGACCAACAATTTGGAGAATCTGACCGCCAAACGATGCAAAAACGGCCAATAGGATAATTGGCATCACCACTTGCGGCCAGATAATGCTGGCATAACTGGCGTGTTCAAAGCTCACGGAGTACCCCAAGCCGAATACCGTTTCGCAGAGCGCGGTCATGAAGGCGATGACCATTGGGCGAGCCTTGCCGGTTGCGTACTCCAAAAAGACAATTTGTAGGGCACAGAACAACGCGGCCGTGATGGTGAGGCCGTCGCCGCCATGCAGCTGAAAGCCGCTTTGAAAGACGCCGGTAAGGATCATCATCCCAAATAAACAGAGAAATGTTGAGAAGTACGCCTTCTTTGCCGGCCGTTTATGCAGGATCAGCCAGGAAACAAACGGGACCATCACCACATAACTCGCGGTTAAGAACGCGCTGTTGCTGGGCGTCGTGAATTTAAGGCCGATGGTTTGCAGCTGAATGACACAAAAGTAGAAGAAGCCAATCGCAAATCCGAGTTTGAATTCGGCTCGGGTCATGTGGTTGATTTGGCGGTGAAAGAATCCATAGACCAATGCCAGAAAAATGGCACCGCGGATGCCGTTTAGAAGGCCTGCCGGCATCCCGGCCCTGGTGGTGACTTTTATCATAGTGTAGCTGGTTCCCCAGATAAGTGCGGCCAGCAACAGTAAGCCGTTGGCCTGAGATTTATGTAAATGCACGGTATTTCCCCTGATTTCTTAAAATTGATAACCACCTAATATGGTAACTAAAATGTTCCCAAAATAAAAGAGCCGCTTGACCGGCCCTGCGAACAATTATTAGGATCGCTGATAAACTTTGGTTCCGCCAATCCAGGTTTGATCAACGTGCACGTTTTTGAGTTCTTCTTTTGGAACCGAAAAGATATCTTCATTCAGTACCACAAAGTCCCCGGCAAACTTCGGCTGCAGTTGACCGTTTAACGTGAAGCCTCCAGCTCGAGCGGCGGTATTCGTATAGGCCAGAACCGCTTCGGGAACGGTGATGGCTTCGTCCAAATTCACCACATCGCCGTTGGCGGCCTTACGGGTTACCGCCGCATAAATTGCGACAAACGGACTGTCCGGTTCGGCCCATGGCGTACATGGCGCGTCGGAACTGAGGGCCATCATCGCCGTCGTGTTAAGCATCGAGTTGATTCGATAGGCGTTCTTAAACTGTGAAGCTGATAGGAACTGGCGATACGATTCATCTTCGGCAAAGAAGAAGATCGGTTGCGTGACAAGGGCGTAGTTCATGCGGGCCCGGTTAATTTCCCGCAGCATCTCATCCGACAGCAACGTGGCGTGTTCAATGCGAATGGAGGGCCGATCGGTCAGCCACGGGGTTAAATCAGCGGTAATGTCGATGATCAGCTGGACGGCAGCGTCGCCCATGGCGTGAACGGCAAGCTGGAGATGATGTTCAGTGGCGTACCAAACCGCCCGTTTTAATTTGTCGGCATCCGCCAACAGCACGCCGCTTTGCCCACTTAGGTAAGGCTGTTTATTGTACGCCGTCTGCCCGGAAATGCTGCCATCCATAAAGAGTTTAATGCCGGCAATTCGCAGCTGATCGTCACTGGTTGGGGTCACGACTTGGCCGGGCATTAACTCGTCAAAGACATAGTAAATGGCTGTCTTGGGTTTAAACCCGTCATACACGGCATCTTGGTAGAGGCGCATTGAATCGTATGGACGGAAGCGGCCCATTAATTCGCCGATTCCAACAATGCCATTTTCAAGGTAGTGCGGTGAGCTGTTCACCATATTCTGGACGTCAGTATTGTAACTTTGACTGGACTTAGCCGTAATTAACAGCTGCGTGGCGGCCACTTCCTTCATGTAACCATTCGGGCGCCCATCGGCAAAGTGACCGATTAGGCCACCAACCGGATTCGGCGTGGTAGCATCGATTCCGGCCAGTTCAAGGGCCCGGGAATTGCCAACCGACGAATGGCAGTCGGAGCGATAAATGAAGATGGGCTGGGTGGTTGACACCGCGTCCAAGTCATCCCGATTCGGTGATCGATGCTCGGCCAACTTAGTTTCATCAAAGCCCCAGCCCTCAATCCAGGTTGTGTCGTTCTTGCCATAAGCCGGCGATTTTTTGAGAGCGGCGATCATGTCCTTGATGCTGTTGACATTGGGTGGGGTGCAGGCGACCCCGTGCAGGGCGTCGGCAATGTATTTCGGATGGGTGTGCGGATCGATAAATCCTGGCAGAACCGTTTTGCCGTGCAGGTCAATCGCATCAGGATCGGTGACCTCACTGGTTTCACCAACGTGAGTGACCAAGCCATCCTGAATGTTCATGGCGCTGGCAAACGTGGTGGCGTTCGTTCCGAGAAATATTTTTCCATTTTTAAAGGTTGCCATGATGATCCTCCAATCCATTGAGTTTCCATCGTTATTAGTATTAATTATTAGGGTATTTTCAGGGAATTGCAACCGTTCGGCTTGTGATTAACGTGGAAAATGGCTGTTTTTGGGCCGTTGACATTAGAAAATGATTAGAATACTATTAAGACATTCTGCTTTTATAAGCGGCGCCAGGTGAGAAAACGCGGCATTTGAATGCCGAGATGAATCACCGTCTTGGGCGCCCGCCATTGTACCGGTCCAATTGGGAATCAATG
>ENA-OXUB01000171-OXUB01000171.1-human-gut-metagenome-genome-assembly--contig:-NODE-171-length-44497-cov-11.727127_pt1 | contig 44497 bp, 30 predicted proteins | sample MGYA00249345_ERZ652652 | MGnify/ENA primary metagenome ERZ652652 (study PRJEB26925, sample SAMN05826496) | human gut metagenome | biome: ENVO:2100002; feature: ENVO:00000062; material: ENVO:00002003... | reverse complement strand
GATCTACACACTGCATATCGTCGGCAGCGTCAGATGTGTATAAGAGACAGGTAGCGGACAGTAGCATCAAACCCTCAATTCAATCTCCCTCGTACGTAGGGAGGCCCCGCCATGCTGTCCACCGCCGAGCCCCTCACCAAGGCACTCGATACCCTCTTCAGGCGCAAGACGGTCAATGTGGCCGCGTTCGCCAACGGCGACGGACCCGTGAGCGAAATCTCGTTGGGCTACTTTTCCAGCGACCACGTCAAGAAGCACCCAGAGAAGTCGAATAACGGGTTTGCGGTCGAGCACGTCGTGCTTATGGCGAGGGCCCTTGCCGACGAGATCGCGGACTATCGCGCCGCCGCCGGCTGGCGCGGCCTGGACGAGGCGCCCTTCGAGGGCTACGCGTACGGCGTCGACGACTTCTACTCGGTCAGCTTCTTGCATCCGTGCCAGGACAAGGGGAGGGGCAGCCTGTAGAACGAGGTCGGCTCCTTAGAGATCTCCTCGAGCCTTCCGTTGCCTCGCCGAACCCATGGAATCCCATTCGCGTCGACGAAAGCCGTTTCGGGCGCCGTGCGCACTCCCATTCCGTGCCCTCCCGTTGGGAGCCATATGTACCATGCTCCAGGAGGAAGCGTGCCGACGCAGACGCGGTCGGGAAAAGCGGGACCGTTGTCCTCTCCTTTGAAAGAAGGGCCGGCTCCGCTAATCCCGACGCAGGTGACGATTGCGTCGTAGACGGGGGACTCGCTTTCGTTTCGAAGCACGACGAACTGCCAGAAGAATCGGTTGTCATCGGGCTGATCGATTCGGTTTCGACCTTCTTCGTACCATGCCGATATGCGGGATGGCTGATGCCGCTTGATATCGTCCTCCCTGTTTCTTTTGGTCTGGTTGTTTTGACAGAATGCGGCAATCAAGGTCCCCAAGGTAGCGGCTCCGATGAATGCTTGGACAATCAGATTGGCGGTGTCTATATCGATGCCAAAAATCATTGGATGGTCACCGGCTTAGTATCGTGGGGCGAAAATTCTAACTCTGAATAATACGGCATGATTGATGGTTGGCGTTGACCGAATTCCCATTGACGGTAACAACCCACCGCACTCCTCGACCACCTCGATTGCCTTGCGATTCTGCTTCTCGAGCGCGGAGACGATAGCGAGGAAGCACCGCTCTTTCTGTCGGGGGCTATAATTAACCGTTCAAGCCAGATTCTGCCGTCTGTGGTAAAACAGCATGCTATTAAAGATTCTGGCCTTGATTAGAGTTTTTTATCCCAGTCATTGTCGCCGGATCTCCCTATGCGGCGGGGCTCGACTTCGAGGACGTCGTCGACTCGGCCCTCGAGCGTGCAAGACTTGCTGAGCTAGGTGGACTAGAGTAAGAAAAGAGAAATCAAAAGGCGAATTTACCGCGAGGAGCAAAATGTCCCATATAAATCAGATCCAAGAAGAGCTAAGGCAGATCGAAGGCGGGCGTTTTCAAACACTAGCAAATCAGTATCTATATAGGAGATATTCGCTTAACAACATCATTGAATTGGGATCCCAATGCGGCACGGATAAAACTACGACCGGAGTGCCAGATATGTACTCCGTAGGAGAGAATGGACACTACATCTTCGCGGCATACACAACCTCTAAATCCGACATTCGCAATAAGCTGCTAAATGATGCTATAGACTGCCTCGACAGGAGCAAAACCGGCATCGATCCGCAACTCATAGATCGAATCATCCTGTGCCACACATACTTTCGCCTTTCACCTCTGGTACTCGAGGAAGTCCGCGCCATCGATCCACGGATAGAAATAATCGGGCCAGAGACAATTGCGAGCGACCTTGATAGAAAATTCCCTGCGCTAGCGCATACGGTTTTGGGCATTCCGCTCGGAAAGGGGTCATTCATCGCCCCAGACCGCTTCATCGAGCGAAGCCTGAACGGCCGTTTCACAACCGACCTGTCGAAGCCCCTCATGCACAGGGATTCCGAGTTTTCAGGCATCATCGAATCGATAGAGCAAAGTAGGGCAGTAGTGATTCAGGGGCAGTCTGGATCGGGGAAAACCAAGATCGCCCTCGACGCATGCCTCTCATTCAGCAATCGGCATCACTGGGATCTTCTGATCTTGGACTCTAGGTATTCGTCGCATCTCGACGATGATATTGAGCTGATTTTGTCGGAGTCGGAAAACATTATCCTTCTGGTCGATGATGCAAACGGCAACCTGTCACTTGAGCACTTGCTGGGAATCTGCTTGGAAAACAAAAAGCTAAAGATTGTCCTCACCTGCAGGAAGATGCACCGAAGCGAGTTGACCGCGAAAATCGGCAGCTATCTAAATTTCAAAGAAATAGAGCTGGAGCCTCTAACCGCGGAAAACATTGAAGCGATACTCGAGACCGAATACAACATAAAAAACCTAGCACTGAGGGAGAGAGTATCGGCAATCGCAAACGGAAACCTGCGCTTGGCTATCATGGCAGCAAGCCCCATAGCAGACGGCAATTTCGAAGCCATCCAAGAGCCATACGATCTTCTGAACATCTATATGAATTCCGCCTTAGCTGGGTACTCCAGCAGGGAGCAGCGTCTCGCAGAGGTCCTTGCAATCTACGATTGCTGCGATCTTATTGAAGGAGACCCTTGTTACGAGGAACTCTTGGGCCTGGAGTACGACGATGCCGAGATTCGGGATTTTGCATCCAGATTGAACGACCAGGAAATCGTCACGATCCTTACCTCCGCTGGTGGCGTGCTAGCCATAAGAATGGAAGAGCAGAATCTTCGTGACTTCTTGATATGCCGCCACTTCGCAAAAGAAGGGAACGGCAGTTTTGCGGATTTCATTCTGCATACCGCAGAAATGCCGAACGCGCCGTATCTCAAAGCCGCCAAGTCAATGGCTGAAGTGTGCGGAAGTGCGAGCGTGTACGACTACCTTCGAAGGGAATGCGGGAAAGCTTGGGATGAAATTAAGAATCGGGATGCGCGAATTGCCGATCAGTTCATAATCACATTCAATCAACTCCTTCCCATACAGGCGCTCGCCTTTGCCTCAAACCGCATCGAAAGCGCTGCTTGCGCTGACGTATCGGAAGATATTCTCGGCATGAATTCGACATCCGACGGATCTATGCCCCTGCATATTTCCGTATCCCTGATGAGCTCGAGCGAGTATTCGCAAACAGCCTTAGAGTTGTTCGTGACGTGTGTAGAAAGAGGCACCGAGCGAGCGGCCGAGTACAACTGGGCATGCGGACCAGACGGTGCTTTCGCTTATGATCTCGATCGTACGGGATTCGATTTGGAAAACAGCAAACTCGATGCCCTCGCTCAAAAATATCAACAATCGCATTCCCGTAATGTTGCAGCATGTCTGATCGTCTTGACGAGTTCATACCTCTCTTCAAGGGCCCAGCGCGTTTGGCAAAATGGCATAACGTACACATACAACACCCTGACCTTCAGTTTCACATCAGAGTTGGCCGAGCTCCACGCCCATTGCTTCCGGGCGCTCTCCGTTCTAGTCGAAACCGAATTCAGCAGGCAAGTTAAATCCACCTTTCGGCAGCACTTCTCGTTCTATGGCAAAGAACCTGAAGCGGAGCACGCAGAAAACATGCATTCGGTGCTCTCGAGGATCGAAGAGCTATTCCCCAAATATATAAGCGAAGACTCGACAACCGATCTTTCATGCGGCTTAAGCATCAACCAGATTTACGAAACATGCGCGCAGAACTCCCCTCTGAGCCTCGATGGGTTCCGCCAGAGCACATTCGACGCGCTTGGCTTGGAGAACTCTTGGTCTCTCGAAGAGAAAGAACCTAGAATATCCGCGGAAGAGTTACCGCTAGAACGACTGACCGAAGCCCTGGGAAAGCTGGCCGAAGATTATGAGATTTCCGGTAAAGAGTGGGAGTCGGGCAGGGCTATCGGAAAAGTCCTTCTGGAAATTGCCAAAAGGACCCCAGATACCGCTTCAAGCATAATCGCACGCAATATCGCATCGTTGCCCTCGACGATCCCCGTTCCGTATGAAGCACTTGATTGCCTTGCTGAAGCCATCGGCAGGAGGGTCCTTAGAAACGAGCTGGGCGCGGTGCTCGACGTGAGTGACCATCCGGCCCTGTTTGACTATCTTGATTTGCTAGCAATAAAGAGCGGGCCCGACAAGGAGGAGCTCGACGAGATCCTCGCAAGACTCGATGACGGCAGAACGCATCTCTGCTTGGAAGATTTGGAGATAGTCGAGCCAAAGCATCCTGGCTATATGCTCAAATATGCTTCTTGGCTTTCCGAACATATACACAATGATGGGGTTTGGCGGTTTTTCGGCAACTGCGGAGACGAAAAGCGCGTCTCCGCTCTAGATTCGTACTTCGAATCCAATCCCTCACCGGCCGTCAACCTGTATTTTCTCGCACTTGAAGGATATCCTACTTTCGACTATAACCTCGCTTTCCTACGCTGCCTTTTACGCCTTGAAAGTTCAATGATTGACCGTTTTTTGGAATACGCTGCCAACCTCGACTACCGACAAAGGCACGATCTCCTGCGAAGAATCAGCTCGTTTTGGACCGTCCAGGACGATCACGCTTGGAATCTGCTGAAAGCAATGATCGATGAAGCGCTGAGCAAACCACTCGGCAGGTATGAAATAGCCTTTTTGTTTCCCGTTCATGATGCAAATGCGCTCTCGAGCGATTTTTTTGGGAGCGCCTGGAATATACCATCCGCGAAAGGATCGCCGACGCAAATAGTCTCGATAGAATAAGCTGGGCCTTGTCCGATTGCAATGACGAGGCGAGGGTTAGGGCTATCACCCTCATTCTGACGCTCGATAAAGACGGGATATCGATCAACCATTTGGATCTCCGTCGATCTTCAATGAGCGGGTCCCCTGAAAAAGGCTTTATTCCAGCAAAGCTCAAGGAGATTGAGGCGATTGACTCGATTGCTGCTCAGCTGCCCGCAGGTGTTGCATATTTAAAACACAGAGAATGGCTGTCAAAAGTGAAGTCATCAATTGAAGGAGACATCGAAGACGAAAAGTGGGGGCTATTCCACGACAGGCAGTAATCGACTTTGACACCTAGAATTAGGAAAAGTCTCGGGGCTCCTGCCTAGCCCTTCGACCTGCACTGCGTGCAGAAGACGGTCGAGGGCGAACCGTGGTGCAGCTCCATGAGCTCGAGCTGCATCGCCCTGAACAGGTCCTCGGGCTTGTTCAGCAGCCGCTCGTCGATGTTTGTGTCAACGGCCTATTGAATACTGTTCAGTTTTACGCTACCACTGACAGCGAGGTCGAAGTGGCTCGTTGCTATTTCGAAGCCGCGCGCGCGGCGCGGAAGGGCGGCGTGGACCCCGAGGCCACTGCCTACAAGCTCGACAAGATGATTTGGTTGCTCTGCACAAGCGACTTTTACCTCGAAGGGGGTCTAAAGCTCTTTTCAACCAATGCACTTGTTGAATCGAACCTGAGCGCTTATTCGGGGGATGGCATTTAAATCGGAGCCACTTTCAGAAAAGCGGCGCTGCAAACGCATGCCAAAACTGGCAAATTATTATGAAAGGTAATCTTATGGCAAACGCAGAGGAATCAACTAAGGCCGGTCTATCGCGCTTGCAAGACGACGCAAGGCCGACTATTTGCAGCGACTCTCTCGAACTTATTTCGAATATCGCAGAGGTTGGCCTGGACGAAATTCTCCAAAACGAGTTCTTGAAGGACATCCCCGTCATCTCAAGCCTAGTGAGCATCTACAAAATCGGAAACAATATCCACAATGCGCATCTGCTGAAGAAGTATGCGTGTTTCCTCGATGAGTTCAACCGCGACTCTTTTGAAAATGGCTCATGGAACAAGTACAAGCAATACTTTGAAGAGTCAAATAGGAAGCGCGATATTGAGTACCTGCTTATCCTGCTCGAAAGATACATTGAGGAGGACAAAGCGCGGCGACTAGCAAAGATTTATGAGGCCTACCTAGATAAAGAAATTAGCTGGGACGATCTTCGTTTGTTTGCAGAGACTTTGGACAGATTTCTACCTGGAGACTACGAAATGCTTCGAGAAAAGGAAACTTTTCAGACGCTCAGAGGCAGAGATGCAGAAGTTCTTCTTCGATTAACCGGACTGGGATTGCTGATTGAGGATATCCATCGGCAGCAGTGGGACGTAGTAGATACGACGCTCATCTTCGACGATCCCGACGAAATTGAGAAAGAAGAAAGGGTTTATCGTAGGACCGAATTTGGAAACAGGATGGTATCTATACTTGGCTAGCTACTGCAGACAGCAATCTGAGCGCGCTCTTGTCGTCTTGGTTAAACTGCTCGGATCTACCAGTGATTTTTACTGCATTAGGCATTCGTAAAGGGAATCGGTTCTTCACGATTCGCATCCTTTCTAGTGCTGCCTTTATTTAATGATCGAGATATGCTCGGCGACTGCGGTGTTCTGCCCCTTAGGTTACAGACGGTTGTTTCTATTGAGCTTCCAGAGGAAATACATGGGGTTCTCTTTTGCCTTGGCTTCTCGCAAGAAATCTGCGGATTGAGATGCAACGGCCCCTATGCCGGCAGCCCCGAGGAAGGCCATGGCATCAGAAGGTGATGCGATTCCGTATTGCCCCAATGTAAAGCTCGCAATTCCGATAGCGGCTTCAATGCCTGCGGAGGTGACTAATCGGGATCGCTCGTTTTTCATCACTAAAGATATCTTGTGAAGCTCGGGCTCAATTAGGTCGTTCTTCAGGTCAGCTAATGTCGAGGTGTCGATGGGCCTTTCGCTCAGGCCTTTGGACAAGGTATCCCTAAACACAAGAAACGACTCTTCGTTTCTAATGCGGCAATCAAGGATGCTACGCAACGTTGCATTTTCAGCAATGGGGAGGGGGCAAGATAACCGGCGAATGGGTATGGTCTGATCTTTTCGAGGATAAAGGGTGGAAGTTGCGGACTCGAGGAACTCAATCTGAGCTGGACGAGTGGTTAAATACGAGCTATTCGAAAAATAGGGATTGACGAGGGCTTGAAAGCAATCGTCCAACAATGGCAGTAGGATAGTCAAGATGCCGCCTTTCTCCAGCATGTCTCTATCCAATCGCGTTTCGCCTTGGCTTGCATAGAGCGATTCGTATTCAGACGGGATTACCAGGAAATCGACATCCATCTCATCATGGGACCCATATGCATCCATTCCCTCAATCGCTACATACAGATTCCCATCTGGTGCTTGTTTTAAAGTGCACGAGGTAGAGGAACAGAATTGTCGTACGAGTTCATCCCAATAACTCGATATCAATCCTTTTGCTTTTGATTCTCTTTCGATTTGTCGCGCTAGGCAATCTTTGCAAAGAGGAATGTAATTGCTCGAAAATCCGAGTATTCCAGCTTTGACTATGTCTTCGACTCGCATGGTCAAATAGATCCCGAATGCAAGTTCATCGACTGAGACATAATCATCGTGCCCCATTTCGAATGCCGATTCTATAGGGCAATGAATCAGTGTTTTATCTGCATACAATGCTGAGAACTTTGCCAAATGGTAAATGTTTTGCTCTCGACAGGCATAGTCAGTGCAGGGGAATTTGCCTCCTTCAAGGGTGGAGTCAACAGAAAAATTGAACAGGGATTGATTTTCGATTTTTTCGATTGGGATAAGGGGTGCAAGGCCCCTAATAAAGGCGTCGAACCTCCTTTGCCCCAGTTCTTCTAGGTACGCAATTATTTCGGCAAGAGAGCTGTTCTTGAATGCGGCTAGATAAGAATAAAGGTCATCGTATGCATGAGTCGCCATTTCGCTCACCTACACTTTCGGAAAGAGTTTTGCGTCGTTATTTCCGAGGCGTCGTTGGGCTCGCAATCGACTCTAGTGTGCAGCTGCTTCTCGACGTACTCCCTCATGTTCTGCCTCCACATGTAACTAATTGATTTGCTATGTGCCATTATGAATGGTATATAGCAAATCAATTAGTTACATTTAATGGAGCATTGCGAGCGTGGCGCGCGCAAAGAAGAGTCGTTGTATGGAGGCTTCCGGCAACGGCCTTTTGTACGTCCGTGACTGTTGGGTGCTATCGCGGATGACGTCATTGTTGCCTGCACTCTCGATCCAAGGATGTAATTACGGAAGTGCGGGGAAAATCGAGAACCTTCGAGCACAACGCGATTTTTAGCACCAAAACCGCAGTTCGCGGAAGCGAAAACTGGGGCCTGGTTAGCATTTCTTCGATTTTCCCCGCACTTCCGAATTTGACCCCTTGCCGCACCTTGATCACGTCTTCAAGTGGCTGGTTCATCGCTAATGGAGTTTTCTGCGGTGCTTGAATTGCGGTGTTGTGATTAGGGCAAAAGGCTCTTTGCTCCGGGGAGGCTCATCGCACGAAAATTCAAGTTGCTGCTGAAGTAGGGCTTGCTTCGGCAGCGCTAACAATAAGGGCGGCTCTGCTAGTCTCGGGAGACCGCGGCATTCGGCGGGCCTGCCGAATGCCGCGATCAGTAGCGGTCAGTAGCGGTCAGTATATTCTTCGGAGCCGTTTCTCTGGGCTTCGGCGGACTTGCCAACTCGCGCTTGGGCACTACTCAGTAGATTACTCAGCAGTGCCCAGCAGGGGGAGGGCAGCAAACGCAATGGGCCTGTTTCCCGGCTAGGACCTGCAGCCTCAAACTTCGCTTGGCATCCTGTAGAACTGGTGCGGGTCTTTCGGGCTTTTCCCTACCCATTCCAACAGGCCTCGCCCGGCAAGGTCTTTCAGAGTCTTCGAGGCCGTTTTCCTACCGACATTGGACTCCCGCGCGAGGTCGGAGGTCGTGATTTTCCCCTGAGCGGCGGCAATTGCCATCGCTGCTCGTTCGCGCTCGCTGAGGAGCGGTCGGTTGTCGGCCGCGGTTCTCCTGAAGGCCGCTTTCTGTAACCCAGGACGCTCGAAGACGACGACGGTGCTGTTGACGGTCTGCTCGAAGCGGAACCTCACGCCGGCTGCCTCGCAGGCCTCCTTGATGCGCGGTATGCCCGTGCCGTACTGCTCGATGACGCCGGCGCGGAACAGGGTGCGCGCGATCGCGGGGTTTCGGAGGCCGAACTCGCTCGCGGTACCGTCTAGGTGCTCTTGCGGCGAGTCGCCCTCGGGGAACAGGCCCGGGCTCACGATCTGGACGGTGTCCATGAACACGTTGACCTCGACGGCGGTGCCGGTGGTGTAGTCGCGGTGGCACAGCGCGTTGGCAACCGCCTCGCGGATGGCCTCGGCCGGGATCTCGGGGATCTCCTTGCGGTACATTCCCGTCTCGCCGATGACGAACTCGCGCCTGATGTTCGACGTCACGAAGTACTCGGCGAAGTCGAGCAGCTTGAGCATGGTGCCGCACTCGCGGCGCAGGTCGAGGATCTTGGCCTTGGTGTTGCCGCCCAGAAGCCCCAGCTTCATCCTGGGGTAGGTGTCGGATCCCTCGCAGAACAGCTCCACCGCGGCGTTTCTTAGGCTGCCGTCGGGCGCGACGAGGTCGAGCCTTGCCAAGGTGTCCTCCACGCCGGCGAACCCGCCGCCCACGCGTCCGGCCCTGCCGCCGCGCGCGACGAAGTCACGCACCGCCTGCTCGTCGGCGTCGGAGACGGGCCTGCCGGACGGCAGCGAGTCCCACGGGCTACGGGCGCGCTCACGCTTGACGACCATGGCGCTCAGCTCCGAGGCCGACAGCGCTTTGTTCGAAGTCCCCACGCGGGTGAAGTAGCGTCCGTCGGCGGAGTAGGGGGCGTCGGCACCTGAGAAGGCAATTTTGATGTATCGCAGCCCATCATCGGCGTCGAGGCACTCGACCGTCGGGAACACCGCGGGCTCGATCTTGTCGGACACCCACGACGTCACCTGGCGCAGCGTTGCGTCGCTGACATCCTGGCCGATGACATCGCCGTTGTCCTTCACGCCGAAGTAGAGCTCGCCGCGGCCGTGCTTGTTCAGCATGGCGCTGATGGCTTGCAGTACTTCTTTATGCTCGCCAGTGGACTTCTTGAACTCGACGGTCTCGCTCTCGCTGCCCAGGTTCATCCGCGCTGCCTTTCCCGTTCGTTGCTTGTCTCGTTGGATTATACCGTGGTCACCATGGGCGAAAACGTGGAAGCGCGCTTGCTTGCCTCTACCATGTTCTCATGCGCCTTAATGCCCTTTGTGAAGAATCATCCCATTGGGAAACGGGTCCCTATGGAACGATTTTGGTATCAGGCATAGGGGGGCGCTATCGTGGATGTCGTCACCATTGCCTGCGCCCTCGATCCAGAGATGTAATTACAGAAGTGCGGGGAAAATCGAAAACCTTCGAGCACAACGCGGTTTTTTTGTATCAAAACCGCAGGTCGCGGAAGCCTAAAACGGGGGTCTGGTCAGCATTCCTTTGGTTTTCCCCGCACTTCCGAATTTGGCCTCTCGCCACATCCCGATTACGTCTTAAAGTGGCGCAAAAAGCCGTGTGCTCTGCTTGATTTTGCTCAGGAATTATGCCTGAGGGGTAGTGGATTCGCCTTTCTCCGCCGTGCAGCGGCACGTGTAGGGCTCTCTGGCTCAGGCGCGAGTCGCTTCCCGTCTGAAAAAGTTCTTAAAACAGCTTTAAAGTTGCCTTTGGCCTACATTGACAGCGTACAATACGCATGTTTACCATGGCAAAAGCTAAATTTGGGGAGGGGGAGCGCACGGTGGAAGTGCTGGTTGTTGGCAATACCGCGTATGTTGACGACGACTTTTGTGCCAAGGCGTTTCCCGGTGACCATGTTCAGGTTGTAGCTGCCGACGATGCGCAGCGCGAGTCATCGCCCCACACCTCGTGGAAAGAGTTGCTGCGCCACCTGGATCAGGCCTACGAGTTCGACCGCGTGGTCTACCTCTCCACGTATCTTACTCCGCACACCGAGACCTTTGGCGACATTGAGCTGCTGCGCTCGGTGTTTCGTGCCTGCATGGGCCGCCGTGTGCAGCTGCTGTTTGTGGCGGGGCCTGCGGGCGCGGAGGTTGCTGACGGCGCGGCGAGCAATGCCGATTCGCTTGATGCCACAGATGCTTACGCTCAAACGGGTAAGGGCATTATTGCCCGCGCGGCCAACGACCTCTGTCGCTACTACGCCGCGCAAGATGACATCCAGGCCAGGATCCTGTGCACCCCCTATCTCTATACAGCATCCGCGGCGCTCAACGACCCCTTCTTGGTGCCGCTGTTCGAGGCGTGCTCGACCGGTTCGGTCGCGTTCCAAGGTGCCGCGGACGCGCCGTTTCCCCTGCTGTGTGTCGAGGAGCTTGCGGTGCTGGTACGCCGCATCTTCGACAGCTGGGACGGTAACTTTGAGACGCTCGACGTTGCCGATACCTTCCATCACACGGCGGGTGAGGTGGGCGACGCCCTCAAGGCGCTGTTCCCCGGCCTTGCCGTTGCCTATGGCGATTCTGCCGGCTACGTTCTGCCCGCCAGCGACGTCGCTCGCGTGCGCTATGGTTGGTTTCAGCGCTACGACTTGCTGCGCGACCTTTCGACCATCCATGCCCGCTGGGCTAACAACCGCACCAAAAAGGTCAACCCCTTGCGTGCGGCGATCGATCGCATCCAGCTGCGCACGCTGCCCATTAAATGCCTGGAGACGGGCTTCGCATGGGTGCTGTTCGAGGCGCTGGGGCATCTGTTCTCCCACTCTGCCCAGCTCAACGTGCTCGACTATCGTCTGCTCTACGTCGTGCTCATTGGCACGCTGTATGGCCTGGACTTTGGCCTGGTTGCGGCACTGCTGGCATCGGTGGGTTTGGCCGCAAGCTACTTTACCCAGTACGGTTACACCTTCGAGGGTCTGTTCTACGAGCCTTCCAACTGGCTGCCGTTTATTGCGTACTTTGTGGTGGGCGCCATTTGCGGCTATGTGCAGCTGCGCAACAGCGAGGCCATTAAGGCGGAGCGTGACGAGAACGAGCTTGTGCGAAACCGCAACGCGTTCCTAACGCGGCTCTATCACGACGCGATTGAGGACAAGCGTGCCTATAAGCGACAGATTGTGGGGCGCCACGACAGCTTTGGCAAGATCTTTGCCGTGACACAGGAGCTCGACGTACTCAACCCGCGCGATATATACCGCAAGTGCTGCGAGCTGCTGGGCGAGATTCTCGAGAGCGATTCGGTGGCGATTTACCATGTTTCGGGCGGGGCATTTGCACGCCTGGTGGCAGCAAGTCCCGCGATTGCCGAAGATGCCGCACGCTCGCTCACGCTTGAGCAGCTTGCACCTCTTTTGGGCGACGGGGGTCGTTCGAACCTGTGGGTGAACCGCGAGCTGACGCCGGGGCTTCCCATGTTTGGATACACGATCGAGCGCGACGGGGCACCCGCCGTGTTGATCTTTGTGCGTAGTGCGGCCGAAAACCAAATGACCCTCTATTATCAAAACCTGTTCCGCATCTTGTGCGGGCTGGTCGAAAGCGCGCTGGGCCGTGCTTTTGACTATGAGGCGGTGGCGCAGGATAAACGCTGCGTTGACGGTACTTGCGTGCTCAAGCAGGCTGCCTTTGGCCAAGAGCTCGCGGCGGAGCAAGCGCTGGCAGATAGCAAGATGGGGAGTTTTTTGCTCTTGCGCGTGGTACCGGGCGTGGAGCCTGTCGGCAAGCTGGTGGGCGCAATTGGGTCGGCAATCCGCGAGAGTGACGCGGCGGGCTTGGTCGACGGCGACGTGCTCTACCTGCTTATGCGCCAGGCAAAGGCGTGCGATCTGCCCATTATCCGCGAGCGCCTGAGCGCAAAGCAGATTGCGGTGGAGCCCGTCGACGGCGAGGACATCGTGGCGCTGCTGCAGCACATCTCTTACACCGGTGACGGTGAGGGGAGTGTCGCTTGATCTCGCTTGTCGTTGCTGCCGTCTTGCTGCTGATTCATGCGCTGGTTTGCCTGATGCTGTGGACGCTCGTGAAGCTGGGCCTGCTGCCGGTGCGCGGGCACATGCTGGCTGTGATAGTGCTGGCGCCGCTGTGGGGCCCGTTGCTGGTGGTTCTGCTATCGGTCCGCAGCGCGGTGTTCGGCGAGGGACTGAAAGAGTCTGCGCTGGAGTCGCTGCGCTTTAACGACGACCTGCATCGCAGCATCCAGGTGCACGACCGTGACGCCGATGCGGGCGTGGTCCCGCTCGAGGAGGCGCTCATCGTCAACGACCCGGCATACCGGCGCCGCCTAATGCTCTCCATGCTCACCGAGGAGCCCGACGCGTACCTGGCGCAGTTGCAGGCGGCTAAGCTTAACGACGACGTTGAGGTGGCGCACTATGCCGCGACGGCGGTGGCGCAGATCTCCAAGGAGTCCGACCTTAAGCTTCAGCAGCTGGAGCGTGCCTTTAAGACGGACCCGAATGCGCAAAACCTCAACGAATACTGTGATTTTCTTGGTGAATACTTGGGCTCGGGCTTGGCTGAGGGGCGCGTGGCTCAGATTCAGCGCCAACAGTACGCGCGCCTGCTTGCGCGTCGCTGCGAGCGCGAGGATACCCTTGAGCTGCGCATTCGATACGCGACGGCGCTGGCCGATGTCGGACAGATCGACGAGGCGCAGGCCGTGACCGACCAGTTGGTTTTCGACGTGCCCGAGGAGCAGGAAGTTTGGATGCTTTGCCTGCGCCTTGCCGTGATGCGCCGCGATGGTGACGAGGTTCACCGTGTGATCGATGCGATTGACAAGCAGCATGTGTATTTGAGCGCCGACAACCGCGAAAAGTTGGCGTTTTGGCGCGACGGGGAGGAGGCCAGATGAGTGTGGCGCAACATATCCGCGACCGTGCAGGCCGCTTTCGTTGGATGGGACTCCTCGTGGTGTGGGCGGTCTTTATTGCCATGGCCGCCGTGCTGCTGGTGGAGCGTGCCGGCGTGCAGTACAGTGCGGGCCAGCATAAGCTGGGGATGCTTGCCGCCAACGATGCGGTGCCTGCCTCCTCGGCAATCTTTGGCCAAAAGCCCACATGCCTGGTCATTACCGATTCTGATCAAGCTGGCGTCGAGGACGTAAAGGAACAGTTCGACCAGATTTTGCTGGACATGAAGATCGCCCATCGCGATGTTGATATTGCCACCGACGGTGCGGACGCGATTCCATCGCTCACGTCGTTTGATCGCGTGATTGTGCTTATGCCCTCGCTTGACGGACTGGGTACGCATCTGACCGATCTGATGAGTTGGGTGAGTGCGGGCGGCTCACTCATGCTCGCCATGCCGCCGGATAGCTCGAGCTATCTGCAAGTGATTGCTTCCAAGCTTGGGATCGAATCGGCCGGATATGACTATGCGACAGCCGAAAGTATCGTTCCGAGCGAGGACTTTATGTTGGGCGGAGGAGAGCGCTACGAGTTCTCGGATCCCTTCGATTCTTCGCTTTCGGTTTCATTGCGCGAAACGGCGCACGTATGGGCAAAGACCGGTGACGCGGGCACGCCGCTCATTTGGTCTAACGATTGCGGCAGTGGTCACACCGTGGTGTGCAACATTGGTATCTACGATAAGGTCATGCGTGGGTTCTATGCTTCGGCCATAAGCTTGCTGGGTGATGCCACGGCCTATCCGGTCATCAACAGCGCCGTGTTCTATTTGGACGACTTTCCCAGCCCTGTGCCCTCGGGCGACGGCACCTACATCAAGTGCGACTACGGGCTTTCCGTCGCCGATTTTTATGCCAAGGTCTGGTGGCCCGATCTGCAAAAGCTCGCTCAAAAATACGGCATTCGCTATACCGGCGTGATGATCGAAAACTACGAGGACGCGGTCAACCAGACCGAGCCCGCGCGCCAGGCCGATACCACGCAGTTCCGCTACTTTGGCGGCATGCTGCTGCAGATGGGCGGAGAGCTGGGCTTTCACGGCTACAACCATCAGCCTCTGGCGCTCTGGGATACCGACTATGGCACGCTGTACGTCTACAAGACCTGGAAGAACAAAGAGACGCTCGTCGCTTCGCTCAACGAGCTTATAGCCTTCCAGGACGAGGTGCTGCCCAACGCGCACGGCTCGGTTTACGTGCCGCCGTCGAATATCCTTTCGGCCCGCGCGCGCAAGCTCATCGGCACCGACGTTCCGCGCATTAAGACCATTGCCAGCACGTATTTTGAGGATGGCACCGACCTGCCGTACGTGCAGGAGTTTGGCGTGGCGAGCGATGGCATTGTGGAGCAGCCACGTATTGTCTCGGGCGGCATGGTCGACGATTCCTATATGCGCCTGGCAGCCGTGTCCGAGCTCAACATGCACTACGTGAGTACGCATTTTATGCACCCGGACGACCTTTTGGACCCCGATCGCGGCGCCAAAGAGGGCTGGGAGGTCTACAAGGGCGGCCTGACCGACTTCCTGGAGTGGCTTACCAAGTCGGCGCCCGATCTGCGGCACCAGACGGCATCGGAGTGCTCCGGTGCCATCCAGCGCTTTTCGTCCGTGACGGTGAGCGTGGATACCAGTGCGGATGCCTGGACACTCAACCTGGACAACTTTCATGACGAGGCTTGGCTCATGTTCCGCGCCAATAATGGCGAGCCGGGTGCGGTGACGGGTGGCGAACTGACGCACCTTACGGGCAATCTGTATCTGCTCAAGGCCACGGACAAGACGGTGACCATTGCGCGCAAGGAGGGTGGCGATAAATGAGAATCTGCTTGGTACTCGAGGGTTGCTACCCCTATGTGCACGGCGGCGTATCTACCTGGATGCATGGCTACATTACGGCCATGCCCGAGCACGAGTTTGTGCTGTGGGTGATCGGCGCGCATGCTGCCGACCGTGGCAAGTTTGTCTACGAGCTGCCCGGCAACGTGGTCGAGGTGCACGAGGTGTTCCTGGACGATGCCCTGCGGCTTTCGGGCGAGCAACATGAAGCCAGTTTTAACGACCGTGAGCGCGAGGCGCTACGCCGTCTGGTTTCGCTCTCCAATCCGGACTGGGACGTGTTATTCGATATCTTCCACCGCCGTCGCGTGCATCCGCTCTCGTTTTTGCAGAGCCGCACGTTTATGGATATCTTTCGCGACGTGTGCCTGGCCGAGTACCCCTACACGCCCTTTGCCGATGCATTTCACACCATGCGCTCCATGTTGCTGCCCGTGCTCTACCTGTTGGGCAGCGAGGTGCCGGTGGCCGATGTGTACCATGCCATCTCGACCGGCTACGGTGGCCTGCTCGCCTGCCTGGGCTCAAGCGTTCACCATGCGCCGGTGCTGCTGACCGAGCATGGCATCTATACCCGCGAGCGCGAGGAGGAGATCATTCGCGCCGATTGGGTGGTGCCGTCGTTTAAGGACCGCTGGATTCGCTTTTTCTACCTGCTTTCGGAGGAGATCTACCGCCGCGCCTTCCGTGTGACGAGTTTGTTCCATAACGCCCGCAAGACGCAGATCGATATGGGCTGCGATGCGGACAAATGCCTGGTTATCCCCAACGGCATCCAGTTCGACCGCTTTAAGGACATCCCCTTAAAGCCCGATGACGGCTGGGTGGACATTGGCGCTGTAGTGCGTCTGGCGCCCATCAAGGACGTCAAGACCATGATTTATGCCTTCTTTGAGCTGCACGAGCGCCTGCCCAAGGTGCGCCTGCACATCATGGGCGGCGTGGACGACGAGGAGTACGGCGCCGAGTGCCACGCGCTGGTCGAAACCCTGGGCGTGCGCGACCTGATCTTTACCGGCCGCGTCAACGTGGTCGAGTACATGGAAAAGCTCGACTTTACCATTTTGACGAGCATCTCCGAGGGCCAGCCGCTCAGCGTGCTGGAGTCGCTTGCAGCGCGCCGTCCCTGCGTGACGACCGAGGTGGGCTGCTGTCGCGAGCTTCTCGAAGGCGCCCCGGGCGACGACTTTGGCGTGGCGGGTTTTGTGACGCCGCCTATGTATCGCAAGGGCTTGGCCGATGCCATGGAACGCATGTGCACAAGCCGCGCCCGCCGCATTGAGATGGGGGAGCGCGGGCAGCGTCGCGTTGCCACGTACTTCTTGCACGAGCAGATGCTCGCCAACTATCGCGCGCTATACGATGAGACGGCGCGTGCGTTTGACCTGCCCAGAGAGGGGGAGTAGCCGGTGGCCGGAATCGGTTTTGAGCTCAAGCGCCTGTTTAGGCGCAAGGGTCTGTTTGCCACGATGCGCGCCTATGGCTACGCTGGCATTGTGTGCACGGGCCCCATGCTGTTGGGCGTGCTGCTCCAGGTGGGTATCTTGGTGCTGTGCGGTCTGTGGGGCGTGGGCCGAGCCAACCAGGACCTGCTGGTGTGCATGGTGACCTATACGCTGCTGGCGTCGCTCACGCTCACGAGCTTTTTCTCTATGCCGGTCACGCGCTTTTTGGCCGATATGCTCTTTGCCGAGCGCGAGGATGAGATCCTACCTTCGTTTTGGGGCTCCAACGCCATTATGCTCGTTGCGGGCACGGTGCTCTACGGCGTCTTTTTGCTGTTCTCGGGCGCCACGCTGCTGCAGGGGCTGCTGTGCCTGTGGCTGTTCAACATTATGATCGTCAACTGGAACGGCATGAGTTACCTCACGGCCATCAAGGATTACCGCGGTATCCTATGCAGCTTTGCGGCTGCCATTGGCGTGGCGTGCCTGTGCGCCCTGGCCGCGCTGGCGCTGGGAGTGCCGCCGGTCGAGGGCCTGTTGGCGTCAATTGCTCTGGGCTACGGCGTCATGCTCGCCTGGGACGTGGTGCTGCTGTACCGTTATTTTCCGCAGAGCGATCGCAGCCCCTGGCTGTATTTACGGTGGCTTGATCAGTTTATGCCGTTGGCGCTCACGGGCTTGTTTACCAACCTGGGCCTCTTTGCGCACCTGGTGATAATTTGGGCCGGTCCCATTGGCTTGCAGGTCAAGGGCTTGTTTTATGGTGCGCCCTACCACGATGTGCCGGCGCTCATCGCGTTTTTGACGGTCCTGGTCACGTCCGTCAACTTTGTGGTCTCGGTCGAGGTCAACTTTTATCCGCGCTACCGCGACTACTACAGCCTGTTCAACGACGGTGGCGTGGTGGGCGACATTGTGGTGGCCGAGGAGGAAATGCTTGCCACGCTCAACCGCGAACTGCGTTTTTGTGCGCTCAAGCAACTGTTTGTGACGGCGGCGGTCATCTCGCTCGAGACCACGGTGCTGTCGGCCCTACCGTTGGGCTTTAACAACCTGATGCACGGGTATTTCCGCACGTTATGCGTGGGCTATGGCCTGTATGCCGTGGGCAACACGATCCTGCTGATCTTGCTGTACTTTACCGACTACAAGGGGGCCGTGCTGGCTTCGGGACTGTTTGCCGGTGTGGCCGGGCTGGCGACTGCCGTTTCTCTGCTCTTGCCGCAGCAGTTTTACGGCTTTGGCTTTTTGTTGGGTGCAGCGGTGTTTTTTATCGTGGCGCTGCTGCGGCTCGATACCTATACCGCCAACTTGCCGTATCGTATCCTGAGCCAGCAGCCCATTGTGGCTACTGACAAAACGGGCTGGTTTACCGAACTTGGTCGGGTGCTCGACCGTGTTGAGCAACGCTACGAGGACAAGCGCGTGGGCGGTGAGCCGCGCAGTGCGTTTGAACGTATGGTGGTTCGCCTGTACCAAAAACATTGGGGAGGTTCTGATGATCGATAAGTTGATGTCTCGTCGTCACCTGTTTGAGGCGGCTGCCGGCGCGCTGTTGCTTTCGGGCTGCTCGTCTCAGGACGAATCCTCGACCAAAAAGGTCAAAAAGCAGGGCAAGATTAAAAAGGCCGAGGCCTCCGACCAGTCCAAGCACCTGCGCGATAAGGACGAGCTGTACGAGGTCTACGACGACTCGGGCATTGTGAGCATGTACCTGACGGTCTCGCGCGGTAACAGCTCCGAGAACACCGATCATAGCTGGTCCGAGATCAATACGTACTCGGTGTATGACTACGCCGACATGGGCGTGACGCGCTATCAGGTAATGGGGCTTTTGCAGGCAGGCGACGAAGACGGCCCGGTGGCCGGCGAGGTTGGCTATGGCGAGGAAGCGCCCAATGCCACCGTGCAGGTGCGCGGCCAGACATCGAGCTCCTACACGCAAAAGAATTACAAGGTGGAGCTCAAAAAAGGAAAAGGTACCTGGCGCCAGCAGCGTGCGATTGCGCTCAACAAGCACATGGGCGAGGGTATGCGTTTTCGCAACAAGATGGCCTATGACCTTATCCGCGGGATTCCCCAGATGATGGGCCTGCGCACGCAGTTTGTGCATCTGTGGGTGTGCGACCAGACCGAAAAGTCCAACGATACCTTTGAGGACTACGGCCTGTTTACGCAGGTGGAGCAGCTCAACAAGACGGCGCTTAAGGCACATGGCCTAGATAAGAGCGGGCACCTGTACAAGGTGAACAGCTTTGATTTCCATCGCTACGAGGACACCATTAGGCTTGCCGATGATCCCGACTACAACCAGGCAAGCTTTGAAGGCATGCTCGAGATTAAGGGCGATACGGACCACACCAAGCTCATCGAGATGCTCGATGCGCTCAACGACGAATCGCAAAAGATCGATGACGTGCTCGACACCTACTTTGATACCGAGAACCTGGTCTATTGGTTGGCGTTTCAGATCCTGACGGGCAACTGCGATACTCAGAACCGTAACTGTTATCTGTACAGTCCGCTTAACTCCAAGGTCTGGTATATCCTGGATTGGGATAACGACGGCATGCTGCGTAAGCTGGAGCTTTCTCTTACCGGGTTTTCGGACTACGCGAGCTGGGAGCGCGGCGCAAGCAACTACTGGGGTAACGTGCTGTTTAACCGCGCGTTGCGCAGCAAGTCGTTCCGCAGCGAACTCGACCGTGCCGTCAAGGACTTGCGCTCGTATTTGACCGAGACTCGCCTGACCAAGATGATCAAGCACTACCGCGAGGTGACTGAATCCCTGGTCTTTGCTTCGCCCGATATCGACAATCTGCCTGTCACCAAGGACCAATACGAGCAGATCGCCGCGGCGATTCCCTCCGAGATCGAGGAGAACTACAAGAGCTTTCGCGAGAGTTTTAAAAAGCCCATGCCGTTCTACATCGGCGTGCCGCAGATCGATAACGGTAAGCTGCGCATTAACTGGGATGCGTCCTACGACTTTAAGGCGCGCGACATTCGCTACACTGTAGAGCTTGCGCGCGACTATGCCATAAGCGACGTTGTCTTTAAGGCCGAGGACGTGCTGCTTCCCGAGGTGACCTGCGATGCGCCCGAGACCGGCCAGTATTTTGTGCGCGTGCGTGCCACCAACTCTGACGGCAATACGCAAGATGCGTTTGACTACTATGTGACCGACGACGGCAAGCACTACGGCTTGAAGTGTTTTTACGTGCAGGACGGCGGTAAGGTCGTGGAGGACACGTATGAGGAGGGCTAGCGCGCTGCTTGAGCGCTTGGCGGCTCCGCCTGGCCGTGCCACGCAGGAGCGTTACCGCCACGAGCTCAAATATCTCATTAACGAGGGCGAGCACGCCGCGCTTGCCTGTCGCATGGCGCCGGTGTTTAAGCTGGACAAGCATGCGCGGGCGGGCGGTTACACCATTCGCAGCCTGTACTTTGACGACTACTGCAACTCGGCCTACGAGGAAAAAGACGCCGGCATTCTCATGCGCAAAAAGTATCGCGTACGCATTTATAACGGCAGCGACAAGGTGATTAAGCTCGAGCGCAAAAAGAAGTACGGTAGCTGGATCTATAAGGAGGACGCGCCGCTCACACGTGGCGAGTTTGAGCAGATTCTGGCTGGCGACTACGGCTTTTTGCTGAGGAGCCCCTATCCGCTCTGTCGCGAGTTCTACATCGAGTGCATCTGCAACATGATGCGCCCGCGGACCATCGTGGACTACGAGCGTGAGCCGTGGGTGATGGGCGAGGGCACCGTGCGCGTTACGTTTGACATGAACGTGCGTGCCGCAGTGGGAAGTTTCGATATCTTTGACGTGACGCTGCCCGTGCTGCCGGTCCTGGAGCTCGGCAAGCTGGTGATGGAGGTCAAGTTTACGGAGTTTTGCCCGCAGCTGGTGCGCGATTTGGTGCCGCCGGGCGCGTCCGAGCTTACGGCGGTCTCCAAGTACTGCCTGTGTTACGAAAAGACCGCCTACCTGCGCGGATTTAATTACTGGGAATCGGATTTTGAGAACCGAGGGGATATTTAGACCATGAGCACCAGGGACTTTTTTAAGAACTCCGTTTTGGAGGCGTTTGGCCAGGTCGACCCTGCCAAGATTGGCCTGTCGCTGCTCGTGGCGCTCGCCATGGGCATCCTGATCTATTACGTCTACAAGCGCTTTTTTACCGGCGTGGTGTATTCGCGTAGCTTTGCCGTGACGCTTGTGGGCATGTGCGTGCTCACCTGCATGGTCACGCTCGCGATCTCGACAAACGTGGTCATCTCGCTCGGTATGGTCGGTGCTCTGTCCATCGTCCGCTACCGTACGGCGGTCAAGGACCCACTCGACCTGCTGTATCTGTTTTGGGCCATTACCACGGGCATTACGGCGGGAGCCGGCATGTATGCGCTCGTGGCGCTCACGGCGGTGGTGATCGTGGTGGTGATCGCCGGCTTTGCGAGCCACCAGGACAAGGCGCGCGTGTACATGATGGTCATCCACTACACGGGCCAGATCACGGGCGACGACATTGTGCGCGCGTTTGGCCGCACCAAGTTTACGGTGAAGTCCAAGACCATGCGCGGTGACAAGGTCGAGATGGCCGTCGAGGTGTTCTCTGACGGTGTTGACATGCCCTATGCCGACGCCATTCGCGCGCTCGACGGCGTGGAAGACCTCACGCTCATCCAGTACAACGGCGAGTACCACGGCTAACTTTGTTCCGGCGTTCTGACGAACGCCGGACCGCTCGAAGCTGCGCACGCATCTGCCGGGCGATCTGCCGCTCAAACCGTCGCTCGCGTACATGAAGTACGCGTCGCTCCTCTTTCGCGGCACCTCGCCACGGCAGCTGCGCGCTCGCTGACGTTTGCTTGACCTGGGCTGTTGAAATGATCCATGTGGCTCGCCCCATTTGCTCAATTTGCCGGTATGGGTTGGGTATCATTGTGTAAGCGATTTCAATGACAGGGGTGCTCGTGGTAAAGATGAAAGATGTGGCCGAGCTGGCGGGCGTTTCGAGCGCCGCCGTCTCGCGCTACCTCAACGGTGGATATATCTCGGCGGACAAGGCCGAGCGCATTAAGCAGGCGATTGAGCTGACCGGATACGTGCGGTCCAGCCAGGCTCGCGCGCTGCGCACCGGCTCTACCAAGCTCATCGGCGTCATCGTGCCCAAGATCAACTCGGAATCCGTGAGCCGCATTACCGCCGGCATCGGCCAGGTGCTCGGTCGTCGTGGCTACCAGATGTTGCTTGCCAATACCGACAATGCCCCCGATCGCGAGCTCGAATACCTCGATTTATTCCAAAACCACCCGGTCGATGGCATTGTGTTGGTAGCAACCATGATTACCGACGAGCACCGTCGGGCGATTGAATCGTGCCGTGTGCCCATCGTGCTGATCGGTCAGAATGTTGAGGGCGCGGCGTGCGTCTATCACGACGATTACGAGGCCGCCTTTGAGCTGGGCCATGCGCTTGCGGGTCGCGTGGACGGCAAGATTGCCTATATTGGAGTTACCGAAGAGGACCGCGCGGCCGGTTATGACCGCCGTCGCGGTTTTGAGGCTGGCTTGCGCGCCGCGGGCAACCCGCTCGATGCCGCCTTGATTCGCCTGGGCTCGTTTACGCTCGACTCGGGCTATGGTGCGGCGCGTGAACTGCTTTCCGTCGACCCCGATGTTTCGTTTATCGCCTGCGCGACCGATACCATGGCGGCGGGCGCGCTGCGTGCCATCGATGAGGTTCGCGGCATGGGCGAGGGCATACACCGCGTGAGCGGTTTTGGCGACAACGCGTTTTTGCGCGCGCTGACGGGCGGCATTCCCACCGTGCATTATGGGTATCTGACCAGTGGCGTCGAGGCCACCAGCATGCTGCTCGACACGCTCGATGGCGTGGAGGGGGAGCGCGGTCTCAAGACGCTCAAGCTCGGCCATCAGCTTATGAATGTCTAGGCTCTGGGCACGTCTGCTTGTCTCTGAGGCCCCTGTTTTTGCCGTAAAACTACCATTCGCCGGCTTTTTCCTACCGTTCACCCTACTATGAAAACGATTACAGTTATATGAAACTGAAAACGATTACAGTGTAAATGTCAAAGATGGCCGGGTGCACATGCGCCCGTTGGAGGAAAGGGAAGTCATGGACTACCGCAAATCAGCCCAAGAGGTGCTCGACAACATCGGTGGCGCCGGCAACGTTGTTTCGGCCGCGCACTGCGCCACGCGTCTGCGCCTGGTGATTGCCGATAACGCCAAGGTCGACAAGGAGGCCCTCGAGAATATCGACGGCGCCAAGGGCGTCTTTGAGGCCCAGGGCCAGCTCCAGATTATTTTTGGCACTGGCACCGTCAATAAGGTCTACGACGAGTTCATTGCGCTCAGCGGCGTCGAGGCTGCCACCAAGGCCGAGGTCAAGGAGGCCGCGGCGCAGCAGCAGAACATCTTTATGCGCGCCATTAAGGTGCTCGGCGATGTCTTTGTCCCCATCATCCCCGCCATCGTGGCTTCGGGCCTGCTGCTGGGCATTATGAGCGCCCTCAACTTTATGGCCTCCAACGGCTTTATCGCGCTCGACACCAATAACTTTATCTACAAGATTGCCGACCTGGTCTCGGGAACGTCCTTTGGCATTCTGCAGATCCTGATCGGCTACTCCGCCGCTAAGGCCTTTGGCGCCAACCCGTATCTGGGTGCCGTCGTCGGTGGTGCGTTCATCAACTCCTCGTTGCAGAGCGCCTACACGGTTGCCTCCGAGGGCGTGCAGACCATGGTCAACGTCATCCCCGGCCTGTACAGCTTTGAGTGGGTCGGCTATCAGGGCCATGTGATTCCGATCGTCATCGCCTGCGCCATTCTGGCCTTCCTCGAGAAGCGCCTGCACAAGATCGTTCCCGAGATGTTTGACCTCTTCGTGACCCCGCTCGTCTCGGTGTTCGTGACCGTGCTCGTGACCCTCGTTGCCGTCGGCCCCATCTTTGTTTGGGCTGAGAATGCCATCCTCGGCCTGATCCAGGCCCTGCTCACCCTGCCCTTCGGCATTGGTTCCTTTATCGTCGGCCTGTTCTATGCCCCCACGGTCGTCACGGGTATCCACCAGATGTACACCGCCATCGACCTGGGCCAGCTTGCTCAGTACGGCGTGACCTATTGGCTGCCCATCGCCAGCGCCGCCAACATCGCCCAGGGTGGCGCCGCACTCGCCGTTGCCTTTAAGACCCGCGATGCCAAGATCAAGGGTCTGGCGCTTCCTTCGGCCCTGTCCGCCTTCATGGGCATTACCGAGCCTGCCATTTTTGGTGTGAACCTGCGCTTCTTTAAGCCCTTCATCGCCGGCTGCATCGGCGGCGGTTGCGGTGCCCTGGTCTGCGCGCTCACTTCGCTGGCCGCCTCCGGCACGGGCGTTACCGGTATCTTCGGTATCCTGCTGTGCCTGGCCCAGCCCGTGCAGTACGCGATCGTGTTTGCGGTCGCCGCGCTGGTTTCCTTTGCCGTCTCGTTTGTCCTGTACAAGGACGAGCCCAAGGCTTCCGAGCAGGCGTAGGATTTGCGTAAACAAAAAGCCCGCAGGCTCCATCCTGTGGGCGTTTTGTTTATCTGGAACCCTTGATTTGAGCGTTCGTTGATTTAATTCGATTGGATACCGACATGTCTAACGCACTTCAGCGCGATCTTGCCAAGCTCGTTGCCAATATGGATGCAGCGGCCGCCGAGCGTGGCCACGGGCCCTATGCTCAGCATTTTCATATTATGCCGCCCACGGGCTGGCTCAACGACCCCAACGGGCTTTGCCAGGCCGATGGCGTGTTTCACGCATACTTCCAGTATGCTCCGTTTGATGTGAATGGCGGCGTCAAGATGTGGGGTCATGCCACGAGCCGCGACCTTATGAACTGGGAGTATGTTGGCGCGCCGCTGCTTCCCGATGAGCCGTTCGACTGCCATGGTGTGTACTCGGGCTCGGCATTGGTCGAGGACGGTCGCATTCGCGTGCTCTATACCGGCAACGTTAAGCTCCCCGATGCGGACGGCGTTTATGACTATGTCAACACCGGCCGTCGCGCCGATACCGTGTATGTCGAGAGCACCGATGGGCAGACATTTAGCCAAAAGCGCGTGGTGCTGGCTTCCGAGGATTATCCCGAGGATTTGACCTGCCATGTGCGTGATCCCAAGGTGTGGCGTGACGCGGACGGGCGTTATCACATGGTGCTGGGCGCGCGTCGTCGCGTGGACGGGCCGCATGTCGAGAGCCGTTTTTGTGCGATGCATGGCGAGTGTGCCGGGCGCGATGCGGGCGAGATTCTAGTGTATGGTTCGGTGGACATGCTGAACTGGGAGCTCGAGAGCCGTGTGTCTACGCCCGAGCGCTTTGGCTTTATGTGGGAGTGCCCGGGGTATCTTGAGCTTGAGACGGATGACGGTGTACCGGCGAAGTGGCTGTCCTTCTCTCCCCAGGGGCTCGAGGGCGGTCGCTGGGACCGCGGCAATGTGTATGCAGCGGGCTACATGCCCGTTACGGGTGACATTACGGGTGGCAAGGGCGCTTATGATCTGGGCGAGTTCCGCCTGTGGGACGCCGGTTTTGACTTCTATGCGCCGCAGGAGTTTACGTCCGAGGATGGTCGCCACATTCTGATCGGCTGGATGGGCATGCCCGATGAGCCGACCTATGGCAACGACCCCAGCGTGGCGTGCGGCTGGCAGCACTGCATGACGGTGCCGCGTGAGCTTACAGCCGGTGACGGCGGCGTGGTGCTGCAGCAGCCGGCGCGCGAGATCGAGCGCCATTATGCCTCGGTGCGTGTGGGGGAGGGCTCGTTGGAGGTTGCCGGCGATACCTGCTTTGACGTTGTTGTTGACGGTGTCGACGGCGCGTTTGCCGCGACCGTTGATGGCGAGCTGAAGCTGGCGTTTGTGCCCGCCGAGGGCGAACTGCCCGCTCGCTTTGAGATGCGATTTACCGATGAGGGTCGCGCTTCTGCCGGCTGCGGGCGTACTGTGCGCTGGGAGCCCGTCGACGAGGTTCGTAACGTGCGTATTGTCGGCGATGCCTCGTCGGTCGAGGTGTTTGTGAATGATGGCGCGCTTGTGTTTTCGACGCGCATCTATCCTGAGACCTATGGTGTGTCCGTTGACGCTCCGGGTGCGAACGTGACCTACCACGCGCTCAACATCTAGGCGATTCGTCGCATATCGGCGCTATACTGCAGCCGTTGCCCACGATGCGGGAAACACCCGCATCGTGGCCTTTTGTTTTGAAGGGACGGTACAGTGATGGGCGTACAGCAGCTAGAAGATGCCTGGGCTTTGAGAGCCAGCGCGCGTGAGGCGCGCCTTGTTGCGGCCTCGCATGTGCCGGCGGCTCTGTCGCTGCTGGGAATCGTGCGTCCCGGTGACCGCCTGGTGGCCTTTGCGGATGACTTTACCGAAGCGTTTGCGAGCGGCTTTGATGCCTGCGACGTGGCTATGGTGGATGAGCCGTCGGCCGCAGTGTTTGCCGCCGCGTCCGAGGGCTTTGCCGGCTCGTTTGATGCCGAGGGGCCGCACCTGTGGTGGTTTGTGAACTCAATCGGTGGCCTTGGCCTGCGTGTGCCCGATCTGCGTGCGCTGGGTCGGGCGGCGCGTGAGGTCCATGCGTTGCTGGTTGTGGACAACACCGTGGCTGACGTCTTTGGCTGCGATTCGCTGCGGCTGGGTGCTGCGCTGTCGCTCGAGGCACTCGACCGTGTTTGCGCCGGCAAGGCTCCGCGCAAGTTCGTTGCCGCTTCGGTGGCGCGCTCGCAGCTCAAGCGCCATCGTGTTGATGCCGCTGCGGAGTGCGCGCATGCATTGTTTGCAGACTGCGGTGTTTTGGCACTCGACCTTTCTGCCGAGGAGGCCGACGTGCTGGAGCGCGGGCTTTCCTCGCTCGACACCCGCATGCAGGCGCACTTCGACCGCGCCCGTGCGCTGGCAGAGTATCTGACCGCCAACGAGATGGTGCGCAACGTGCGCTATCCCGGGCTGAGCTCGCATCCCGACCATGCGGTTGCAACTGGAATCCTCGAGCATGGTTTTGGCCCGGCAGTAGAGTTTGACCTGATGGACTGCACCGCGGGCGAATTCTTCAGCATACTGCCGGACGAATTCCGCACATCACCCGCCGGCGGCCCAACAACGCGCCTTTCGGCCCCACGCGGCAAACAGGGGAACACCATTCGCCTCTTCGCCGGCACCGACAACCCCCTGATCGTGGCCGCCACCCTAGACAACGCCCTCCGCAAGTAGCTAATTTGGGACGGGGCTATTTTAGCTACCCAATGTCAATTTTTGGCTATGAGTCATGAATGCTCTGGATGGGTAGCTAAAAAAGCCCCGTCCCAAATTAGCTACTCTGGTTGATGCTTGCGATGAGGGCGTCGGCTTTGGCGGCTATGACCTGGTTGATGTCGGCCTGCAGTGTCTCGTAGGCCGCTATGGCTCGCTCGCCGGCGGGGGTGAGGGTGGATCCGCGGGCTCCGTCGCGCTCGATGAGCTTGCAGCCCAGCTGTCCTTCTGCCTCGTTCACAATGCGCCAGGCTTTGGAATACGCCATGCCCATGCTCTTGGCGGCGCGGTTCAGCGAGTGCTCGCGGGCAATACCCTGCAGCAGCAAGACGCAGCCATGACCAAACACGCCCGGCAGATCTTTGTCGCACGCTTGAATGACCAACTTTGCCGTCGTCTTGTACTTCATACGCTCCACGTCTCCCCGCTAAAGTGTTTGCTGGGCAAACGCAAAGCCTGCGTCAAACCCTCGTGTGCTCTTCTTAAATCATGCATTGTAGCAGTCAAAGTGCGTTAAGATACTTCCCCAGTATTGGGCGCCCAAGGTTGGGCTGGGTCCTACGAGGCCTGCAGCCGACCGGTCGCATGGAAAAAGGAGAAACATGGCTACGTTCTTTCCCGGTGAGTCCCACACGTTTTCGGAGTATCTGCTGGTTCCTGGTTACTCGTCCTCGCAGTGCATCCCCAACAACGTCTCTCTTAAGACGCCGCTGACCCGCTTTAAGCGCGGTGAGAAGCCGGCAATCACCCTGAACATCCCCATGGTTTCCGCTATCATGCAGTCCGTCTCGGGCGTCGACATGGGTGTCGCGCTCGCTACCGAGGGTGGCCTGTCCTTCATTTACGGTTCCCAGAGCGCCGAGTCCGAGGCCGCTATGGTCAAGGCCGTCAAGGATCACAAGGCTGGTTTCGTTCAGTCTGATTCCACGCTGACCCCCGACATGACCATGGAGCAGGTCATCGAGCTCAAGGAGAAGACCGGTCACTCCACCATGCCGGTTACCGACGATGGCACTCCCAAGGGTAAGCTCCTTGGCATCGTCACCAGCCGTGACTATCGCCCCAGCCGCGATGACCACCAGACGAAGGTCTCCGAGTTCATGACCCCGCGTGAGCAGCTCATCGTGGGCGACAAGAACATCAGCCTCAAGGTTGCCAACGACGTCATCTGGGACAACAAGCTCAACGCCCTGCCCATCGTCGACGACAACGATCACCTTATGGGCATCGTCTTCCGCAAGGACTACGACAGCCACAAGACCAACCCCAACGAGCTTCTCGACGGTGATAAGCGCTACATGGTCGGCGCTGGTATCAACACCCGCGACTATGCCGAGCGCGTGCCGCTGCTCATCGAGGCCGGTGCCGACGTCCTGTGCATCGACTCTTCCGAGGGCTTCAGCGAGTGGCAGAAGCGCACCATCGAGTGGATCCGCGCCAACTACGGCGAGGACGTCAAGGTCGGTGCCGGTAACGTCGTCGACGCCGAGGGCTTCCGCTTCCTGGCAGACTGCGGTGCCGACTTCATCAAGGTCGGTATCGGCGGCGGCTCCATCTGCATCACCCGCGAGACCAAGGGCATCGGCCGTGGCCAGGCCACCGCGCTGATCGACGTCTGCCGTGCTCGCGACGAGTACTACGAGGAGACCGGCGTCTACGTGCCCGTGTGCTCCGACGGCGGTATCGTCTACGACTACCACATGACGCTCGCCCTTGCCATGGGTGCCGACTTTATGATGCTGGGCCGTTACTTCGCCCGCTTTGACGAGAGCCCGACCGAGCGCGTCAACGTCAACGGTCAGTACATGAAGGAGTACTGGGGCGAGGGTTCCGCGCGTGCCCGCAACTGGCAGCGCTACGACCTGGGCGGCGCCGCGAAGCTCAGCTTCGTCGAGGGCGTCGACTCCTACGTTCCCTACGCCGGCTCCCTCAAGGACGGTGTGGGCGGAACGCTCTACAAGGTCAAGTCCACGATGTGCAACTGCGGCGCTCTCTCGATTCCCGAGCTTCAGGAAAAGGCACGCCTGACCCTGGTGAGCTCCACCTCGATCGTCGAAGGCGGCGCCCATGATGTTGTCGTGAAAGACTCCCAGCAGAGCGTTTCCTATCGCTAAGCGGCTTTCCCAAGCACCGCACCTTGCCGTTCAAACCGTCGCTCGCGTACCAAAGTACGCGTCGCTCCTCTTTCACGGCAATCTGCGGCACTTGGAAAAGCCGTCCCTGCTAGGACGATTAACAAATAGCGGTTGAGTATCAACCACGTTATTTAGATAAAGCGAGATGCCTGCAAGTCGCAGGCATCTCGCTTGTCGTATTTGTTATCATCAGTCAAGTTAACCTTAGGGTCGGTCGGCTTGGCTTTGTTCGCTACAAGTTCCGCACGCAAAGAAGAGCACTAAATGTGCTCTTCGTCTTGCGCAGGACTGTCCGCAGTAGCGAATAAAGCCAAGCCGACCGACCCCAGCTAAGATTAAAGGAGCTGATATGTGCGATTGCACAGATCATAAGGACGAGATCCCTGTCTACGACGCGCAGGCCATTGAGTCCAGGTGGATGAAGGCCTGGGAGGACTCCAACCTCTTTGCCGTCGACACCGACGACAGTAAGCCCAAGAAGTACGTGCTCGAGATGTTCCCGTATCCGTCGGGCGACCTGCACATGGGTCACGCGCGCAACTACACCATCGGCGATGCCATGGCCCGTCAGGCCCGCATGCGCGGCTACGACGTGCTGCATCCCATCGGCTTCGATGCCTTTGGCCTGCCCGCCGAGAACGCCGCCATCAAGCACAATACGCAGGCTGCCGCCTGGACGTATAAGAACATGGATCAGGCGCTTGCCACGATGAAGCGCATGGGCTTCTCCTACGATCTGGATCGCATGGTCAAGACCTGCAGCCCCGACTACTACCGCTGGGGTCAGTGGATCTTTGAGAAGCTGTGGGAAAAGGGCCTGGTCTACCGCAAGAAGAACCCGGTCAATTGGTGCCCCACCTGTAAGACCGTTCTGGCCAACGAGCAGGTCACCGAGGGTAAGTGCTGGCGCTGCGGCACCGAGCCCGAGAAGCGCGACCTGGAGCAGTGGTACTTCAAGATCACCGAGTACTCCCAGGAGCTGCTCGACGATCTGGAGAAGCTCCCCGGCTGGCCCGAGCGCGTCAAGCAGATGCAGGCCAACTGGATCGGCCGCTCCGAGGGCGCCGAGGTCGACTTTACCCTGTGCGACAAGGATGGCGAGCCCATCGAGGGCGACGAGGGCAAGATTACCGTCTTCACCACGCGTGCCGACACCCTCTTTGGCGTGTCCTTCTTTGTCCTGGCTCCCGAGTACGCGCGCCTGCACGAGCTCGTCGAGGGCACGGAGTACGAGGAGGCCGTCACCAAGATCGTTGAGGACTCCAAGCACATCTCTGCCGTCGAGCGTGCCCAGGGTACCCTCGAGAAGCACGGTGCCTTTACCGGCCGCTACGTGGTAAATCCCGTCAACGGCGAGAAGGTCCCCGTGTGGGTTGCCGATTATGTCGTTGCCGACTACGGCACCGGCGCCGTCATGGCCGTTCCCTGTGGCGACCAGCGCGACTTTGAGTTTGCCCGCAAGTATGACCTGCCTATTGTGCCGATCATCCTGGACGATGACGACCGCGCTGCCGTCGAGGCCAGCGGCGAGACCATCGATACCTTCCATGCCGAGACCGTCGACTGGGATTGCGCCCACGCTGCCGAGGGTACGCTGGTCCAGTCCGGCAAGTACACCGGCATGCGCGGCGGCAAGCACTCCGAGGGCGAGGCTGCCATCGTGGCCGATCTCGAGGCCATGGGCTGCGGCCGTCGCAAGGTCGAGTTCCGTCTGCGCGACTGGCTCATCAGCCGTCAGCGCTACTGGGGCAACCCCATCCCGGCCATCCACTGCGAGCACTGCGGAATCGTGCCCGTGCCCGAGGACCAGCTGCCGGTGACGCTGCCCGAGAACCTGGACCTGGGCGCCGGCGAGACCCTCGCCGAGTGCAAGGAGTTCTACGAGACCACCTGCCCGGTCTGCGGCCGCCCGGCCAAGCGTGAGACCGATACCATGGACACCTTTACTTGCTCCAGCTGGTATTACCTGCGCTATACCGATCCGCACAACACCGATCTGCCCTTCTCCCGCGAGGCCGCCGACCGTTGGATGCCCGTCGATAACTACATCGGCGGCATCGAGCACGCCATTTTGCACCTGCTCTACAGTCGCTTCTTTACCAAGGCACTGCGCGACCTGGGCCTGCTGAGCGTGGACGAGCCCTTCACCAACCTGCTGTGCCAGGGCATGGTCAAGGACGAGAACGGCGACACCATGTCCAAGTCCAAGGGCAATGTGGTGCCCCCGAGCTCGGTTATCGAGCCCTACGGCGCCGACACCATGCGTCTGGCGATCCTGTTTATCGCCCCGCCCGAGAAGGACTTCGACTGGGATCCCAAGGCCGTCGAGGGCGCCAACCGCTTCATCAAGCGCGCCTGGCGTATCGTGTGGCAGCTCGTCCAGTCGGGTGACGCCAACGTGGCCTTTGACAAGTCTGCGCTCGACGAGGTCTCGATGAAGCTTTATCGCGAGCGTCATCGCACCATCGCCAAGTGCACCGAGGACTTCGACCGCGGCCAGTTCAACACCGCGATCTCGGCCGTCATGGAGCTCGTCAACGCGGCGAGCGCCTACCTTAACGCCACCGAGGGCGCTGACCGCGACAAGGCCCTGTGCTACGGCGTGGCTAAGGATATCGTGAGCGTCCTTGCCCCCATTTGCCCGTTCTGGGCCGACGAGCTGTGGCATGAGGCCCTCGGCTGTGAGGGCAACGCCTACACCGCCGCCTGGCCCGAGTTCGACCTGGCCGAGTCCATCGAGGACACGGTGCAGATCGTCGTCCAGGTGCTCGGCAAGGTTCGTGGCCGCATCGACGTCGCCCGCGACGCCTCCAACGAGGAGATGCAGGCTGCCGCCGAGGAAGCTGTTGCCAAGTGGCTTGAGGGCAAGACGGTCGTCAAGGCCATCTGCGTGCCTGGCAAGCTGGTTAACCTGGTGGTCAAGTAAGCGCTGCGCGCATAGTTGACATAAAAAGCGAGGGACGATTCCGCAGGGAGTCGCCCCTCGTTTTGGTTATGGATACTTGCGACAACACCCAATTATCCATTTCTTGTGGAGAACCTGTGCTCACGCTGACCTGCGGGTTTGTGTTGTGGTTGCACGTTTGTGCAGGTATTGGTATAGTTTGCTTGCAAATGAAGTTGTAATTGAAAGAAGTGGGGTTTCGGCTCCGCTTCTTTTTTGTATGGATGGAGGTGCCGCAATGGTCAAGACCAAGACCGAGCAGGCGATCATCGACGCGCTCGAGGCCGTCGCTCCCCAGCACGATATCGACATCGTCGACGTTGAGCTCGTGGGTGCCACCAAGGCCCCCTGCGTGCGTGTGCGTATCGAGGGTGCCGAGGGTCAGAGCCTGTCGCTCAATGACGTCACGGCCAACACCAAATGGGTCGGCGATGTGATTGAGGAGCTCGACCCCATCTCTTCGAGCTATACGCTCGAGGTGTCGAGCCCGGGTATGGCGCGCCCGCTGCGCCGCCCGAGTGACTTTGCCCGCTTTGTGGGCGAGAACTGCGAGCTCACCTCCACCGCCACCGAGGGCCGTCGCAAGTACGCCGGCAAGATTGCCGCCGCCACCGAGACGAACGTGACCCTCGAGCTCGAGGACGGCGAGTCCGTTACCCTCGATTTCTCTGATGTTAAAAAGTGCAAGTTGAAGCCCACCTACGACTTCAAGCCCGCGAAGGAAGGAAAGTAAGATGGCAGCATCCGACATGATGTCCGCCCTGATGGAGCTTTGCCAGGAGAAGCACATCGACCAGCTCTACTTGATCGACCGCCTGGAGCAGTCGCTCGCCAAGAGCTATGCCGAGATCCTGCATCTTGAGTGGGGCGCCAAGGTGACCATCGACCGCACCACCGGCAAGATCTACGTCTACCGTTTGGAGCCGATCGACGATTCCATGGACGAGGAGGGCAACTTCACCGAGTTCGAGGAGATCGACGTCACCCCCAAGAACACGAGCCGCATCGCCGCCCAGCACGCCAAGGCCGAGATCAACGCCATCGTGCGCAACTCCGCCCGCGAGCAGATCTACGAGGAGTTCTCCGGCCGCATCGGTGACCTCATTAGCGGTACCGTGCTGCAGTCCACACCCGACTTCACGATCGTCAAGATTCGCGAGGGCGTCGAGGCCGAGCTTCCGCACTTCGACCAGCGCCGTTACGAGAACGAGCGCAACGAGCGCCCGATGGGCGAGCGCTACCTGCACAACCAGCACATCAAGGCCGTGATCATCGACGTTCGCGACCCCAACTCCAACCTGCAGCCGGTTCGTGGTGAGCACAGCCGTCCGCCGATTGTCATCTCCCGTACCCACCCCGAGCTCATGCGTCGTCTGTTTGAGCAGGAGGTGCCCGAGATCTATGAGGGCACCGTCCAGATCAAGTCGATCGCTCGCGAGCCCGGCCAGCGCTCCAAGGTCGCCGTCCACTCGCTCGACGATCGCCTGGATCCCGTGGGCGCCTGCGTCGGCCCCAAGGGCAGCCGTGTTCGCGCCGTCGTGGGCGAGCTCCGTGGCGAGCGCGTCGACGTCATCCTGTGGGATGCCGATCCGGCCGTCTACGTCGCAAACGCCCTGTCGCCCGCCAAGGTCACCCGCGTCCTCATCGACGAGGAGAAGGCCTACGCCGGCGTCATCGTGCCCGACGACCAGCTGTCCCTCGCAATCGGCAAGGAGGGCCAGAACGCCCGCCTCGCCGCGCGCCTGACCGGCTGGCATATCGATATTAAGTCCGAGACCCTTGCCGCCGACATCCTCAAGAACGTTCCCGTTCACGAGGAGCCTGCCGACGACCTGATCGGTGACGAGGAGGACGAGGACGTCCGTCGCTGCGAGTTCGTGTCCGAGGACGGCATCCAGTGCCGCAACCAGGCCCGTCCCGGCTCCCGTTTCTGCGGTGTCCACGACACCGACGCCTTCGATGATGCGGAGGACCTGATCTAGCGCGCGGTCGCGCCGGGCAGGTCCCAGCGCATACCCCACGCTCGTTCAGTCTCTAGGCACCCAAGGTGCCAGAAAGGGTAGGTGAAGTCATATGGCAAAAGTCCGTGTGTCCACCCTGGCCAAAGAGTTCGGCATGACCTCCAAGGAACTGATGGGTCATCTCGCCGAAATGAAGATTCCCGCTAAGTCCGCTTCCTCCGCTTTGGAGGACGCTTACGTCGCCATGGTCCGCAAGCAGCTCGCTTCGGTGATCGAGGCCCGCGCCCAGGAAGTCGAGGCCGCTAAGCAGGCCGAGGAGCAGGCCGCTGCCGCCGAGGAGGCAGCACGCGCTGCCGAGGCAGAGCGCGAGCGCATCGCCGCCGAGAAGGCACGTGAGGAGGAGCGCCGCCAGTTCGCCGCCGCCCAGGCTGCCGAGGAGGCTGCCCGCGCCGAGGCCGAGGCTAAGAAGAAGGCCGAGCAGGAGCGCCTTGCTCGCGAGAAGGAGGAGGCTGCCCGCGAGGCCCAGCGCCGCGCCGTTCCCGCTTCCGATTCCGGTTCGCGTTTCCGTTCGCTGCTCGACCAGATCGCCGCACAGGAGACCGTGCTCAAGGAGAAGAAGGACGCCGAGGAGAAGGCCAAGGCCGAGCGCGCTGCCGAGCGCGGTAACCGTCGTGGCGGCAACAACGACCGTCGCGGTGGCCGTCGTAACGATCGCAACGCCTCCGACAACAACTCCGAGCGCAACGCCTCCGAGAGTCGTCCGCACAGCCATCGCACCAATGCCAGCAACAACGTCGCTGCCGGCATGGACTTCCCCAACCCCGACAAGCAGGGCAAGGGCAAGAAGCGCAAGGGCGGTCACAACAACGAAGAGGACCACTACAGCCGCATGGCTCGCGAGGCCGAGGAGTACAGCCGCGAGAAGGTGCTCGAGGAGGCTCGTGCCGCCGTCGAGGAGGCCTCTCGCGAGTCCACCGGTCGCCGTAAAAAGCGCAAGGAGAAGCGCGAGCGCGAGGCCGCAAAGGCTCAGGAAGAGCGCAAGATTGAGGAGGCGCTGGCCCAGGGCGTGAACCCCGAGGAGCTTGACGCCATCAAGGTCTCCCAGGGTGTTACCGTCCAGGAGCTCGCTGAGGCGCTCGACGTTCCGGCCAACGACATCATCAAGCGACTGTTCCTGCTGGGCACGCCGCTTACCATGACGCAGTCCATGTCCGACGACCTCGTCGAGCTCGTTGCCGACGACCTGGGTCGCCAGATCAAGATCATCACCCCCGAGGAGGAGAACACCTTCTCGTTCTACGACGATCCCGCCGACCTTAAGCCGCGTGCCCCGGTCGTCACCGTCATGGGCCACGTCGACCACGGCAAGACGAGCCTTCTCGACGCCATCCGTCACACCGGCGTCGCTGCCGGCGAGGCGGGCGGCATTACGCAGGCCATCGGCGCTTCGCAGGTCATGATCAACGACCGCAAGATCACCTTCATCGACACCCCCGGTCACGCGACCTTTACGGCCATGCGTGCCCGCGGCGCCAAGGTTACCGACATCGTCATCCTGATCGTGGCCGCCGACGACGGCGTCATGCCCCAGACCATCGAGTCGATCAACCACGCCAAGGCCGCCGGCGTTCCCATCGTCGTCGCCGTCAACAAGATCGATAAGCCGGGTGCCAACCCCGACCGCGTGCGCCAGGAGCTCACCGAGTACGGCATCATCCCCGAGGAGTGGGGCGGACAGAACATGTTCGTCAACATCTCGGCCAAGCAGAAGATCGGTATCGACGACCTGCTCGAGACTGTCCTGCTCCAGGCCGACGTGCTCGAGCTCAGGGCCAATCCCGATACCTTCGCTTCGGGCAACGTCCTCGAGGCTAAGCTCGACAAGGGCCGCGGCTCGGTTGCCACCGTGCTCGTGACCCGCGGTACCCTGCACGTGGGCGACACGCTGGTCGCCGGCCTCACCTATGGCCGCGTCCGTGCCATGCTCGACCCCAAGGGCAACGCCGTCACCGAGGCCGGTCCCTCCGACGCCGTCGAGATCTTGGGCCTGCAGTCCGTCCCCAACGCCGGCGACGAGTTCCGCGTATTCGAGGACGAGCGCGAGGCGCGTGCGCTGGCCGACGAGCGTTCGCTCAAGGCCCGTATCGAGGAGCAGAGTCGCGTGAAGCACGTGACGCTCGAGAACCTCTTCGAGACCATCGCCGACGCCGAGGTCAAGGAGCTCAACCTGATCATCAAGGCCGACGTCCAGGGCTCCATCGAGGCCCTTCAGGACTCCCTCGACAAGATGGATCAGTCCGAGGTACGCATCAACACGATCCACTCCGCGGTCGGCGCCATCAACGAGACCGACGTGGTCCTGGCCGACGCCTCCAACGCCATCATCATCGGCTTTGGCGTCCGTCCCGACGGCAAGGCCCGCTCCGCCGCCGAGCGCGAGGGCGTCGAGATCCGTTGCTACGACGTCATCTACAAGTGCCTCGAGGACCTCGACGCTGCCCGTATCGGCATGCTGAAGCCCACCGAGGTTGAGGTCTCCACGGGCACTGCGACCGTCCTGGACACCTTCAAGGTGCCCAAAGTCGGCATCGCCGCCGGCGTCCGCGTCGAAGAGGGCGAGATCGCCGCGACCGATTCCGTACGCCTGGTGCGCGACGGCATCGTGGTCTTCAACGGTAAAATCGCCTCGATGCGCCACTACAAGGACGAGGCCAAGAGCCTCAAGAGCGGCTCCGAGGGCGGTATTGGCCTGGAGAACTTCCAGGACATCAAGCCTGGCGACACCATTGAGGGCTACCGCATTGACCAGGTTGCCCGTACCGAGTAGGGGGTAGCGCTATGAAGCAAACGCAGGCAACCCGCCGTCTGGGCGAGCAGCTTCGCGAGAAGCTCGGTTATATCCTGCTCTTTGAGGTTTCCGATCCGCGTCTCGACCTGGTCACTCTGACCGCGGTCGAGGTCGCGGTGGACCGTTCGTTCGCGCGCGTGTACGTGTCGTGCGACGCGAGCCGCTACGACGAGGTCATGGAGGCGCTCGCCAGCGCCAAGGGCCGCATCCGTAGCCTGTTGGCCCGCTCGCTCGATTGGCGCGTTACGCCCGAGCTCGATTTTCGCATCGATCGCTCGACCGATGAGGCCGAGCGCATCACGCGCGCGCTGGAAAACGTTCCCGCCACGCTTGCGATCGAAAAGGACGAGGACGGCTATCCAATGGCGGATGCCGCCCAGGAGGCAGCTTTAGATGAGTAATTCCGCCGATCTCGCATCGTGCGAGTCTGCAGATATTCAGCGACGCATCCTCGAGCTCATCGAGGGTGCGTCCTCCATTGCGATTTCGGGACATACGTCTCCCGATGGTGACGCCCTGGGCTCCGTGCTGGGTCTGGGCTTATCGCTTATGAAGTTTTTCCCCAACAAGGACATTGCCCTGCTGCTGGCAGACGATGACCCGGTTCCGCGCATCTACCGCTTTATGGAGGGCGCCGACCGTCTTGTGCCGGCATCTGCGTATACCGGCAATCCGGACCTGTTCATCTCGGTGGACGTGCCGGTCGTCGAGCGTCTGAACAACTCAGCCGAGGTACTCCGCCGCTCGTCGCATGTGGTGTGCTTCGATCATCATCCGGCGCGTGAGGAATTTGCCGAGCTGAGCCTGAGGTGCGTCGGCGCCGCAGCCTGCGCCATGATTATCGACCGCTTTTTGGACAATTGCGGCATTGTGGCTCGCGATGGTGTCGCGACCTGCCTGCTGTGCGGCCTGGTGACCGATACCGGTCGTTTTCAGTACCAAAACGCCGATGCCGCTGCGTTCCATGCCGCCTCGCGCCTGGTCGCGCACGGTGCCGATCCCGCGCGTGTTGCGCTCGAGGTCTACCAGAGCATGCGCGTAGAGTTCTTGCATCTCAAGTCCATCGTTATGGGCCGCATCAAGACCGTGGCGCACGGTCGCGTGGCATATAGTTATGCGTACCAGAGCGACCTCGAGGCCTGCGGCGTCACCTCGGATGAGTGCGACGGCCTGGTCGATGTGGTGCGTTCGGTGATGGGCGTGGAGGTCTGCCTGTTCCTGAAGGGCATTGAGGACGATACCAAGGTACGCGGCAACCTGCGCTCCAAGGGCGACCTCGATGTGTCCGAGATCGCTGCCAACTTTGGCGGTGGCGGGCATCATGCCGCTGCCGGCTTTTCCAACAACGGAACGATTTGCGAGACGCTCGCCGTGGCACTTCCCATGCTGGCCGAGCTGGTGGGGGAGGATCCCGCTTCGGTGACCGTCGAGCTCTAACTTTTTGGATGGTACATGGCTCGTCGTACGCCTTCTCAATTGAATATGCTGCTCGCCGTCGATAAGCCGGTGGGCTGCACGTCCCACGACGTGGTATCGCAGTGCCGACGCGCTCTCCATGAGCGACGCATCGGCCATGCCGGTACGCTCGACCCCATGGCCTCGGGTGTCATGGTGGTGGGCGTGGGCCAGGCGACCCGTCTGCTGGGCATGCTAACTCTCGATACCAAAAGTTATGTCGCCGACATTTCGTTTGGCGTCGAGACCAACACCGATGACGCGGAGGGCGAGGCCGTTCGCACGGTGCCCGTTGCCCCCGAGCTGCACGATCTCGCTTACGCCCGTGAGCAGCTGGCCGCTATGCTTGGCCCGCAGTTGCAGGTGCCGCCAGCTTTTTCGGCCATCTCGGTCAATGGCGTTCGCGCCTATAAGAGTGCTCGCGAGGGCAATGCGGTTGAGTTGCCCCCGCGCCCCGTCGAGGTCTATGCCGCCGATCTGATCGCCGTGGGCGGCGAGGGCGATACGTGCGTCTGGACCGTGGCGTTTTCGGTAAGCAAAGGCACCTACATTCGCGCGCTCGCTCGCGATCTGGGTCGTGCCTGCGATAGCGCTGCACATATTTCCGCGCTGCGCCGTACGGCCTCCGGCGTGGTTTCCATTGGCGCCTGTCATGCGGTAGAGGAGCTCTCTGCCGAGTCCGCTGCCAGCTTCGCTCTGGATCCCATCGCCGCCCTAGGTGCCACGCGTGTCGATTTGCCTGGTAATCTTGCAGACGACCTGCTTTGTGGCCGCCGCATTCCCGTTGAACGCGCGCTTGCGGACTTCGATACGGCGAAGGCGCCGTTCGCGCTCGTACTCGATGGGGGATTGAAGGCGCTTGCTCGTATCGAGGGCGGCCGCTTTGTGATGGAGCACGTCTTTCCGCAGGCGATCGGCGGTGTTCGATGATGCTGACGCCCCACGAGCTCGCGCGTATCTTTTTCGCGGGTGAGTTGGATGAGGCCCGTATCGTTTCTGCCGATGCATTTGATGAGTGCGAGTTCTTGGGTGCCGCGTCGATCGCCATTGGTGTGTTTGATGGCGTGCATCGTGGGCATCAAGAGCTGATCGACGCGGTTATTCTCGATGCACATGATCACGGTAGCAAAGCGGTCGTGGTCACCTTCGATCCCGATCCGGACGTCGTGGTGAGTCCGTCGCCCGCTCAAAAATTGATGACGACGGCCGACCGCCTGCATGCCCTGGCTCAATCCGGGGTCGATGCGGTGGTGGCCGTTCGCTTTACGCCCGCCGTGGCGGCACTCGACCATGTCGGGTTTCTGGCACTGTTGTCGCGTGTTATCGACATTCGCTCCATTCGTGTAGGCAGCGATTTTAGGCTCGGCCACGGCGGGGCTTCGGGCGTTGCCGAGATGCGCGCCTGGGGCGCTGAGCGTGGGGTTGACGTTTACGGTCACGACCTGCTCTGCGTTAACGGGCAGACCATCTGCGCCACGCGCATCCGCCATGAGCTGGGTCAGGGTCATGTGGAGCTGGCTGCCGTGCTTCTCGGCCGTCCCTATATGCTGCGCGGCGTTGTGGCGGCTGGCCGTCACGAGGGCTCCGATATGGGCTTTCCCACGGCAAACATCCAGGTGCCCGACGGCATCCAAGTGCCTGCCGATGGCGTCTATGAGGGTCTGGTGCTGGTCGACGATACCGTATGGCCTGCTGCCGTTAACGTCGGCCTGCCGCCGACCTATGCCGATGATGCCGCCTCGGCGCATCTCGAGGCCAACTTGATCGGCTATGCGGGTGACCTGTATGGCGCCTCGGTGTCGCTGGCGTTTACGCGCTGGCTGCGTCCGTCTCGCGTGTTCGATTCCCTGGACGAGTTAATCGCGACCGTCGAGGGTAATATCGACGATATCCGTCATAACTTGGGTGAGCAGGGGGTGAGTATCCGTGATTAGCGATGAGGAAAAAGATCAGGTACGCGCTGCGTCCGACCTAGTCGCCATCGTGCAGGAAACGGTTGAGCTCAAGCCCCGCGGCCATGAGTTTTGGGGCTGCTGCCCTTTTCATGGCGAAAAGACCCCATCGTTTCACATTATCCCTGCTACGCAGGTGTGGCACTGCTTTGGCTGCGGCGAGGGCGGCGACGTCTTTACCTATATCATGAAGCGCGAGAACCTGAGCTTTCCCGAGTCGATCCGTTATTTGGCCGATCGTGCGGGCATTGAACTGCACGATACCGGTGCGCAGCGCGATCGCGGCACCAAGCGCGCCCGCATCTATGACCTGTGCACCGAGACGGCTCAGTTCTACCACACCATGCTTATGCGCGGTAAGGACAGTCGTCCGCGCGAGTACTTTGCCAGCCGCGGTATGGGTGGTGATGTCTGCCGACGCTACTGCCTGGGTTTTGCGCCGGGTCGCAACGCGCTGGTTTCGCACCTGTCTCAGGCTGGCTTTACCCCGCAGGAGATGATCGATGCCAACGTGGCCGTGAGCCGCGGGCGCGGACAGCTCGCGGACCGCTTTTACGACCGCGTGATGTTTCCCATTTTTGACGAGCAAGGTCATAACATCGCCTTTGGCGGGCGCATCATGGGCGATGGTCAGCCTAAGTACCTCAACACCGCCGAGACGAGTGTGTTTCATAAAAAACGAAACCTCTATGGCTTTAATTGGGCTAAGGAGTTTATCGTCGCGCAGGATACCGCCATCGTGGTGGAGGGCTATACCGACTGCATCGCCTGCTGGGAGGCAGGGATCAAAAACGTCGTCGCCACGCTGGGCACAGCGCTGACGGAACATCACGTTAAGACACTCACTCGCTTTGCCAAGCGCATTGTATATATGTTCGATGGCGACGCCGCCGGTCAAAAGGCTGCCCGTCGCGCGATTCAGTTTATTGAGCAGGATTCGATGGACCTGCGCTGCGTGGTGCTTCCCGACGGCAACGACCCCATGGAGTTCATCACGGCGCATGGCGGCCAGGAGCTTCAGGCGCGCATTGACGCGGCCGAGCCCCTCATGGACTTTGTCTACCGTTCGCTGCAGGAGTCGAGCGACATTACCACGCCGGGCGGTCGCGCCAAAGCGCTCGAGGACGCGCTGACGCTCATCTACCCGCTGCGTGACAGTTATATGATCGACACGTACTTTATCCAGATTGCCGATCTGCTGGGTTTGGACCTGGAGACCGTGCGCGCGAGTTCGGGCCGTGTGTTTCGCGATGTTGCCAAGCGTGAGGATGCGGAACGACGTCGTGAGCAGAGCTACGAGCGTCAACGCGCGCAAGCTGAGCGTTCGGGCGGTTCGCAGGGACGAAGCTCGGGCGGCGGTGCGGCTGGTGCGCGCAGTGCCGGTCGCGGTGCCTGGGCCGCGGGTGCGACGCCACCGGTGTCCGCACCGGTCGAGGAGGACCCGTACGACTACGTTCCGCTTGATGCCTATGGTGCCGCGCCGGTGGAGGTCGACGAGGATCTGCCGCCAATCGATGTGCCAGCGGGGATGGAAAGCGCTGCGCCCGTTGCCGATAGTTCAAGCGCGGCGGCAGCTCCGTCGATGCCGATTGTTTTGACCGATCTGGAGCGGAAATCCCTGGCGGGGGAGCGCGAGCTGCTGACGATGCTCACGAGCTACCCCGATCTGTTCCGCACGTATGCCGATCGCATTTGTTCTATCGAGTGGGTCGACCCGCGTCACGAGTCCATTGCGTGGGCCGTGCTGGCAACGCCGCCGGGAACCGATCCTGCGGCCTGCATGGATGCGGCGCGTGCGGTGTGTCCCGAGGCGGCGTCGCTTGTCAGCGCCGGGCGCATCTCGGCGACGAGCAAGCACCCGACCGAGACGAACATCGTCTTTATGCTCGATACGCTCGAGCTCTACACCATCAAACGTCGCATGCGAGCCGCGCAGGCCAAGTTGCGTCAGGACCGTTCACTCGACGATGAGGCCCGTCGCGTGCTGACGATGCAGGCGGTGCAAGATTCACAGCGCCAGCGCGAGCTCCAAAAGTCGATCGGTGGCGTGGCCGACCCGTTCCGTTTGATCGGTTTGGAGACCGCGGGTGCCGATTAGGCCTAGATGTTGTGGTCAACCAGCGTATTCTCGCCTATATCCTGTCTCTATTTTGGGTATAGACGTCAATGTGTGTGCTAAAGTATTGAGTCCTGTGGACTACGAAGGGAGAATCTGTGCCAAAAAAGAATGAGAGCACGGGTACTGGGCTGGAATCCTACGTTGCAAAGCTCATGGGCAACGGCTCAAACAGGACTTCGGTAACCGAGGACGAGATTCAGGTCGCCCTGAAGGATATCGATGTCTCTGATGAGCAGCTCAACGCGGTGTATTCCGCGCTGCGCAACAGCGGCATCCAGATTATCTCCGCGAGCGGAAACGACGACGCCCCGATGGACGTCGACGATGACGATAACGATACCGACGATTTCGACGATGACGAGCACGATTCCGGCTCGCTTGATGATCACGAGCTTAAGATGGCCCGCCAGGCCGATGCCGAGATGGGCTCTTCCAAGAGCAAGAAGAAGCGCACCGTGCGCACGTCTCGTTCGCGTTCGCGCGTGCGCGGCATCGATGCTTCCACGGTGATGCTGACCGGCGACCCGGTTCGTATGTACCTCAAGGAGATCGGTAAGGTCGACCTGCTGACCGCATCTGAAGAGGTCGATCTGGCCATGAAGATCGAGGCCGGTCTCGAGGCTACCGAGAAGCTCGAGGCTGCCGATGCGGGCGAGATCGAGCTCACCCGCGCCGAGATGCGTCGTCTTACGCGTATTGAGAATGTTGGTCTTGAGGCCAAGCAGGCGCTCATCAGCGCTAACCTGCGTCTGGTCGTATCCATCGCCAAGCGCTATGTCGGCCGTGGCATGCTGTTCCTGGATCTGATCCAGGAGGGCAATCTCGGTCTGATCCGCGCCGTCGAGAAGTTCGACTACCAGAAGGGCTTTAAGTTCTCCACGTACGCCACGTGGTGGATCCGTCAGGCCATTACGCGCGCTATTGCCGACCAGGCCCGTACCATCCGTATTCCCGTGCACATGGTCGAGACCATCAACAAGCTCGTCCGCGTGCAGCGCCAGCTCCTCCAGGACCTGGGTCGCGACCCGACCCCCGAGGAGATCGGTGCCGAGATGGACATGAGCGCCGACCGCGTCCGCGAGATCCAGAAGATTTCGCAGGAGCCCGTGTCGCTCGAGACCCCGATCGGCGAGGAAGAGGATTCCCAGCTGGGCGACTTCATCGAGGACTCCCAGGCCATCGTTCCGCCCGATGCCGCCAGCTTCTCCATGCTGCAGGAGCAGCTCACCCAGGTGCTCGATTCGCTTGCCGATCGCGAGCGCAAGGTTATCGAGCTGCGCTTTGGCCTTGTCGACGGACATCCCCGCACGCTCGAGGAAGTCGGTCGCGAGTTTGGCGTCACGCGCGAGCGTATTCGCCAGATCGAGTCCAAGACCCTGGCCAAGCTCCGCCACCCGAGCCGTTCCAGCAAGCTCAAGGACTACATCGAAAGCTAGTCAAGCAAGAAGCGCCCTCAAGCACATCTGCCTGAGGGCGCTTTCATGTAGTCATTGGGGACGTTCTTGAATGACTAGTCGTTTAAGAACGTCCCCAATGACTGGGTCGGAAAATTTCTTAAAAAAGTTCTTGCCCTTCGCCCAATCGTCCGTATAATAAACTTCGTTGCTTGAGAGCACGCACCTATTCCTCGGTAGCTCAATGGTAGAGCACGCGGCTGTTAACCGCGCTGTTGTAGGT